>Ga0316578_10000772_pt1 | contig 11765 bp, 12 predicted proteins | sample J0NA_2_FD_203076 | JGI IMG/M metagenome (GOLD analysis project Ga0316578, IMG submission 203076) | Rhizosphere microbial communities from salt marsh grasses in Alabama, United States - J0-2_160517rDrC | ecosystem: Host-associated > Plants > Roots > Rhizosphere | place: USA: Alabama | collected...
CGGGCACCCGACACTGCTGCGCCCGGTCTCCCGTCTCCGGTCTTGCGTCTCGCTACGTGACCATCGCCAACCGCACGGTCCGAGTCGCGTTGTCCGGGTTCGTATCGACGAGGACGATCGATTGCCAGGTGCCGAGTGCCAGACCGCCGTCGAGGACCGGGACGACGATCGACGGGGCGACGAACCCGGGGAGCACGTGATCGGCGCCGTGACCCGGCGAGCCGTGGCGGTGCCGGTATCTACGATCGTCGCGCGGCAGCAGCGTGTCGATGGCGTCGACGAAGTCGTCGTCGCTCCCGGATCCCGTCTCGATGATCGCGACCCCTGCCGTGGCGTGCGGGACGAAGACGTTGAGCAGTCCGTCGCCTCGGCCTACGGCGAACGCGGCGACGTCGGCAGTGATGTCGAACACCCCTCTGTCGCGGCCCGTGTGGATGCGCAGCGTCGCCGTTTCCACCGCTAGATGTTCTCTCCCTGGAAGATCTCGCTGACCGATGCATCGGCGAAGATCGCGCTGACGGCGCCGGCGAGCAGCGGGCCGATCGAGAGGACCGTGATCATGCCGAGGTCTCTCGCCTCGTCGGGGAGCGGGAGCGAGTTCGTGATGACGAGCTCCTCGATCGGGGCGTTCTTGAGCCGGTCCGTCGCAGGTGCCGAAAGTACGCCGTGCGTCGAGACGACGCGGATCGAGAGCGCACCGCGTTCCTTGAGGAGCTCCGCTGCCCCGGTGACGGTCCCGGCGGTGTCGATCATGTCGTCGACGATGATGCAGTGCCGATCTTTGACGTCTCCGACGACCCAGAGCGTCGACGACTCGTTCCGGACGTCGGCGGACCGGCGCTTGTGCACGAAGGCGACGCGCGCACCGAGGTGTGAGGCGTAGCGCGAGGCCAGCTTGACCCGCCCTGAGTCCGGGGAGACCATGGTCATCGGCCCTGCGGTCGTCTTCTCCAGGTACTCGGTGAAGAGGTGGAGGGCCGTCAGATGGTCGAACGGCTTGTCGACGAAGCCCTGAGTCTGGCCGGTGTGCAGGTCGAGCGACACGATGCGGTCGGTCCCGGCGGCGACGAAGAGGTCGCCCATGAGCTTCGCCGTGATCGGCTCACGCGGGCGGCCCTTCTTGTCTTGGCGGGCATAGCCGTAGAACGGAACCACGGCGGTGATCCGCTTGGCCGACGCGCGTTTGAGCGCGTCGATCATGATCAGCTGCTCCATGATGTTGAAGTTCATCGGGTTCGTGTGGCTCTGAATCACGAAAGCGTCCGCTCCGCGGACGCTTTCGGTGTAGTGGATGTAGATCTCGCCGTTGGCGAAGACCGAGCGCTCGACGCCCCCGAGCTCGACGCCGAGGATGCTGGCGACCTCCTCAGCGAGAGGCTCGTTCGCTGAGCCCGAGAAGATCATGAGCCGTTTTCGGCCTTGAAGCTCCATCACTCCCCGTCCTGAGCCGCCCGTCGCTTCCGTCGCTCAGCGTAGCCAGGGATCTCTCGCTGGGACGAACGCTCGATGGCGAGCGCTCCTGGGGAGACGTCCTTGGTGATCACGGAACCGGCCCCGGTGTACGCCTCGTCCCCGATCGTGACCGGTGCGACGAGCATCGTGTCGGAGCCGATCCGCACGTTGTCGCCGATCTCGGTGCGGTGCTTCTCGTACCCGTCGTAGTTGACGGTCACCGTCGCGGCACCGATGTTCGTCCCGGTCCCGATCGTCGTGTCCCCGATGTAGGACAGGTGCGGGACCTTCGATCCGATGCCGACGGTGGAGTTCTTGATCTCAACGAACGCGCCGGCCTTCGAGCGCTCCGCGAGGTCGGCGCCCGGTCGCAGATAGGTGAATGGCCCGACGGTGGCGCCCGTGCCGATCGAGGCTCCGTCGAGGACGGAGAAGCGAACGACGGCGCCGTCGGCGATCGTGGCATTCCGTCCGTGGACGTTGGGCCCGACTTCGGCACCGGCCCCGACGACGGTGGATCCTTCGAGGTGCACATCCGGGTAGATGCGCGCGCCCGCGGCGACCTCGACGCCCGCGTCGATGTAGACCCGATCCGGATCCACCATCGCGACGCCGTTCTCCATGAGGCGCTCGTTGATGCGGCTGCGGAGGATCCGCGCCACACCGGCGAGTTGGCGGTGCGAGTTCACGCCGGTCCCTTCGACGGCGTCCGCGACGACGCCGGCGACCCGATGCCCTCGGTGGCTGAGGAGACCGATGACGTCGGTCAAGTAGTACTCCCCCTGGCTGTTGTCGGTGCCGAGCCGTGCGAGCGCGTCGGTGAGGGGGCCCCGCTCGAAGACGTAGACCGACGTATTCACCTCGTCGATCGCGCGTTGCCGGTCGTCGGCGTCACGGTGCTCGACGATGCGGACGACCTGCGCGCCGCGACGCTCGATCCGGCCGTACCCGGTCGGATCGTCGACCTTCGCGGTCAGCACCGTGCCCGCGGCTCCGGCGCTGTGGTGCGTCTTGACCATGTCGACGAGTGTCTTGGCCTCCAGCAACGGCATGTCGCCGGGGACCACGAGAACGGTGTCGACGCGATCGCTGCATGCGCTGAGCCCCACGCGTACGGCGTCGCCCGTCCCGAGCTGGGGCTCCTGGACCACGCTCACGGCGCCCTCCGGGAGGGAGTCGGACACCGCCTCGGCTCCATGGCCGACAACGACCACGGTCTCATCCGCGGCGAGGGGCTCGGTCGTGGCGAGCACCCAATCGAGGAGCGACCGTCCCGCGGCGCGATGCAGCACCTTCGGCAGGTCGGATTTCATGCGGGTGCCCTTCCCGGCGGCGAGCACGATCACGGCGAAGCTCATTCAACCTCCAACGAGTATCGCTGGGGGGACAGGACTCGAACCCGTACCGGGTGGACCAAAACCACCTGTGCTGCCAGTTACACCACCCCCCATCCGGGGTCGTCGAGAGGTTAGGCCTGCGGGGTGGGGAAGGAATACAGCGCCGCACATCACCGGTGTCGAGCGCGTGCCTCGCCCACGCAGCACGGCAGCCGCATGCGGGGCGCGGCCACGGGCTACGGCGTGCAGACTTCCCAGCCCTTCGCAACCGGCTCGACGGCACGCGCCGCACGCGCCGCCCGGGGCGCCGCCCCGGCGGCCTCCTCGGCTTCGCCGCGTGTCGGGAAGTAGGCGAAGAGAGCCGCCCCGCTCCCCGTCATCACGACGGGAACGCCCCAGCGATAGACGAGCTCGGCACGCCACTCGTCGATCCCGCCGTCGACGTGCACCGCCGCGGGGTAGAGGTCGTTGGCCAGCGGCGCGTAGTCCCGTAGCGACGGAGGCAAGTCGGCGGCGACGATCTCGGGGCCGCCCGGCCCGTCCAGAGCGTCCCAGGCCGCGTAGACGGCGGCCGTCGGGAGGTCGAGCGGTGGGACGACGACGGCGAGGGCGAAGCCCATTGCGTCCGGGCGGGAGGCAACGGACTCGCCCCGGCCCGAGACGACGGCGGTGCCGCCGACCACGGCGAACGGCACATCCGAGCCGAGGTCGACGGCGAGGCGCTTGACGTCGTCGTAGCTCACCGAGAACCGCCGGGACGCGAGGTTGAGGGCGGCGGCCGCGTCCGCGCTCCCACCGCCGAGGCCGGCAGGCGACGGGATGTGCTTCTCGACGACGAGACGCACCGGTGCTGGTCGCGTGCCGATGCGGCGTGCCGCCGCAACGGCACGCCAGGCGATGTTCGTCTCATCCTCGGGCGCCCCTCCGCCCGGAACGTCGATGCGGTCTTCCTCAGCGTCCTCCAGCGTGACCGCGTCGCTCCAGTCGACGGTCTGGAAGAGCCCGCGGAGCGGATGAAGACCCTCCTCGTCGCGCGCCATGACACGGAGGCCGAGGTTCACCTTTGCGTACGCCAGCGCCTTCATGGGCCGATCGCCTCGGCGATCCCTACGAATGCGGCGGGGGTCAGGTCCTCGGGGCGCGCCGTCGCATCGACACCTGCCCGCTCGAGCACCGCAACCGGGTCGTCGAGGATGCCCGCGAGACTCCTTCGCAGCATCTTGCGCCTTTGCCCGAATGCCGCGGCTGCGACGGCGATCGCCCGCTCCGACGCCGCCGGCGGTTCGCGGCGGTCCATCTCGACCACGGCCGAGTCGACCGACGGCTCGGGGAAGAAGACGCTCCTCGGGACGCCGAACGCGATCCTGCCGCGCGCATGGAGCGCGACGGTGACCGATGGGAGCCCGTAGGCGGGAGATCCCGCAGGCGCGAGGAGCCGTTCCGCGACCTCGCGCTGGACCATCACGACGATGCGTTCGATCGCCGGTGCCCCGCGCAGCGCATCGAGCACGATCCCCGTGCCGACGTTGTAGGGGAGGTTGGCGACCATCGACCAGCGCCCGTCGCCGAGGGTCGCACCGAGCTCGACTCTGCTCGCGTCGGCGTGTCGGAGCTCCGCGTTCGGGAGATGCCCGACGGTGTCCTCGAGGATCTCGAAGAGACCGGCGTCGATCTCGTAGACGACGAGGCGCGCACCGGTCGCCGCGAGTGCTCGGCTCAGCGTCCCGGTGCCGCCCCCGATCTCAACGACGTTCGACCCTGCGCCGACGTCCGCGAGGCGAACGATCCGCCGGATCGTATTGGGGTCGACGAGGAAGTTCTGCCCATATGCCTGGTTCGGCCTCGCACCGTGTCGCGCCAGGAGCGCCTTGATCTCTGCGCGGCCTTGGGGGCCTGCATCATCCACGTGGGGCCCCGAAGACGCGGACCGTGTTCTCGGCAGTGATCTGCTCGACCTCCCCGACGTCCACGCCCCAGACGTCGGCGAGCGCCTCGCCGTTGAGGATCGACCACTCGGGGCGGTTCGTCTCGCCCCGATGCGGCTCCGGGCTGAGGTAGGGGGTATCGGTCTCCACGAGCGTTCGCTCGGGAGGTGCCTCGGCGGCGCCTCGACGAACGGTGTCTCCCGTCGTGTAGGTGATCGGCCCGGCGAAGGAGAAGGTCGCTCCCAGGTCCCTGAACCGCTTCGTCCAGCGGGGGCCGCCGGTCCAGCAGTGCATGATCGCCTTCTCACCGATGCCGACTTCGGCGACGACGTCGTACACGTCGGCGAACGAGTCTCTCGTGTGGATGATGGCCGGGATGTCGAGGTCCTTCGCCAGGCTCATCTGGTCGCGGAATGCCCGGAGCTGCTCGTCTCGCGGAGAGAGGTTCCGGTAGTAGTCGAGGCCGATCTCGCCGACGGCCGCGGCGTCCGCTGCAAGCGCGCTGATCCGGGATCGCTGATCATCCCAGTGCTCGGCATCGTGGGGATGCAGGCCCGCCGCCCAGAGCACTCGGTCGGGACGCTGGTCGGCCAGCCGCCGGGCCTGCAGGCTGGTCTCGAGGTCCACACCGGGGATGACCATCCAATCGATGCCGGATCCGACGGCGCGGTCGATCGCGCCGAGCGGGTCGTCGAGCATGTAGACGTGGCAGTGGCTGTCCACCCAGGCGGCCATCGCTCCCTCACTCGTCCTCTGCGAAGGGCTCCATCTTCGCGTAGAGCGGACCCAGCGCCCCGAGCCGAGTGCCGGCCGGGACCGACGGGCACACCCATGCCGGCCCGTGCTCCCCTACGGGGATGGAGAGCGCCTCGAAGATCTGCGTCGTCGTGAACGGCAGATAGGGGGAGAGCGCAACAGCGATGCAGGCGATCGCCTCGAGCGCGACGGCCAGCGTGGTCCCGGTCCGATCCGTGTCCGTCTTCGCCGTCTTCCACGGCTCCTGCTCGTTGAGATAGGCGTTGACGGCCTGGGCGCCGGCCATCGCGTGCTGGAGGCCGGCGCGGAGTTTGACGTCCGAGATGAGGTTGCCGACTTCCCCGAGCGTCGCGTCGACCGTGGCGAGCAGGTGCTCGTCCGCGGTGTCCAGCTCGAACCGGTGGGGCACGATCCCATTGAAGTAGCGTCCGGTCATCGAGACGACACGGTTGACGAGGTTGCCCCAGGTCGCGACGAGCTCGTCGTTCACCCTCCGGATCATGTCGGCGTCGGAGATGTCGGTGTCGTTGTTCTCCGGGAAGTTGATGGCAACGGCGTAGCGCAGCGCGTCGGGCTCGAAGTGGTCGATGTACCAGGAGATCGAGCGGCCGACGCCGCGGCTCGCGGAGGCCTGCTCGCCCTTGAAGGTGATGAACTGGTTCGCCGGGACGTCGGTCGGCAGGTTGAGCCCTCCGTACCCCATGAGCAGCGCCGGCCAGTAGATCGTGTGGAACGGGACGTTGTCCTTGCCGATGAAGTAGTAGCTCTCGGCGTCGGGGTCCTCCCACCACGCCCTCCAGGCCTCGGGCTCACCCCGGAGCCGTGCCCACTCCTTCGACGCGGAGAGGTAGCCCATGACGGCCTCCCACCAGACGTAGATCGACTTGCCCTCGCCCAGGTCGTCGACGGGGAGCGGGATCCCCCAATCGAGGTCGCGGGTGAACGCCCGGTCGTGGAGCCCGTCTTCGACCATCCCGATCGAGAAGTTGACGACGTGGGGACGCCACCCTTCACGGGAGCGGAGCCATTCGAGGAGGGGCTCCTGGAAGGCGGAGAGCTTCCAGTAGTAGTGCTCGGTCTCTCGGAGGACCGGCGTCGTCGCGGAGAGCTTCGAGCGCGGGTCGATGAGGTCGGTCGGATCGAGCGTCCGGCCGCAGCTGTCGCACTGGTCGCCACGGGCATCGCCGTAGCCGCAGTGCGGGCAGGTCCCTTCGACGTACCGGTCGGGGAGGAAGCGCCCGACCTCCTCGTCGTAGAACTGCTCGGTGACCTTCCGGTACATGTAGCCGTTCTCGAGCAGTCTGATGAAGAAGTCCTGTGCGACGGCGAAGTGGGTGTCGGTCCCGGTGGTCGTGTAGAGGTCGTAGGTGAAGCCGAGATCCTCCCAGTTCTGCGCGATCTCAGGGTGGTAGCGGTCGACGATCTCGGCCGGGGTGACGCCTTCGGCATCCGCACGGACCGTGATGGGCGTGCCATGGACGTCGCTGCCGGAGACCATGAGGACGTGGTTGCCGATCGCCCGCTGGTACCGGGCGAAGATGTCCGGCGGCAGGTAGGCGCCGCCGAGATGGCCGAGGTGGCGCGAGCCGCTGGCGTAGGGCCAGGCGACGGCAACGAGGACATGCTTGGGGTTCTTGGTGTTCGTCACGGTCCTCGGATGGTAGCGGCGCGGCTCGCGTCCGACGGTGGCCGAACGGCGGTTCGGGGGCCGTCCGACGCCGGTACACTCGGAGGCGGCCAGTGGAAACACGGACGGGCACGGAGGTTCGCCGGTGAACACGGTGATGGTTCGGAAGATCGATGACCTCGGCCGAATCGTGATTCCCGCCGAGACGCGCCGCCTGCTCAACATCAACGAAGGCGACGAGCTCGAGATCGGCGTTGAGGACGAGACGATCGTCATCCGCAAACTGGAGGCGAGTTGCGTGTTCTGCGGCTCGACCGACCATGTCAGCCCGTTCAAGGGGCGGGGCGTTTGCGCTACGTGCCGTCGCGCTCCGTTCTTCGACTAGCGGCCCTCGCGCCGAGCGCAGCGTCGTAGAGCACCCTTCGGGAGACACCGGTCTCCTCCGCGACGTCGCGTACTGCGGTCGAGAGCCGCTCCCCCGCGTCCATCCGCGCGTGGACGTCGTCCAATGCCGTCCAGAGGTCGGGCGCCGGCTCCATCCGGGGCTCGAGAACGAGCGTGAACTCCCCTCGCGGCTCGGTCTCCTCCGTCCACCGGCGAATCGCACCGGCGAGCGTGCCGTGCCACACCTCCTCGTGGAGCTTTGTGACTTCGCGGGCGACGGCAACGCCTCGTCCGGGATCGTCGGCGGCTGCGAGGTCCTCGAGGTCTTGCACGACCCGGGACGGTGCCGAGAACACCACGACGGGACGCGTCTCGGCCGCGATCCAGGCGAGTCGGCGCTCCCGTTCCGAACCACCTCTCGGGAGGAATCCCTCGAAGACGAACCGATCGCCTCCGAAGCCGGAAATGGCTACCGCAGACGTGACGGCGCTCGGGCCCGGGACCACCGAGACGGCCGCCTCTGCGGCGCGTGCGGCACGCACTGCGGCGACGCCCGGATCCGACACCGCGGGCATCCCTGCATCGCTGACGAGCGCGACGGTCTCCCCTCGTTCGAGGCGCGAGCGCAGTTCGCCGGCCCGCTGGGCCTCGTTGCCGGTGAAGAACGACCGCAGCTCGGCCGACACGCCGAGCCGCTCGAGCAGCTTGCCGGTCCGTCGAGTGTCCTCGGCGAAGACGACGTCGGCCTCGGCGAGTGTGCGGGCGAGTCGCGGCGATGCGTCGTCGAGGTTCCCGATCGGCGTTGCACAGATGATGAGTCGGCCGCTCATGGCTGGTTGGATGGTAGGACGACGAGCCGGGAGCCCGGCGCGGGCCCTCGGCCACCGATCGGAAGCTCGAGGAGCCATGGGCCGGCGGCCCGGATGCAGCGCCCGGGCGTGAGCACGTCCTGCCGCACGACCGTGCCTTCGAGGTCAATGTGCACGACCCGGAGCGGTACGTCGAGGGTCATGCCGTGAACGGAGGACGCGCGGATGAGTACGCCGGGCGTGCCCGGGCGCCGCATGCCGGCGAGCCGGTCGCCGAAGGTCGACGCGACGATCACATCCGACGAGTTCCAGCCGTCACCTTGGAGGGTCAGCCGATCGCCCGGCCGGTACCCACGTTCGCCTGGTACGCTCCCGCCCACTATGGCAAAGGCAAAGCGACGCAAGCTCCGCGCACGCCGCAGCAAGGCGAACCACGGCCGCAAGCCGAACGCCGGCCGCGGTTGAGCGTTCCTTTCCGCCGTCTGCCGCTTCGATCCTCCGAACCGGGTGCGGCGGCTTGCGCGCGTCATGAGTCGCTCCGGTTCGGCTGACGACGAGGAGACCCAACCGGGCCAGCTGTCGGGACGCTCCCCGACGCAGTGGGGGAGATGGCCGGCAGGCCAGAGGGGGCAGAAGTCACGATTCGCGGTTCAGCGGATCCGGAACCGCCCACGGATCAACGAGCGCAAGGGCGATCAAGTCCAGCGCTTCCTCCGTCTGGTCCAACACGCACTCGTCCCAGAATCGCAACGCGAACCAGCCGCGATCCAGGAACCACTGGTCTCGCGCCGCGTCTCGCTCCCGGTCCTCGTGGCTGTCGCCGTCGGTTTCGACGATCAGACGCCTCGCAAGACAGACGAAGTCGACGATCCACGGACCGATCGGCTCCTGGCGATGGAAGCGCATACCGAACTGTCTGTGCCGCAAGTGGTGCCACAGGACGTCTTCGGCCGTGGTTGGATCTGACCGCATGCGGCGCGCGTAGCCCAAGAGCCGAGAATTGCGATACGCCATAGCCTCAGACCTATCGCACGGCGTGGCGCGACTCAAGAGGCCCGATCGCTCACAGCGGTCCCCTCTACCCTGCCGGGCATCTCCCCCATTGCGTGGGGGAGAGACTGCATTTGGACCATCGTCCCCGCCAGTGTTTGGGGTACTTCAGGGGTGTCTGCAAGTCACAGGCCGAGCTGGGAACGCAGATCCTCGCCTGCGGACTTGTCCGTCGAGACGATCCAGTAGAGGGCGTCGTCGACGCGGTCGAGGAAGACGTAGACGTCGCCTTGGCGGTAGAGCAGCCCCCCGCCGGACTCTTCGGCGGCACCGGCGCCCATCGCGTCCCGGATGTGAGCGATGAGCGCGTCGGCGAGCTCTTCGGCGTCGCGCTGCGAATCGCCGAGGTAGGCCATCGCCATGGCGACGTCGTCGCCGTTCGTGAAGACCTCGTAGGTGTCGTTGCCCCAGCCGGCTGCAGCCTGGGTGGCGGTCCCGGGCGACGAGGCGATCCCGAGGATGAGGCGGATCCCCCACTCGCCGAATGTGGCCTCCTCGTAGAGATCCCATCCTTCGAGATCGACGCCGAGCGGCTGCATGGCGCGCGGCTGCTCGCTCCGGCTGAACTTCGACGAGTCGAGCACCTGCTCGGTCGTCGTCGGCGGGTCCTGATAGGCGGTGTCGACCGCCGCGAGGCCACCGTCCGCGATGACCGACTCGACGAACACGAGGCCCTGCTGGTAGGGGAATGTGAGATCCAGCTGCATCCATGACGGCGCCGCGTCGAGGACCGACGAGTCGTAGCTGAGGGCTTCGGTGGCGGCCTGGACGGCTTCGAGCGGGCTCATGCTCTCCATGTAGACGAACTGCGCGTGGGTCGCATCACCTTCGATGAGTGCCTGGAAGGCTGCGGCATCGTCACCGTTCCCGTTGTCGATCAGCGACTCGTACTCGTCGTTGAACTCGAAGTGCTGGTCGGTCAACGCGTGGACGAGCTCGTGCAGCACGGTGATCTTCTGTAGGGGCGTGAACCCGTCGGTCGCGGCGGGGACGACCATCTCCTCGGCATCACCGTCGTAGAAGCCTGCGACCTGCTCCGTGTAGAGGTCGATGAGCAGCTGGTAGAGGTCGGTGCCGGGTTCGAGCATGCCGAGCATCGTGAGAAACGCCGTGTCGACGGCGAGCTCGTCCCGGTCGAGGTCCTCTGCGATCAGGTCGGCGACCCGCTGCCGGAAGGCAGCATCGTCGAGGATGACCACGGTCGGGGTCTCGATGAAGGGGAGCCCCCGCACCTCCTCGGCTTGTACCATGAGCGACGCCAGCTCGTCGTGCATCTCGTCGACGACGGCGGGATCGATCGAGTCCGACGCCGATCCGGGGATCGTGAACGTGACCTGCGTCGTGGTGGTGGTGGTCGTGTCGTCGCCGACCGTCGTCGATGTCTCGAGCGTCGACGACGTCACCCCATCCGTGGTCGTCGTCTCCGCTCCGGGGCTGCACCCTGCCGCAACGAGCACGGCGACAAGGGCGGCGACGACCAGACGACGGATGTTCAAGAGCCTCTGCACGGAGCCGAGGCTACCGCCCGGCTCGATCAACGAGGGCCGAACTCAGGCAGGCTCGACCGTATCGCCTTTGCCGATGACGACGAGGCCGGCCTCCGTGACGGTGAATCGCTCTCGATCCGCGGTCTCGTCGACGCCGATCTCGACGCCCGGTGGGACGTCGACGTTCTTGTCGATGATCGCGCGCCGGATGACGGCGCCCCTGCCTACCGTGACCCCTTGGAGGAGCAGCGAGTCCTCGACGAGCGAGTACGAGTGCAGGCGCACGTCGGAGGACAGGATCGATCGACGTGCGGTCCCACCAGAGACGACGACGCCGGCGCCGACGATCGACTCGAAGGCGGCCCCGCGCCGCCCCTCCTGGTCGAAGACGAACTTCGCCGGGGGGACCGGGGGGCGATGCGTGAAGATCGGCCACTGGCGGTTGTAGTACGAGAAGATCGGGTCGACGGCGATGGTGTCCATGTTCGCCTGGTAGTAGGCGTCGAGGGTCCCGACGTCACGCCAGTAGCCACGCTCACGCTCGTGCTGGCCGGGGACGACGTTCTGCGCAAAGTCGTACACGCAGGCGGCACCCTGGTCGACGAGCGCGGGGATGATGTTCCCGCCGACGTCGTGCTTCGAGTCCTCGTCCTGCGCATCGGCCGCGATGACCTCTCGGAGCACCTCGACGTCGAAGACGTAGTTCCCCATCGAGACGAACGCCGTCTTGGGATCGTCGGGTGTCGGCGCCGGGTTCTCCGGCTTCTCCTTGAACGAAGCGATCCGGCAGCCCTCGCCGACCTCGATGATGCCGAACGCCGACGCCTCCGCGATCGGGACGCGGATGCCGGCAACCGTGACCCCGGCGCCGGTCTCGATGTGCTGACGGACCATCTGGCGGGGGTCCATGCGGTAGATGTGGTCGGCGCCGAAGACGA
>Ga0316578_10000773_pt1 | contig 11763 bp, 8 predicted proteins | sample J0NA_2_FD_203076 | JGI IMG/M metagenome (GOLD analysis project Ga0316578, IMG submission 203076) | Rhizosphere microbial communities from salt marsh grasses in Alabama, United States - J0-2_160517rDrC | ecosystem: Host-associated > Plants > Roots > Rhizosphere | place: USA: Alabama | collected...
CCCGTGATGGCGATGGCCCATACCGTCTTCATGGCCGGCCTGCCCTTCGGTCGATCACTGTTGTGGGGGGCCCAGCGGCGGGCCGCCCATCGCGTCCGCTGGGCACAGGCCCTGCGCGGTCTCTGGCCCCAGACCCTGGTCGGTCTGGCCGCGCTCCTGTGGCTTGGCTCCACCGCCGGGGCCTCGTGGCTCTCGCCCTTCTTCGTCGGGGCCCTGGTCGCGGTACCCCTGGCGGTGATTACCGCCTCCCCGGTCCTCGGCCACGGCCTGACCCGGCTCGGTCTATGGCGTATCCCTGAGGAGACGGATCCGCATCCCACGGTCCGTGCCCTGGATCTCCCGGCAGTCGCCACGGCGCGCCGCGCTGCGACTGCGGGTTCCGGAGCCCTGGGCACTGCCCACGCGATCAGCGAATCCGCAGATTGAATGTGGATGCCGCCCCGGCACGGGCACGACCCTAGACGGGCACCCGGCGACGCGACTTGGGCTCCCGTCCCCCAAATCCAATCGCGGCACATGCGAGGAGCACTCGACAGGGCGACCCCGGGTCCATGAGAATCTCCGCCCCTGTAACCCCGCCCGATTCAACCGGAACCCCGCTTGGTCTCAGATCTCACGCCGGCCACCGCCGTCTTGTCCGCTGGCTTCGTCTTCGTCGCCTATTTCATCCGCGGCATTGCGGGGTTCGGCTCCGGCCTCATCGCCATTCCTCTGCTCGCACTCCTGTTGCCGCTTCCCCTCGTGGTCCCGGCGGTCGCGGTGACGGACTACCTGGCCTCCACATCACAGGGCGTCGTCGATCGCCGGGCGATCCTCTGGCGGAGCCTGTGGCCCCTGCTGCCATTCCTGCTGGCGGGCGTGCTCATCGCCCTCTATTTGCTCCGAAGCCTGGATCCGGGGCTCCTGACCCGGGCCCTCGGAATCTTTGTGATCGGCTATGCCCTGTACACCTTGGCAGACCTGCACCCGGGACGTATCCGCAGGGCGCATCTCGGGGCCCCCCTCGGCGGCCTCGGCGGACTCGTCGGCACCCTGTTCGGCACCGGTGGACCCTTCTACGTCGCTTACCTTCAGCTCTGGGGACCCGCCAAGACCCAGTTCCGCGCCACCGCCTCCACCATGTTCTTCATCGAGGGCAGCATCCGCATCACCGGATATCTGGCGTCGGGCCTCTTCACCCGGGAGAGCCTGGTGCTCTCGGCCGGGGCCTTGCCCGTGGTGGCGCTAGGGCTCTACGTGGGACACCACGTCCACACCAACCTGTCGGAGGCGAACTTCCGGCGGTTGATCGGTCTCCTGCTTCTCGGCAGCGGCACGGCCCTGGTGCTCCGATAGCCCTAGGGTCGGCGGAAGGAGGAGGTTTCTTTTTGGCCCCGCGCCCCCCACTGTCCAGGTCGGCAAGCGTTCGACGGCCGCCCGCGGCCGAACCCCCGACAAATGCAGGAACCCCCATGTCAGAGAAAGCCAAGCTCTCCAATGTCCTGGCGCACGCCCATTACGCGGCGAGCTTCGACGCCCAATCGGACGACGAGGTCTACGACCCCAAGAAGGAGGCGCTGGTGCGCTCCATGCTCCAGGAAATCGGCGAGGATCCCCACCGGGAGGGCCTGCGCCGCACCCCCCTGCGGGTGGCCAAGGCCATGGACTTCCTGACCAGCGGCTATGAGCTCTCCGCCGAGGACATCATCAAGAAGGCCGTCTTCGAGGAAGACGTGAAGGAGATGGTGGTCGTTCGCGACATCGAGTTCTACTCCATGTGCGAGCACCACATGCTGCCCTTCTTCGGCCACGCCCATGTGGGTTACCTTCCCAACGGAAAGGTGGTTGGGCTCTCCAAGGTGGCGCGGGTGGTGGACGTGTTCGCCCGCCGCCTCCAGGTACAGGAACGCCTGACCAATCAGGTGGCGGATGCCATGATGGAGCACCTGGGGGCCCACGGGGTGGCCGTGGTGATGGAGGCGAGCCACACGTGCATGATGATGCGCGGTGTCCAGAAGCAGCGCAGCACCACGGTCTCCAGCGCCATGCGCGGTGCCTTCGAGAACGATCCGCGAACCCGCGCCGAGTTCATGTCGTTCATCAGGGGGTAGTCCCACCGGCCGCGAGCCGAGCCCTGACCGTCCGCCGTTGCCCCGCGCGAAGGATCGCGGGGCCAGCCACCGCAACCCGGCATCGAATCATCGCGGGCGCGCCAGCGCGCCGAGCTGGAGTCAGTCTTTCCCCTTGTCCCCGATCCTCTCGAGCGCCACCGCATTCATGCAGTAGCGCAGGCCGCTGGGCGGCGGTCCATCGGGGAAGACGTGACCCAGGTGGGCTCCGCACGTGTTGCAGGTGGTCTCCACCCGCACCATGCCGTAGGAGCGGTCCGCGTGGTAGGCGATTGCATTGTCCTTCGCGGGCTGGGTGAAGGAGGGCCAACCGGTCCCGGACTCGAATTTGCGGGCGGCATCGAACAGGAGGGTCCCGCAGCACACGCAGGCATACTCCCCTGGCTCGAAGAGGCTGCACATTGGGGAGCTGAAGGCCCGCTCGGTGCCCTTCTCCCGGGTGATCCGGTACTGGTCCGGGGTCAGCGCCGCCCGCCATTCGGCCTCGCCCTTGGAGACCACCCGGTCGGGCTCCGGGTTGCCTTCCTCAACACGGATTATGACATCTCGCCAGGTCAGCATGGCATCGATTCCCCTCTGCTGTCGTCCCCAGATCCGTTGATCCTAGCGCGTTGCTGATCGACGTATCCGCGTCGATCTCGAGGTTGAGTGGCGCAGGGGCCGGGGCGAAGACCAGACGAGGGCGGCCGTCCTGCTAGAATGCCGACCGCCCCGACCTCCTCGGCCGCCGGACCTGGAACCCCGCCGTTGCACCCCCTCAAGCGACTCGCCTCCCAGACCGCCATCTACGGCGTCAGCAGTGTCCTCGGTCGCTTCCTCAACTATCTCCTGGTTCCGCTGTTCACCTACACCTTCGCGCCGGCCGAGTACGGGGTGGTGGCGGAGTTCTACGCCTACATGGGCTTCCTCGGCGTGCTGCTGGTATTCGGGCTGGAGACCGGCTATTTCCGCTTCCGCTCGGGTGGGGAGCGGCCACCCGCGGTGGTCTATGCGACGGTGTTGCGCTTCCTGATCCTGGCGAACACCGGTTTCCTGATCGCGATGGTGGTCTTGCGCCAACCTCTGGCGGACCTTCTGCGCCACCCCAATCACCCGGAGCTCATCTGGTGGAGCGCCGCCATCCTGGCCCTCGACTCCGTCGGGGCCGCCGCCTTCGCGCGGCTGCGGGCGGAGGACCGTCCCGTGCGCTTCGCCGCAATCAAGCTGATCGAGATCGGGGCCAACATCGGGCTCGCGATCTTCTTCATCCTGGTCTGCCGCCGAGCCTTCGAGTCCGACCCCCAATCACTGCTCGGTCGATGCTGGGATCCGGCAATCGGGGTGGGCTATGTCTTCATCGCCAACCTGGCGGCCAGCGGTCTCAAGCTGGTGCTGCTCAGTCCCCAGCTCCGGGACGGACTGCGAGGATTCGATGGACCCCTGTTCCGGCGCATGATCCGTTACTCCCTGCCCATGGTGATCATCGGGCTCGCCGGGATCGTCAACGAGATGCTGGACCGGGCAGCGCTCAAGTATCTGCTGCCCTACGACAACGAGACCAACATGGCGCAGCTCGGCATCTACAGCGCCTGTTACAAGCTCTCCATCCTGATGACCCTGTTCATCCAGGCCTTCCGGTACGCGGGGGAGCCCTTCTTCTTCGCCTACGCGAAAGAGGCCAACGCCGGGCGCACCTACGCGGTGGTGCTCAACTGGTTTGTGATCTTCTGCGTCTTCATCTTTCTACTGGTGACCCTGTTCCTGGACATCTTCCAGTACTTCGTCGGCAGCGCCTACCGGGAAGGGCTCTACGTGGTCCCGGTGCTGTTGCTGGCCAATCTGTTGCTTGGGGTCTACGTGAACCTGTCCATCTGGTACAAGCTCACGGATCGCACGCTGTTGGGTGCCTACGTGTCCATCGCGGGGGCCGTCATCACCGTGGTCATACTGGTCACCCTGGTGCCACGGGTTGGTCTTGCGGGTGCCGCCTGGGCCCATCTCGCCTGCTATGGGTTCATGGTCACGGCGTCCTATCTGCTCGGCCGCCGCTTCTATCCCGTCCCCTATGACCTGCGGCGGGTCGGCGGCTACGTGGCCCTGGGGCTGCTTCTCTACGGGGCGAGCCGGCTCGTGGTGGGGCGGCTGGATGTCAATCCCCTGGCCGTGGGAGCTGGGCTCATGGCCCTATTCCTCGCCCTGGTCTACTGGCTGGACGCACGGGTCCTCGTTCGTCGCGCATGGGGCTCATGAGGGCACGGCCCTTGGCAGCTCAGCCCCCGACAATTGGTCGCCCGGTTGAGCGGCTCGGCCCAGCTCCCTGAGCCCAGGCGCTCGCGGTCGATGTCGATCATGGCGGCTTCGTGCCTCTGACCCGACCTCAGGACCGCTCGCCCAGGAGCACCCGCTTTGCCTCGTTGATCTTGGCGGCGAGATAGTCCGATCCGCCGCGGTCCGGGTGCAGCTTCTGCATCAGTCGGCGGTGGGCGGCGCGGATGGCCGCCGCGTCCGCACCCGGTCGCAGACCCAGGATGGCCAAGGCCTCCGACTCACTCAAGACACCGCTCGCCGGTCTGGCGGATCCGGTGCGGCCTGTCGCCGATGCGGCTTCGTCGCGATCCCGCCAGTCAGGTTCACGCTCCCGGTCCAGATAGGCCTCGAGCACTGCCGCGGACTGGGCGTCCTGATCCCGGTAGAGCTCCAGCATGCGCAAAAGCGCGTCCAGGTCCAGGGCCGAGAGGCGGCGCCCGGCGAAAGGTCCCTCCAGCACCTCCCCATCCATGACGCCGCTCCCGTGATCCAGGCGCATCGCCAGGAACCGGGTGCGGATCTCCGAGACCTGAGCGCTGCCGGGGCCGGGACCGGTACCCGGCCCAGCCCCACCCGCCGGTTGACCGGCACCGCCCAGGAATCCCGAGCCTCCGAGCCCCAGTGAGCGCAGGACCCGCTGCAAGGCGGGTAGGAGCTGCGCGACCTGGAGCAGCCGGATGAGGACCGGGATCAGGGCCCCAATGGCCGCGAATATCGGGTTCAGGCGTCCGGTCGCTGCCGCCAGCACCAGAAGGCCGATCAGCGCCCAGAGTCCGACCTTGCGCAGGGTGCTGGCGACCTGGGCTGGCGGGGTATGGCGAAACCAATGGAGAAACCAGAGCACGCCGAGGATGATCCCGATCAGGATCAGGAGTCGTGCCATCGTCAATCAGCCCCGCCGCCGCGGATGACCTGATGGGTCAGCTTGAGGATGGCCCCGCCTCGGGACTCGCCATAGCGGGTCAGGGCCCTGCGCCCCCCGGCGGCATAGACGGCGACGGCACCGAGCAGATCCCGCAGCAGGTGGGGGCTGTTGGCGTCGAAGGGACACCAGGCGCCGCCGGTCAGCCGCGCGATGTCCCGGAAGCTGTGCTCCGCCACCGGGTCCCTGCCCTCCTGGAACATGAAGGCCCGGACCCCGAGGAGTCCGAGGCGGCCCGCCAGGTCGGCCAGTCGCTCCTGACTCTCCTCCATGCAGTCGCCCACGAAGACCAGGGCGTTGACCCGCCCACGACCGGCCTCCGCGATGGCATGCGCCAGGACCCGCTCGATCTGGGTGAGGCCCGCGGAGCAGAAGACCTGGTTCATCCGCTGGAGCAGGGTCTCCGCGTCCAGGATCCAGTCCGAGTGATCGAGCTCGCGAAACCCCCGGTAGAAGCACAGCTGGACCTCGATCCCACCCAGGGCCTGGGTGTCCGCAAACATGGCGGACTGGATGCGCGCGGCCTGGTCCCAGGTGGGCTCGCGGCTCGCCGTGGCATCCATGGCGAAGATCAACCGGCCACGGGGACCCGGCGGAGCCCCTCGGGGCGTCGCGGCGACCTGGCTCAGGAAGGCGCTCACATCACCGGCGGAGTCGATATCCTTACGGTCGGAGGTCATGAAGGGATCGAACGGATTTGGGGGATCTTGGATGGTTCACAGCCGGCAAGCCGCTGCCTGGACGAGCCAGACCTCGGACGCTCGATGACCTCGTGCACGAGACCTTGGCCCTTAGGCCGAGAATGCCGACAAGCCCCCGCCGAATCAACCAATGCCGTTGTTCCCGTCGCGGCCCACTACCCGTCAAGCTACAATTTATTAGTTGATTCGAAAGTACCAAAAGGAGCCGGGCCCTCGCCATGTCCACCACTGAGCCGCGTTCCACTCTCCCCCCAGTCCTCACCCCGACCCTGAGTCGACTGCTGGACCTGGTGCTGATCTTGTTCGGGCTTCTGGCCGTCAACTCCTTGTATCTGGTCGGCATCAGCGCCGCGGAGTCCCTGAGCGGCGAGAGCCTCCAGACTCCAGCCTATCTCTACATGTTCCTGGCTCACCTCGGGCTCGGGCTCCTGATCGCGATCCCGGCGCTGGTCTTTGGCATCCTGCACCTGCGCCGTGCCCGTCGCAGGCCCAACCGCTATGCGGTGAGGGCCGGGATGGCCCTGTATCTCGTGGTGGTGCTGCTCATCGTCTCCGGACTCCTGCTCACACGCTTCGAGGGGATCGAGATCGATGATCAGAGGGTGCGCACGGTCGCCTATTGGGTGCATGTCCTGACCCCTCTGGCCGCCATCTGGCTGTTCGTGCTGCATCGGCTCGCGGGACCCTCCCTGCGCTGGCGCCCGGGGCTTGCCTGGTCCGCGGGTGCCCTGGCCCTGGGCGGCGCCGCCGTGGCCCTGCATCTGGCAACCCTGGCGCCGCAGGCCGGTTGGGTGCGCGCCTTCGAGCCCGCGCTGGCCGAGCAGCCCGCCTCCGGGGCGCTCCCCGTCGCGCGCCTGGACTCGGACGCCGTCTGCGCCGAGTGTCATCAGGACATTGCGGAGCGTCATCAGGCGAGCGTCCACCACCTGAGCTCCTTCAACAATCCGGCCTACCGGGCGAGCATCGACGAGACCCGCCGCGTCATCCTGAAGCGGGACGGTAATGTCACCGCCGCGCGCCTCTGCGCGAGCTGTCACGACCCGGTGCCGCTCTATTCCGGGCACTTCGACGATCCTGCCTACGACCCGGACGCGGACCCGGGAAGCCGGGCCGGGATCACCTGCATGACCTGCCATGCCATCGACGCCATCGGCAGCCCCCGGGGTAACGGGGACTACCGGCTCGCCAATCCGCCTCCCTATCCCTTCGACGGCAGCGACAATCGGCTGCTCAAGACCCTGAATCACCAGCTCATCCGGGCCAAGCCCGAGCTCCACAAGCAGAGCCTGCTCAAGCCCATGCATCGCAGCGCCGAGTTCTGCTCCACCTGTCACAAGGTGAATCTGCCCGAGGCGCTCAACCATTACCGCTGGCTGCGGGGTCAGAACCACTACGACAGCTTCCTGATGAGCGGGGTCTCCGGTCACCGGGTGGACAGCTTCTACTATCCGCCCCACGCCAAGGCTGGCTGCGCCGACTGCCACATGGCGCTCCAGCGCTCCGACGACCCGGCCGCCCAATGGGCCCCGGACGGGAGCGGCCGCGCCGTCCACGACCACCAGTTCGCGGCCGCCAACACAGCGGTGCCGGTCATGATGGCCACGCAAGAGGCCGGCAACGACGCACGGCTCGATGTGCTCTCACGAGCCGCCCGCATCGACCTCTTCGGCATCAAGGAGGATGGCGCCATCGACGGGACCCTCCATGCCCCCCTTCGCCCCACCCTGCCTACCCTGGAGCCGGGTAAGCGGTACCTCCTGGAGCTGGTGGTCCGCACCACCGGCATGGGGCACCACCTGACCCAGGGAACCGCCGACTCCAACGAGCTCTGGCTGGACCTGACGCTCAAGGACGGTGAGCGCGTCATCGGACGCTCCGGCGCGCTCGATGGGGAGCGCGACTCCGATCCCTGGAGCTATTTCCTCAACGCCTACATCCTGGACCGGGATGGGAACCGGATCGAGCGGCGCAATGTCCAGGACATCGCCGTGGCCCTCTACGACCACCAGATCCCACCAGGGGCGGCCGCGGTGGTCCACTATGCCTTTGAGGTCCCGGCGGACGCCCAAGGCCCCATCTCGGTCGACGCGGCACTGCGTTACCGCAAGTTCGACACCCGCTTCCTGCGTTACGTGGAGGGCCAGGAGTTCCGGGCAAACCGGCTGCCCATCGCCACACTGGCGGCCGACCGGGTGGTGCTGCCCCTGGCCGGGGTCACGGCCCCGGGCGAGCCCGTCCCGGCCGTCGACACCGCGGACTGGGAGCGCTGGAACGACTACGGGATCGGGCTGCTGCGGGAGGCCGGCGACACCGGCAAGCAGGGCGAGCTGCGTCAGGCCGCCGACGCCTTCGCCCAGGTCGAGCGCCTGGGCCGCGCGGACGGCCCGCTCAACCTGGCGCGGGTGCGCTTCCGCGAGGGCGACCTGGACGCCGCCGCCGACGCCCTGCGCCGTGCCGAGCACATGGACCCGCCCGCCCCAGCCTGGATCCTGGCGTGGTACTCGGCCCTGGTGAAGCGCGAACTGGGCGACCTGGACGGGGCCATCGTCGACCTGGACAACCTGGCCGAGACCCGCTTCGCCGAGGCCCGAGCGCGTGACTTCGACTTCTCCGCCGACTACCGCATGCTCACGACGCTGGGGCGCACCCTCTATGAGCGCTCCCGTCAGGAGCGCGGTGAGGCGCACCGCCAGGCCCGCACGGACCTGCTCACCCAGGCCAAGCAGCGCCTCGATCAGGCGCTGACCCTGGACCCCGAGCATGCCGCCGCCCATTACAACCTGGGCCTGATCCTCGCCGATCTGGGGGATCCGGAGGGGGCCGAGCGCCATCGCGCCCTCCACGACCTCTATCGCACGGACGACAACATCGCCGAGCGTGCCATCACCCGACATCGGGCGGCGAATCCCGCCGCCAACCATGCGGCGGAGCCGGTCGCCATCTATGACCTGCAGAGACCCGGCGCCTTTGGACTGGCATCGGGGCCCGATTCCGCCATCGCGGGCCGCTAGAGGGAGAACGGAGGACCAAACATGAACGCACCAGAGACCAGACGCCTCACCCGCGGCGAGGCCCGGATCCGACGCGCATTCGTCGTCTCGGTCATCGTCATCGCGGTTGTCGCGGTGGCGGGGCTCGCACTCTATTGGCTGCGACATCCGCCGGCCGCGGACAAGCCCGTGGAGACGGCCCAGGTGGAGGCGCCGAGCCCACCCCAGGCGCCACCGGACCGGCCCCCGTCAGTCGTCTTCACCGACATCACGCAGTCCGCCGGCATCGGCTTCGTCCACGTCAGCGGGGCCTACGGGGAACGGCTGATGCCGGAGACCATCGGCAGCGGGGCCGCCTTCATCGATTATGACCGGGACGGGGACCAGGACCTGCTCCTGATCAACGCGACGTACTGGAAGGGCCACGAGGGGGATGGCCCCACACCGACCCAGGCACTCTATGCCAATGACGGGCAGGGCCACTTCTCGGATGTCACCCGGGCGGCGGGGCTTGACCTGACCTTCTACGGCATGGGCGTGGCGGTGGGAGACTACGACGGGGACGGCTGGGTCGACCTCTATCTCACCGGCCTCAACGCCAACCACCTGCTGCGCAACCTCGGTGGCCGTTTCGAGGACGTGACGACGGAGGCCGGGGTCGCGGGCGATCCCGACACCTGGAGCACCAGCGCCGCCTTCCTCGACTACGACCGGGACGGGGACCTGGATCTGTTCGTGGTCAACTATGTGCGCTGGTCGCGCACCATCGACCTGGAGATCGACTTCCGGCTCACCGGATTGGGCCGGGCCTACGGGGCCCCGGTGAATTTCATCGGCACCCAGAATCGGCTCTACCGCAATGAGGGCGATGGGCGCTTCACCGACGTCTCCGCCGCCGCAGGGATCGAGGTGACCGACCCGGTCTCCGGGCGCCCCGCCGGTAAGGGGCTCGGGGTCGTCCCCCTGGACTACGACGGGGACGGATGGACGGACCTGGCCGTGGCCAACGACACGGTGCGCAACTTCCTCTACCGCAATCGGGGGGACGGCACCTTCGAGGAGGTCGGGGTCTTCGAGGGCATCGCCTATGACCGCAACGGCAAGTCATCCAGCTCCATGGGGATCGACTCCGCCAACTACCGCAATGACCCCGAGGTCGGGATCGCCGTGGGCAACTTCGCCAACGAGATGTCCTCGCTCTTCGTCACCTCCGACGCCCGCACCCCCTTCGTCGACGAGGGTGTGATCGAGGGGTTGGGTCCCGCCTCCCGCATCCCGCTCACCTTCGGGGTCGTCTTCCTGGACTATGACCTCGACGGTCGCCAGGACCTGCTGCTCGCCAACGGCCACCTGGAGCACGAGATCAACAAGGTCCAGCAGAGCCAGACCTATGCCCAGCCGCCCCAGCTCTTCTGGAACTGCGGGGACGCCTGCCCGGGGCACTTCGTCCCGGTGACCGAGGGGGGCGACCTGACCAACCCCCTGGTGGGTCGCGGCATCGCCACCGCGGACATCGATGCGGACGGTGACCTGGACATCCTGATCACCCAGACCGGACGCCGGCCGGCGCTGTTGCGCAACGACCAGCAGACCGGCCACCACTGGCTGCGGATCGCCCTCGAGGGGCGCCCCCCCAACCCATCTGCCATCGGGGCGCGGGTCAGCTTAAGCGACGGTGGTGTCACCCAGGTACGGGAGCTGTTCCCGGCCCGGGGCTATCTGTCCTCCCAGGAGCTGCCCTTGACCTTTGGTCTGGGCGCCAATGACCAGGTGGACTCCCTCGTCATCCGCTGGCCGAACGGGCAGGAGCAGACCCTGGTGCCCGATGGTGTCGACCGGCTGCTGACCATCAAGCAACCCGAGGGGAGCGCCCCATGAGCGCTCTGCGGCTCGCGCTCCTGCTACTGCTCACGCTCGCGGCTCGCTCGGCCGCCTGGGCGGGCGATGCGCCAGGCCTGCCGGACGCGGTGGCCTCCCCACCCGCGCCCTGGGACCAGCGTCTGCTGCCCATCCCGGAGTCGGACATCTCCGGGGCCGAGCCCGCGATTCGCCAGGCGATCACCGATGCCCGGGCGGCCATCGCCGGCCTGCTCGAGCAGCCGCAGAGCGATGCGAAGCGGCTCGCCCAGGCCTACGGCAGGCTCGGGGCCCTGCTGGTGCTCCGAGAGGTCGAGGCCCCCGCCGACACCGCCTTCCGCAATGCCCGGACCCTCGAGCCCGAGGCCTTTCGCTGGCCTTACTATGGCGGCTACATCGCCATGATGACCGGGAACAACGATCGGGCACTGGAGCTGTTCGAGGCCGCCCGGGCCCTGGACCCGGACTACCCGACACTCTACCTGCGGCTCGGCAAGGTGCACCTGGACCGTAGCGAGCTGCCCGAGGCCAAGGCCGACTTCGAGCGCATCATCGAGGTGCCGGGTCTGGCGCCGGCGGCCCACTTCTACCTGGGCCAGATCGCGAACCTCGAGCGCCGCTTCCCGGATGCCGTCGCCCATCTCACCAAGACCCTGGAGCTGGACCCCGATGCCACCGAGGCCCAGTGGCCCCTGGCCCAGGCCTATCGGGCCCTCGGCGAGAACGACAAGGCCCGCGCACACATGGCCCGGGTGGAGCCCCGCACCCCCCCCGCCAAGGACCCGCTCCTGGAGCAGCTCCAGGGCGCGGCCCAGCAATCCGTCCCGGCCTTCGAGCGGGCAATCTATGCCGTCGACAAGCGCGACTATCAGACCGCGACCAAGGAGTTTGCAGCCGGG
>Ga0316578_10000775_pt1 | contig 11763 bp, 6 predicted proteins | sample J0NA_2_FD_203076 | JGI IMG/M metagenome (GOLD analysis project Ga0316578, IMG submission 203076) | Rhizosphere microbial communities from salt marsh grasses in Alabama, United States - J0-2_160517rDrC | ecosystem: Host-associated > Plants > Roots > Rhizosphere | place: USA: Alabama | collected...
CTACAAGGCTGACCAGCCGGCAATGAATCGGATGGTGGCGATCAAGATCCTCCATCCCAAGCTGGTCAACCGCAAGGATTTGACTTCCCGGTTCCGGCGGGAGGCTCGAGCGATGAGCCAGCTCAACCATCCCAACACGACCAAGGTGTTCATGTATGGCGAGCTTCCCGAGGATGGGTCGCTGTACATCGTGATGGAGATGCTGGAAGGGAAGAATCTCAACCAGACGGTTCGCCGCGGTGGCCCCATGCCGGCTGAGCGGGCCATCCCCATCCTGGTAGCCGTGTGCGGGGCTCTCGAAGAAGCCCACAGCCTGGGCATCGTTCACCGCGACATGAAGCCGGAGAACATCTTCATCTGCCAACAGGCGGGTCTGAAGGACTATCCCAAGGTTCTCGACTTTGGCCTGGCCAAGGTCACGGAGGCCCAAATGAAGCCGGGCTCCGTCATCCTGACCCAAGAGGGCATGGTTTTTGGAACGCCGGAGTTCATGTCTCCGGAACAGGCTCAGGGAAAGACGCTGGATGCCAGAAGCGACATCTACTCCTTGGCAGTGATTCTGTACGAAGTCCTGACCGGCAAGTTGCCGTTCTCGGCTCGCACGCCCATGGAGTACATCCAGAAACACGTGATGGAACAGCCCATACCGCTGAACCAGCGTGTAGAGGGCAAGACCTTCCCGGCCGCGTTGGAGGCAGTGATCAATCGGGCTCTATCCAAGAACGCCGACGATCGCTACCAGACGGCGGGCGAGTTTGCTGACGCACTGCAACACTCCCTGGAGCCCGACGCCACGGCGCCTCCAGTCAGTCAGGTGCAGCCCAGCACTCCCGAGCCGGCAGCTGTCGAGCCGCCCACTCCCGCTCCTCCAGCGGCCCGGCCCGCTGAGCCCGTTCAGAGCGCGCCCGGAACCGGACTACTCATCGGCGTGGCCGCTGGCTGCCTGTTGGTGGGCGTGATTCTGGCCGTGGTCATCATGCGCTACGTCTTGTCGTGAGCCCGTGCGACTCTTGGCGGAGGTCAGTTCCCCGTTGCCGCCTGCCCAGAAAGGCGGTTCGGTCATCTCACCCACGCTCAACTCTGGTCCAAGCGGCACCCGATGAGTGACCAACGGCCTCCTGCAGACCCAGCCTCGCATCCGGACGTGCCAGAGCGCTCCGAGGAGGGGTCGGTTCAGGATCGGGACGACCTCGCGGCTACTCCCGATGGGGGTTCCGAACCTGCGTCGGCGGTTCTGCCCGAAGCAGCGACGGCGGCTGGGTCCTCGGAGCGAGCTGGGACAGACGCCCTGGAAACAGACGCCCCGGCTGAGGTGGAAATCGGGAGCGGAGGGACGTCGGGAGGTGCCGAGCCCGGCCGGGCAGCGGACGCGGAGCGACCGGAAGCAATCGCGCAGGCTTCGGCTCCGGCGGAGAGTGGCGCCTCGTCGACCGGCGCCCCGCAGCCGGAGCAGCGCGAGGCGACCGGTGGGCAGAAGTCAACGTCCACCGACGCCGGCTCCGAGCAGGCAGCGCTGCCCGAGGCCCCCTCGGGTCGCCGCGCGATGGCGGTGGCCGCACACCTGGCGAAACGGGCTGCGCAGGCGGCTCTCGTGCTTCTGGTGCTGGGCGCGCTCGCGGTCTTCCTGGTCATTCGTCACTACGAAGCGGGTTTGCCCAGCGTGGCGGAGCTCAAGGCCGGGTACGACCCCCCGCAGGTGACGCGGGTCCTCGCCCGCGATGGAAGGTTGTTGGCGAATCTGTTCACCGAGCGCCGCACGGTGATTGCCATCAAGGAGATCCCCGATCACGTCAAGTTGGCATTCTTGGCAGCCGAGGATGCGCACTTCTACGAGCACGAGGGGTTGAACTACTTCGGCATGCTGCGCGCGCTGATCGCGAATCTACGCGCCGGGAAGACCGTGCAGGGCGGCAGCACGATCACGCAGCAGGTGGTCAAGAACCTGGCGTTGGATGCCGAGCGGAGCTACCGGCGCAAGATCCGCGAGACGATTCTGGCACGCCGAGTCGAGCAGAACCTGACCAAGGACGAGATCTTCAGTCTCTACTTGAATCAGATCTACTTTGGCCACGGGCGCTACGGGATCGAGGAAGCCGCGCGGTACTACTTCGGCAAGCGAACCAAGGAACTCAGCCTGGCCGAGGCGGCACTGTTGGCGGGGCTCGTGGCGGCCCCGGAGAGATACTCCCCGCGGCATTCGCCGGAGCGTGCTCTGGGGCGGCGGCACTACGTGCTGAACCAGATGCTGGTGAAACGATTCGTGACCGAGGCCCTGTTCCGCCGGGCCAACGAGGCGCCCCTGCGCTTGGCGCCGGCAGTCGAGTTGGAGGCCGAGCTCTCACCCGAAATCGTGACCTACGCGCAGAAGGTGCTCCGTGAGTTGCTGGGGGAGCGAGCGCAGCGTGGTGGGTACGTCGTCAGCACCACCATCGACCCGGCGCTGCAGGCACTGGCGCGACGCGTGGTGCGGGCGAATCTGGACCGATACGCCGAGCGCCAGAAGCTCGCGCCCCCCTTCACCTTGGAGCATCGACGGCTTTGGGGCCGGCGCTTCGAGGGAGAACCCAAGCTGCACAAGATCTACGTCGGCACCGTCGTGGGGACGAATGACCGGCTGGGGACCGTCGATGTCAAGGTCGGGCAGGTGACCGCACGAGTCTCTCTCAACCAAGAGGAGCGCTACAACCCGCGACGGCTGCCGCCGAGCGAGTTTACGCGCGTCGGCGCTGCGTTGCGGGTGGCCATCCAGGAGCCGTCTCCCGAAGGTGAGGGCCCGCCACCGGCCCGGCTGGAGCTGGGCCCACAGTCGGCGCTGGTAGCGATCGACGTTCGCACCCGGGAGGTCCGTGCCTTGATTGGGAGCTACGAGGCACTGGTGGGAGGACTCGATCGTGCCACCCGTGCGCGCCGTCAGCCCGGCTCCGCCTTCAAGCCGTTCGTCTACGGCTATGCTCTGCATTCGCGGCGCTTCGCTCCGGCAACCAGGTTGGAGCTGGCCGACCCCAGTGCCCCGGACGGAACCCGTCGCATCAGTGTCCGCGAGGCGATTGCGCGGAGTGACAACGCAGCAGCCGAGCACCTGCTCGAGGCGGCGGGAGCCGCGAACGTGGTGCAATGGGCGCGAGCCGCGGGCATCGAGTCCGAGCTTGCCCCTACGCGTTCGCTGGCACTGGGTGCGTACGAGGTGACCCCGCTGGAGATCACCAACGCGTACGCTACCTTCGCCAGTGGCGGGTCGTACGCTCCCCCCATTCTGATTTCGAAGATCATGAGCTCGGATCGGGGTGAGGTGCCCTTGCCGCCACGTCCGCCCGCGCGCCGAGTGATGGATCCGGACGAGGCCTACCTCGTCACTAGCTTGCTGTGCGGTGTGGTCGAGTCGGGTACCGGGCGCCGGGCGCGGTCCCTCGGGCGTCCCGTGGCTGGCAAGACGGGGACGACGAACCAGGCCAAGGATGCCTGGTTCGTGGGCTACTCGACCGAGCTCGTGGTCGCAGTCTGGGTCGGCTACGACGACGCGCTCCCGCTCGGGTCGGGCGAGCAGGGCGCAGTCACGGCGCTGCCTGCGTGGATTGAGTTCATGAAGGGTGCACACGAGAAGCACCCGCCGACGGCTTTCTCCCGCCCCAGCTCCGTCTTGCTCGTGAAAGTCGACCCGGCGACTGGCCAGCTGCCCTACGAAGGCCAGGAGGACAGTGTCGAGGAGGAGTTCTTGCGCGGCACCGTCCCCACGGAAACGGCCGAGCCGGACGCGGGCGCGGATGCCGGACCGGACGCGGAGGCCGGCCTGGAGGAGGACGCTTCAGCCGCGGTCGGGGCTGGGCAGGGGGACGGCGGCATGGAGCCTGCCAGTCCGGCCGATTCGGGCCCCCCGCCAGACGGGACCGGTGGGGAGCCCCCCGTTGACGAGCCCGACGAGCCTCCCCCATTTTGAACCCCGGGGGGGGAGGGGCAATCTCAGGGACTTCAATGCGGCTGCCGGCTCGGGTAGAGGAGGGAGCGCCATGAAAACCACGAGTACGACCACCCTGGGCATCGGATTGACCATGGCTCTGGCGTTGGGTGCCTTCGCCTGCCAGAAGGAGCATGAGGATTCCGCGGACCAAGCCGTGCCGTCTGCGGAGGCCAAGTCAGCCGGTGTGGATCCGAATCTGGCCAAGGCCGTAGCCGCTGCGAGCGCTTCACAGCCGGGTGCGGGAGACGCAGCGCAAGGGGAAGCCCCACCCGCGAGCGGTGTGTTCGGTCCGGGGCAGGCGGACCAGAAGCTCCAGCGCGGCGCAACGCCGGTCGTCACGGTGGGAGCGCTCGGTGGGACGCCGAAGGTCTCACTCGGGTCTCGGCAGCTTCAGCCGGGCGTCAAGCAGACGGCGACCGTGAAGCTTTCCCTGCAGGTGGGCGCGAACCGCACACCGCTCTTCGACTTCGGCTTGTCACTGGAACCGGCCAAGCCCAAGCCCAGGGGAAAGGACGATACCGCGGGAGGCGCTGTCGCAGACTCACCTTCCGGTGTCGAGGTCCTGGCGCGGATCACGGGTTGTGAAATCGATCCCACGCAGGCCAGCCGGGTGCCCGAGCACGAGCGCAAGATGGTCGCGAAGCTCAAGGGTGGCGGGGTGCGGTTTCAAACGGCAGCTGACGGCGCCTCGACGGGTTTCACGGTGGAGATGGCCAAGGCGGCCGACCCAGGGCTCAAGCACCACGTCGAAGCGCTGGCTGAGGTGCTCTCCGCGTTGACGCTTCCCGTGCCGCCCGAACCCGTCGGTCCTGGCGCGTATTGGATGGCCACCTCCCGCGACACCGTGGCCGGGATCGATGCGGTGACGTACCGCATGATCAAGGTCGAGAAGGTGCAGGATTCCGGGGTGGTGGTGGAGATGAACGTCCGTCGCTACGCCGCCAGCTCAGCCATCGACGCCCAGGGTGTTCCTCCGGACTTGGGCACTGTCGAGCTCTCTCGCTTCCAGGCCACGGCAAAGGGCAACGTGGTGCTGCAGCCTGGGGTGCTGCTGCCTGTGGGCGGTCGGTACAGCTCGGAGCTCTCGGCCTTTGCCACCGCCTCGAAGGCGCCGGGTCAGAATCTCCCGATTGCGCAGATCCGGGTCACCGCCGACGTGGGTACGGCCGGTTCGAAGCCGGCAGCGCAGTAGATCGCCCGCGGCGGTCAGCTGTCGAAAGCGCTCACGTCGCCCGAGCCGCGTCGGATGATGCTGGGCCTCGGCCCCGTGAGATCCACCACGCTCGTTGGACTCGTGCCGCACGACCCGGCGTCGAGCACCAGACCCAAGCCGGGGAACTCGTCGTCGATCTCCTTGGGATCCGGGGCCGCGTCCGCGCCGGCGCGGGACGCAGTGCTCGAGATGATGGGGCGACCGAGCTCTTGGACGAGAGCTATCGCCACGGCGTGATCTGGGATCCTCACGCCGACGGTCTTGCGTGGCGACTGGATGATCTTCGGGACTTCCCGCGTTGCTTCCAGCAAGAAGCAGTAGGGACCGGGGAGGTATTCCCGCAGGACGTGGAACACGGCGTCGTGCATGACCGCGTAGCGCGAGACGTCGCGCAGGTCTCGGCAGATGAACGCCAGTTTCTGCGAGCGCGGCATGCCTTTGATCTGGTACAGGCGATCGATCGCGCGCTTGTTGAACAGATCACAGCCCAGGCCGTAGCAGGTGTCCGTCGGGTAGGCGATGACCTCCCCCGCCTCCAGCGCGTCGACGGCGCGTCGGATCTTGCGTGGCTCGGGATTGTTCGGGTTGATCTCCAGCAACATGGCAGCCAGCCCTGACAGCGCATCACCGAAGCTCCAGCATGCGGACCGAGCGGGCCAGCAGGCGAAGTTCGAGGCGGCCGAGCCTAGCAGAATAGTCTTGCCCGTCTAGCGCGTCGGTGGCGACTTCCGCTCCTGCTGCGGAGACCGACGCGTTCACGTCATGATCGCTGGGATTGATGATGAACAGCGCGGCCGGCTCACCGGTCTTGCGGCGATGCAGCTCGACAGAGATTTCCGCCGGTTCGGCCTGCAGGGTGCCGAGTGCCAACCGCTCTCGTGCGACGTCGAGCAGCTCGCCAATCAGTCCCGAGTTGGCGGCCACGTACGGTGGAACGGGCAGGCCCTCCGGAACTTCGAGGGTCGCATTCAGCGGACGCATTTGGGCGTCGCGAGTCACCGGCCGCGGGCCGATGGTCAACGGAACCAGCGAATCCCAAGCGGATTGCACGGTTTCGCGCAGAGACTCTTCCAGCGCGCCGCCGCAGGCCACCACGCTCCACGGGCGGCGTGCCGGCGCACGCTCGAACACGTCACCGGACACCAGCTCGAAGGGAATGCGCCTGGACTCCAGGGCGCCTTCGAGTCGCTCGACGAAGCGAGCGACCTCCACCACGACGGGACCGTCCTCCTTCCATTCGTCTTCAAAGCAGGAATCGACGGCTCCACCGCCGCTGAGGTCGAACACGGCAGGCGGGACGGCGCCGAACGCGTTCAGCACGCGAGCCAGGCGACGGTGGCTGCGCGGCACCACCACTGCCACTTCCACGGATCGTTCCAGCTCTGCGAACCCGATTCGATTCAAAGCGGTCAGCAGTCGTTCCCAATCCCCCGCTTGCGGGCGCCGCCGTCCGCGCCGATCGAGTGGAGCGCCGATCCACCGGTCTCGGTCAACGGCCATGTACAGATTGAAGCCACGCAGCCCATAGGCGAGGGCCGTGAGCGCGGTGAACAGGCAGTCACGAGAGCTCAACGGCGGAATGTACGGTGGAAAGCCGGTGCCCAGCTCGCAGGCGAACGTCGGCCGTTCTCCGGCCACGCAGCGCGCGGCGAGCTCGGTGGTGCGGCGGGCGATGACCGTACGCTGTGCGGGGGATGCCCGGTGGTAGTAGTCGATACCAATCAGGTCGACGGCCGCTTCCAGCCGCCCGGGGTCCAGGACGCTCGCGCCGTCCCCTAGCGGCAGATTGTGTGACGTTGGGATGCCCTGGCAGCCCGACTGGAGCAGCGCATCGCGCATCCATACGAGAGTGTTCGGGACCAACCCTTCCTGAAACTCCGCCCAGTCCAGATGGGCCGTGAGATTGCGGGGCGTCGCGAAGCTCGCGGCACGGGGGGGCTGGAGCTTCTCGAACCCCAGGCTCGGATCCCCGTAGGCTTCCCGCAGGCGCTCGACTGTCTCGTAGCGCGACCGCACGAAGAGCCGATACGCCTTCAACGCGTCGGGATGGGTGTCCTGATCGTAGACGCCATCCCGGAAGTACAGGGCGCCCTCGTTGTCGACCTGGAGCAGCACCACCGGTCCGTGCGGCCAGCACAGGGGGCCCAGCACGCGACCGGCTGCACGGAGCCACTCTTCCGCTTCAGCTCGAAACGCCCGGCTCGCGCAGCTGGGAACTGGAAAACCAAGGGGGGGGGCCGGCAAGACGACGGGGTGGCCTTTGGGGGACCGGGCTTGACAGTCTCGGTCCCACACGATGCGCTCAGGCAGGCCGAACCGGGTGAGCTCGGCGTTCACGTGGGGTCCCGGTCGCACGATCGCCCAGAGCCCGATCTCCTCCGCGGCGCGCAGAAAGGAGACCAGGTCCAAGCGGGAGTTGCGGCGCCCCCAGTCGAATTCACCCGGCATGGTCTCGTGGACACCCCAGGGAACGTAGGTGTCGACCAAGCGCAGCCCGAGGCGCTTCACGGCCGACAGCGCAGCCCTCCAGTCCCGTGGGTCGAGCCGCCAGTAGTGAACGGCCCCCGCGAGCAGCGGCACCGTGACGTCACCGACCTGGAGGCCGCTGGGGACCAGCCGGACTTCCCTGGCTTGGCTGTCGCCCGGCTCCATGTTCGCGCGGAACGGTAGGCGCCACGGTGACGACTTTCAAGTGTCGGCCGCCCACCGTGCGCTTGAAGCGTTGCGTCCGGCGGTGAACCTGCCATCTTTGGCCTCCCTGGCGGCGGAGGCGAGAAGATGGTCGAGCACTGGAAGTGGTTGGGCGGTGCGTGGCTCGAGGCAACCGGGCAGGCGCAGCCGGCCTCGGGGCTAGCGGCGCAAATGCAGGAGCTACTGGATCCATTCATTCGCGTCGAGGAGCAATGGCTGGTGTCGTCAGGCGGCGTGCTGGTGGTTGCCGTACTCGGTGGATGGTTGCTAGGGGGCCTGCTGTTCCGAGCACTGGGGCGGTGGGCGCAGAGCACCGACAGCCTCATCGATGACGCCATCGCTTTGCACATGCGCCGGCCGTTGCGCGTAATGATGCCGCTGGTCGCGCTCAACCTTGGGCTGCCGCTCATGACGCTGCCGACGGGCCTCAAGAGTGGCCTGCGCCAACTGCTGCTCATCCTGGCCATCACGGGGGTGGGCTGGACTCTGGCGCGAGCAGTCCGAGTCATCGAACACGTCATCAGCCACCGCGAGGACCTCAAGAGCGTGGACAATCTTCACGCGCGCACGCTCTTGACCCAGACACGGGGACTCCGCAACGTCGCCAACTTCCTGATCGTGGTCTTGACGTTGGGGTTCGTGCTGCTCACGTTCGAGCGAGTGCGTCAGCTGGGGACTGGCCTGCTGGCGTCTGCTGGAGTCGCCGGCATCGTGTTGGGTTTCGCGGCGCAGCGTTCACTCTCGACCATTCTGGCGGGCATACAGATCGCCCTCACCCAGCCGATTCGGGTGGATGACGTCGTCATCGTCGAAAATGAGTGGGGCCGAATCGAGGAAATCACGTTGACCTACGTGGTCGTTCGGATCTGGGACAAGCGCCGCCTGGTGCTCCCCATCGTTTATTTCATCGAGAGACCGTTTCAGAACTGGACTCGAGTCTCGGCTGATCTGCTCGGGACCGTGAATCTGCACTTGGACTACTCGGTTCCGGTCGATGAGATCCGCGCCGAGTGCAAGCGCATTCTGGATGGCACGCCGCTGTGGGACGGCGAAGCCTGGTGCGTTCAAGTGACTGAAACGACCGAGCACTGCATGGTCGTTCGCCCTCTGTTCAGCGCACGTAACGCCAGCGATCAGTGGGACCTGCGCTGCGAGGTGCGGGAGAAGCTGGTCGCATTCGTGCAGCGCAACTACCCGCACGCGTTGCCCCGGGTGCGAGCCGAAGTCGCTGACGAACGGCCCCCCCGTGACTAGGTTCAGCCGCCGACCCGAGTCGTCCCGGGACCACTTCGACTGGGTGATTGTCGGGACGGGCTTCGGGGGCAGCGTGTGTGCGCTGCGATTGGCGGAGCGTGGCTACCGTGTGCTGATGGTCGAGAAGGGGCGACGGTTTCGCCGTGAGGACTTTGCCGAGAACAACTGGCAGCTAGATCGGTGGCTGTGGCGTCCGGAGCTCGGCTGGCGGGGCATCTTCAAGATGTCGTTCTTCGAACACCTGACGGTGCTCCATGGCATCGGTGTCGGTGGCGGCTCTCTCGTGTACGCCAATACGCTCCAGGTGCCACGTGCGGAGTTCTTCGAGCAAGGATCGTGGGCGGATCTCGGTGATTGGGAACAGGAGTTGCGTCCGCACTATGCGACGGCCAAACGCATGCTCGGGGTGACGAAGAATCCGCGACTCGACGCGGCCGACGCCGTGTTGGAGAAGATCGGTGCAGCCGCGGGGAGCCCCGATGGATTTCGGCCGACGGACGTGGGGGTGTGCTTCGCCGAGCCGGGGAAGTCGGTGCCGGATCCATACTTCGGGGGCGCGGGTCCAGATCGAGTCGGATGCACCTTCTGCGGCGGTTGCATGACCGGATGTCGTGTCGGGGCCAAGAACACCTTGGACACCAACTACCTGTACCTCGCGGAGCGGCTCGGGGTTCGCATCTTGGAAGAGACGGAAGTGGAAGCCGTTCGTCCGCTTCCGGAAGGGGGCTACCGAATCGAGGCCCAGTACCGTTCGGGGGATCGCAGTGCGGGTCGCGAGTTGTTCGCCGATCGGGTCGTGCTAGCGGGTGGGGTGCTCGGAACGATCCCGCTACTCCTGCGACTGCGGGACGATCCCCAGGGGCTACCGCAAGTCTCCCCGCAACTCGGCCGATCGCTCCGGACCAACAACGAGGCGTTGATCGGTGTCATCGCCCCGGACCGTCGTTGGGATTTCTCCCAAGGTGTGGCCATCACCAGCATTCTCCGTACGGACGAGCATAGCCACCTCGAGTTGGTGCGTTACGGAGCGGGTTCTGGATTCTTTCGCCTCTTGGCGTTTCCGCACCATTTCGCGCCCGCAGCGTGGCGACGGCTGGCGGGTGCGCTGGTTGAGGTGCTGTCGCATCCCCTGGCGTGGGCCCGAGCTTGGGGCGTGTCAGACTTCGCGCGGCAGACGCAGATCCTGCTCTACATGCGCTCCTTGGAGCAGACGCTCTCGCTGGAGCTGGGTCGGTCGGTGAGAACCGGCTTCCTTCCCGGTGTGGTGACGCGCCTGAGCGACCCTGCTCGGCCCCCGACGGCCCTGTTGGAGCCAGCGACGGACTTGGCTCGACGGTTCGCCGACGAGGTGGGCGGGGTGGTGGCGTCGTTGCTCACCGAGACGTTGCTCGGCGTCCCGACCACGGCACACATCATGGGCGGTTGCGTGATGGGGTCGGGTCCGGACACCGGGGTCATCGATTCACACCACCGCGTCTTTGGCTACGATGGTCTGTACGTGATTGACGGTTCTGCCCTATCCGCGAACCCTGGCGTCAACCCGGCGCTGACCATCACCGCCTTGGCCGAGCGCGCGATGCAACACATTGATCGTGCTCGCTGATCCAGAGACGCCCCCCCTGCCCGGGTGAGTGGAGTCTATCACCATTTCTCGAAGCCCGAAACCGTCGCCAGACCGAACACGGGCGCCCCACAAGCAACGGTGAAGGAGGCGCGCTGCACTACGCGAGCCACCCGGTTCGGACACCCAGCGCGAGAAAAATGTTCAGGTCCAGAGCCCACGATGCGAGGTAGCCGAAAGAATACCAGGCGACCAACAGGCCCAGCATCGGCAGCATGGGCTGCTCGCGCAGCTTCTCGTAGAGCTGAACGACAGGAGTCGGCCCGGCGCCTTCGACGACACCGGCGCCGTCCAGCGGAGGGAAGGGCATCAAGTTGAAGATGCCCAGCAGCAGGTTGAGGTTCGCCAAGATCGACAGGGCCATGGCAAGCGCACTCGTGACGCTTCGCCCTTCTGGATCTCCGACCGCCACCACGAGTTGCTGGAAATCGACTGCCCTCGGGACCTCGAACACCCCCACCCCCACCAGGACTCGGATGGCGACGATCGCCGCTGCGGCCAGTGTGAAGTTGGCCAGTGGTCCCGCTGCGGACATCAGCGCCTGCAACCTAGGATGGCGTTTGCCCCAGCGGGGATCGTAGGGCACCGATGCCCAGCCGAGCATCCAGTGGTACCAGACGAAGCTCAACAAAGGCACGATCACCATTCCAAAGGGGGAGCGCCGGATGTGCGGCGTGGGGTCCAGGCTGAGCTGCCCCCCTTCGTAGGCCGTCAGATCGCCGCCCTTGTACGCAACCAGCGCGTGCGCGTACTCGTGGCACGTCGTGCTGAACACGAAGACGAGGTACCAGACGAGCAGGTGGGCGAGGTTGACATCCAGCATGGTGGCCGGCCAAGGGCGAGTGGAGCAGAAGACTAGCCTGGTTTGCGGCGCCAAATGCAGTGATTTGTGACGCAACGGTTTTGGGGTGGGGCCCCTCCCACGCGCAACCCCCGCGTGCATGCACGCGGGGGGCCCGGCGCGCGGGAACCCTACGCACGCGTGGTGGGGCGGGGTCTTGGTCAAAGAGCCCGGAAAGACAACGCTAG
>Ga0316578_10000776_pt1 | contig 11758 bp, 8 predicted proteins | sample J0NA_2_FD_203076 | JGI IMG/M metagenome (GOLD analysis project Ga0316578, IMG submission 203076) | Rhizosphere microbial communities from salt marsh grasses in Alabama, United States - J0-2_160517rDrC | ecosystem: Host-associated > Plants > Roots > Rhizosphere | place: USA: Alabama | collected...
CATGGCGGGCGGGACTTTCCTCATCATTACTGTCATGCAGGGCACGGAAGGTTGCCACCTCGATGACCTCCCGTCCGAACATCACGTGCGCGAGACGGAAACGCCGGCCGATCAGCCGGCAGTTACCGAACAGCCGCCGCACGTCATCGGGATGCGCATCGGTTGCGATATCGAAATCCTTGGGTTCGCGTCCCAGCAACAGATCGCGCACACCCCCGCCGACCAGGTGTCCCTGGTAACCTGCGTCTTTCAAACGGTACAACACCTTGAGGGCATTGGAACTGATGTTCGCCCGGGAGATCGGGTGTTCTGACCGGCTGATGACAGTGGGTCCGGTGGATGTGTCGATACTGCTCGTGATGCTCACGTAACTTCGCTTGTGGATGAATTAGTTGGGCGTATAATACCACCGCTTCGTGATGCATGGGCGTTTCGCCCGAGATGCTCCCTTCGTCTAGTGGTTAGGACGCTGGCCTCTCACGCCGGTAACAGGGGTTCGAATCCCCTAGGGAGCGCCAATTAAATCAAGTAGTTATTAATATTTTCCGTTATCATACGGAACATGTACGGAACACTTTAACCACGTACGGAGCAATCAGGCCATCGGTCTGCCCTTACTGCCCCCACAATCCCAACACCACGCACCGGATCGCCGCCCCTGCGGTCGGTCAGGCGGTCATGTTGTACGTGCGTACAATATCTTTGCCCTCATGCTTGCTCTATAAAAAATGCACTGCAGTCCTGATCCGATGACTCCGACACGCCGTCCTTAAGAATTTTAGTCACGGACACGCCTGGTCATCGGGTCCGACTGCAGACCTCAAAAGTGAGCATCTAAATGGCAGCCATCGCATACAAAGACTTTCAACTCTCGCCTTGTCCGCTTCAGTTCGATAGTACCGGTGAATGGATAGTTAGGGTATCAATCGCGAAGCAGAATGATAGTAGAGGCGAGATACGGAAAAGGCAGTTCTGTTCAAGCAAAATATTCCTGAAAAAAGAGGATGCGTATCATCATGCCGTCCTGTTCGGCAAAGAGATCATTGATGGAAAGCATCCGAATGTATCAGTGGATAACCTTTAGTGATATACGATGTATAAGCGGTAATTGGTCACGACACCCCGCCCCCAATCGCCATGCCAGCGCCACGACAGGCGGTTAGAAATGTGACCCCTTTCCTGACTCTGTTCATCGTAAGCAGCTATTAATACCACCTGGCCCGTTGATTCCGGGACATTACCCTCCTCTACCTCGACTATCGTGTGCCGAGTCAACGGGCCAACCTCATTGCGGAGATAACCCTATGTGGCCACCTGACTGGCTTTATGAATTATTACCGTACCTGTGCGTAATTGTGGGGCTTGCAACCGCGTCCTGGGACTTCCGGAAAGAATGGGTGGTCAATTAAGGATTTTCCCTATAGTGGTGACTGGTAACCTGTCCTAGGATGGGATTAACTCCTCGACCCGTTGACCTTGACGCGCCGACCTATCCCCCGCCACTTCTGGGAGGTGCTGAGTCATCGGGTCTTTTTTAATGCAGTCGCTTTCCTACACTCCACGCTGATACTGTCTTACAGACCCAACAGGCACATCAGCCTACGATTTCCCCCGTAGCGGTAACGCTCAGCGCCTTCGCTCCCGTGCCGGCACAGTGTAAAGAAAACTTACGTAGTGCAACGCGCTCTTTGCACCGAAGTAAATGCCATATAGCATGCTGATATTTATATGAATTCTGCGGTTATGCGATGTCCCGCCTCGACAACTGCGCAGCGCAACGCGTCAATTTTATGTCACATAATTTTACAGGTTCCCTTCTAGACGGCTAGGAGATTCTATGCCAACAGATTGAATACTATATGAATATTAGTATTGGCCCGAGTATTGCTTTAATTTAATCGAGCATCAACCTTAACAATAAAAATTAGGAGACTAATTAAATGAAAACCAATAAACCTCTAACCATAATGTTTGCGACCGCTCTGTGGGTCGCCGCGCCACTTGCGAACGCCACCTACATGGACTCCTTCCAGGGGCTGACCTTCACGTTCGATCAAACAGATGCTGATACGCTTGATTTCAACATCGCCGGCACACCCTCGGGCGATTGGACCGGTGTCCAGTACCTGGGTGCCTTCGATTTGAAGGATCTCGGTCTGGATTTCTCAACGGATACGGCCGTCCTCAACGGGGAGGGCATTTCGAACCTGACGGGCGACAACTCACAACTGTCCGCCAGTAACCTCGACTGCAGCAAGTCCACGGGCCAATCAGGAACGATCTGCTTCTCTTTCGGTCAGGGCCTTTTATTTGGTCCGGGGGCGATCGATCTTGACTTCACCATCGACTTCTCGTCGGCGTTGAACATCTCGTCCGCAGGCCCACATCTGCAGATCGCATTCCTGGATGAAGAGGGCGGATCGAAAGTGGGATCGCTGTATTCCCAGAACGTTGGCGAAGGTGTTCCCGAGCCAGGCCCACTCGCCCTGGTGAGTATCGGCTTGCTAGGTCTCGGATTCAGTCAACGCAAGAGAATCAGCAACAGGTAAGATTTGTTTAAGGTAGTGCTCATGTTTTAACGCCCTCTTCGGAGGGCGTTAATTTTTATATTCGTCTCAGTGCAACTGTCTAAAACGGTATCCTCGTAACACCAGCCGCGAATATGTCCTGAAGTCCACCCAGCTCAGGCGACCCGCCCCTATCGACGCCCCTGCGCAGGCTCAGGCGGTCAGAAGTGTGACCCTTTCCTGATTCTGTTCGTCTTCATGACCATACCCCGTTAATCATCCCGCCCATCTGTCGATAAGCCATTTGCCCGATGACTTCGACGCCGCCTCTTGTGGATTACGCCCTTAGGCGCAGCGCCAAATCATCGGGCTTTTTAATGCAGTAGCCCTAGACGCTCCGCTTTCCGCCGCTCCCGCATAATCAGTTCCAGTTCCTCCCGCTCAAACTCAGCCAGCAGCCGCAGCAGGTGTCATTTTTCGCCGTAATGGAGCCACTTCTTTGTGCTGATTTTCAGGCTCGGACGGACGTATTATTTTCCTGGTTTCGGTTGTTTTTCAAGCCGGTCGTCGAGTGGCCTCGGCGACCGGTAGCTCTTGCCGTCGAGAACGACCCTGTAGGCACCATGCCTGAGCCGGTCGAGCGTCGCGGCGCCGAGCAACTGGTTCGGGAATGCATCGCCCCATTCGGTGAAGTCGAGATTGCTGGTGATGACGGTGGCGGCACGCTCGTAGCGTTCGGCGACGAGGTCATGGAAGTCCTCATCGTGCGGCGGCCGCAGGGGCTTGAGTCCGAAGTCGTCAATGATCAGCAGCGGTACCCTGACGAGGTTCTGGAACTTGCGATCGAACGAGTCGGTGGCGCGTGCTGCATGCAGGCTGCCGAGCAGCTGAGACTGCGAGGTAAACAGTACGTCGCGGCCCTGGCGCACCGCGGCATGGCCGATGGCTTGGGCTATATGACTCTTGCCGGTGCCGCAGGGGCCGGCGATCAGCACGGCGACCTTCTCGTCGATGAAGCGTCCGGTGACGAGCTCGTGGATCAACGCCGAGTTGATGTTCGGATTGAAGCTGAAGTCGAACTGGTCAAGGGTCTTGTTGGTGCGGAAGGCGGCGCGGCGCAGCCGTGTCGTGAAGCGCTTTTGCTCTCTGCGTGCGACCTCGTCGCTGACTAGCAGCGCGAGGAACTCGGGATAAGCCATTTTCTTGTTGATGGCCTGCTTGTTGCGGGATTCGAGCGAGTCGAGGATACCGGATAAGCGCAGCTGCTTGAGCATGGGGGCGAGTTCGGGCATGGGGTTCATGGTGTTTTCTCCTGTCAGTGTTTCAGTAGGGTTTGCGTGTCGCGGCAGAACCGACCCCGGCCGGTGTAGCTGTCGGCCAGGGTATCGAAGGCCTGTTCCGCCGCGGGGTGTTGCTCGAGGCCTTTGGCGAGGATGGTCTTGACCGTGCCGTAGCGCGGGTTGTTGTAGCTGAGCGCACGCTGGCAGGCGGCTTCGAGGCGGGCACTACCGTACTTGTCTTTGAGCCGGATGACGCCCTGCGCGGCGCGCAGGTTGTCGAGCACACGGTCGGCGAACAGTGAGCGGATCAGCCGGTGGCAGGCAGCGCCGATCCTTTCCGATTGCCGGAGGCACCATTGCGGATCGCGCATCTTCCAGGCGATGGCCTCGGGCGGCAGGTGGTCGTCGAGGGTGGCCCGGCTGCCGGGACGGAACAGTCGGGTATGTACCGCGACCAGATCATGTTCACGGTAGATGCGCACCGTCACCGGTGTCGCCTTGAGCCACAGCGTCTGGCCGATCAGCTTGAAGGGCACGGAGTACAGGCACTTCTCGAACTGGACGTGGGTGTCGCGGTGCACCTTAACTTTGGCCCATTCGGCGAGTTCTGGCTGCACAGCCGGCAGCGGCTTGAGCAACGGTTGCTCGATGGCAAAGCGGGTGAGCGGCTTTTCGTGCGTCGAGCCGTGAATGCGGTTGCCGGCCTCTTCGAGGATCCACGCCTGCAGCTGTTGGTTGGCATCGGTCAGGCTCCGGAACGCCCGCAGCGGCAGGAAGTTGCGTTTGAGATACTTGATGCCGGACTCGACCCGGCCTTTCTTCTGCGGCTGGCGCGGCGGGCAGGCGTCGATCTTGAAGCCATAGCCCTCCGCGCCCTCGGCGTAGGCGCGCTGCACCACGGGGTCGCGGGCACAGGCCCGGGTGATTGCGCATTTGGCGTTGTCGATAATCACCTTGGCGGGCACGCCACCGAACCACTCGAAGGCGTGGCGGTGGCACTCCAGCCAGGTCGGCACCTTCTGGTCGAGCACGATCTCGGCGTACTGGTGGCGGCTCCAACACAGCGTCATCAGGAAGAAGTGGGTCTTGACGATCTCGCCGGTCTCGGGATCGACCAACTCCGGCCCTGTGCCGAAGTCGACCTGGGCGGCCTCGCCGACCGCGAAGTCCAGCGGCATGGTCGCCTGAGGCTGGCTTGGCTTGATGCTTTGTACAAACCGGTACACCGACGAGTAGCTGCCGGCATATTGGTATTCCCGCTTAAGCGCCTGGTAGATCGTGCGGCACGCAATATCGTGGACCGCCCACTGCTCGACCTTATCGCGGAAGGGCTCGACGCTGGAGATGGAAGACGACCGTTTCCGCGCTTGCGGTAGCGCCGCGGCCAGCACGGCATCCTCGGGCAGCGGTTGTTCCGGTTCCAGCCAGCCTTCGGTCTCTGCCAACTGGCGCAGCGCCTTGGCTTTGGGCCGGCCGATCAGGCCCGCCTTGGCCAGCGCACGATCGGAGTCGCCAAGCCGCATGCGCACCAGTGCCTGTCGTAGTTCGTACATCTCGAACCTCCTGTTTGCCATCGATACCCCCCGCTCAAAAAGGCGCGAGGATAGCGGATTTACAGAAAGTCCGAGCCTAAAATCAGCCGGCGGGTGGCTCTATTACGCCGAAAACTCACTGGCTCCTTTACGGTGAAAACCGAGCGGCTCCATTAGCCCGTAAACAGGGTGGCTCCTTTACGGTGAAAACACAGTGGCTCTATATGGGTGAAAACTGACAGCAGGGCCTCGATCTCTTGGCGGGTCATCTTGGACAGGTCCATGCCGCGAGGATGGCATGGCGGGTGATGGGTGTCTGTCAGGCGGGTCTTATAGCTGGATAAGAAAATGCTGAAAGTCTGAAGTCGGGCCTATTCGAGACATCGCCCGCCAGCCTTGGCCTGTCGTCTTTGTACTGTTTTCAGACACCCGCGCTCTGTCCGCTGCCCCCCCCCACTTAGACGCCAGCAGAATGAGAGTTAGGGTGATCCCGCGCCGGTCTTTCTGATAGTTGATTCTCGGGAAATGGGTAGGTTAACCTCACTCGCATTCCCGCAATGCATAAGAACCAGAAACCCTTGGGGTTGTGCCTTGTATGCCTCAGATACGGAGGAACCCGCAATGCCAGCAACAAAGCTCCTAGTAGCCATCGCCTTGTCTGCCTTCCTGTTAGGTCCTCCTGCCAACGCGACCAATGGGTATATGTCCCATGGCTACGGAATTTCGTCCAAGGGTATGGCCGGCGCAGGCATGGCCCTGCCCCAAGATTCGCTGTCCGCGTTCAGCAATCCCGCCGGGCTTACACGCTTGGGCAAGCGGCTTGATGCCGAACTGGAATTCTTCAGCCCTGATCGCCAGTACAAAGCTAACGCAGACTTCGCTCCGCCACCGAGCCCCAGTGTTCCACCGGGCCGCTTCAAAAGCGATAACGATCTTTTCCTGATCCCAGGGTTTGGCGTGAACCTGCCGCTGGACGACAGGAGTGCCATCGGTATCGCGCTGGCCGGTCAGGGCGGCATGAACACCGAGTACGAGACGGCGACCTTTGCGAATTTCGCTGCTCCACCCGGGACTCCCCAGAATCCCAAGGGCGAGTTCACGGCCACCGAACCCACGGGGGTCGATCTCGCCCAGATGGCGCTGGGCATCACCTATGCGCGAGAACTCTCGCCCTTCGAGAGCCTGGGTATCACGCGCCAGTCCATCGGTATTACGCCAATCCTGGCGGTCCAGCGGTTCAAAGCCCGGGGGCTAGAGCCCTTCAGGGCGCTCTCCGTATCGCCTGACAACGTCACCAACAACGGTTATGACTATTCCTATGGCGGCGGCGCACGGTTCGGCTGGCTAGCGTCACTGTTGCATGATCGACTTAATCTAGGAATTTCCTACCAAAGCAAACTATGGATGAGCGACTATAACGACTACAAGGGGCTGTTCGCTTCAGGCGGCAACTTTGACATACCGGCCACCTTCAATGCCGGGTTGGCATTCCTGCTTACACCGAAACTTACCGTTGTGGCGGACTTCAAGCGAATCTTCTACAGCGATATTGATGCGCTCGCCAATACGAATGACATACCTCTAGATCAGATAATTTCAAATCCTGATAGTCGACTGGGAGGCGATAAAGGACTCGGTTTCGGGTGGGAGGATATCAATGTCTATTCGATCGGCATGCAATACCAAGCGAATGAGAAATGGACGCTGCGAGCTGGGTATAGCAAGGGCGACGTCCCATGGAAAAACGTCAACACGCTCTTCAATGTCCTGGCGCCAGCCACGATCGAGACGCATGCCTCGGTAGGCGGAAGCTACCGGCTTGATAAGAAGAGCAGCATCAATTTTTCCTACACGCATGCCTTCACTAACACGGTCGAAGGAACCAGCACCTTTACGGGCCCCCAAACAGGCTATGTCCGCATGAAGCAAAACATGCTACAGATCGGTTACAGCCGCGAATTTGGCATCTAGTAAGACGACCATGGTAAGTCTGAAATTGCATTTTTACAGGAGGAGATCTCTTTTACGAAGATGTTGAAAAACTGAGTGAGTCTGCCACAGTCGTCACTGCTTCCGATGCCGAAGACGTGCGTGCAAAGCAATTCGTAGCAGACACAAACGTCTGCGGAGTCTATCTCACTGGAGACGATGTTTGGTTCTCCATAGGTGATATCGAAGAGAAGCCGTTGCACGAGGGGACATATGTATTTTTCCAGTTGAAGCCAGGAAAGAACGTAATACTCTTTACCTATATTTCACCTTTAAGGCACTGGGAATTAAGGAGCGAGGCATTCGAGTGCCGTCCTGGTGAAATTGTTTATTTGGACGCACTAGCGCAATGGGGGGTGATATTCCAAAGACCCCTATGGACAGTATCTCAGGAAAGATCCGTGTACCCCCCTAAAGAAATCGAGGGCAGACGACTTCAGTTGCTTGATGGTCCACTAGTCAACCTCCCGCAGGATATCCTGATAGAGAAACAATATCGACAGTATTTATCGCGTGCGCCGGAAGACACGACTGGGCTGCCATATTTGTGCAATGCTGCCTATGGAGGACACTCGAACGCGCAAATAGAGGTCGGCAGACATTATGCGCAGGGTATTGATGGATTCCCGTCAGATCTGAGACGCGCCTTCGTCTGGTATTCACTCGCAAACATGCTTGGTTCTGATATGCATCTACAGTTAGTTACACAAAAAATGACCCCAGATGAGATTGTCGAGGCAAAAAAGCTGTTGGCAGACTGGAAGCCGGGTCAGTGTGAACGCGATCTTATGTCGGCTGTTTATGGTAATTGAAGTCTTTAATCGTTATTGATGCTTTTATGTCAGCGCACTACGAGATATTTATCAACCTATACCACTCCCCGATTCAATCGACCAGAATACCAGACTGGAGGGTATAATGACGAAACAAAATTTTAGCCACATCGATAGATCCCGGTGTAGCAATTCCTGAAGTTTCAAAATATCTTCTTTGAACAGTTCGAGCATATACTTCCGGGTCTTTGGTTTCATATTCTTCTTGTTCTTGTTTTTCAAGTAAGTGACCAACCGGGTAGTCCCACCTTCAGTTAGCAGGAACCTCAATACAGGTCTAGCCATATCCTTCAGGATATTATCCCCGGCAAGTATGGGGCCAAGTAGACCTTTGTCGGATATGTCAGATTTATTGTGTTTAGTGCTCGTGTTGCATTTGAAAGACGTGTCCACTTCAAGAAAGCTGTAAATATCGAATAATATTTCATCGGGGTCTGCATATAAGTCATCCAGTAAATAAATTCTAACCCGTGAAAAATTATTCTGGAATGCTTTTACCTGATTGTAGTAAAAGCCAAGACCTTTTGGGAAAGTAAGGATGTCCCAGTTCTCGCTGACCCTTACATTTTCCTTGTTCAGAAACTGTTCAAATGAATCTGTGTCGCCTGTCTCCTTGACAAAGTGCTTGTACGCAGAAAATGCTCTGTCTACCGGGTTTCTCAGGAAAATAATGATTTTTACATCGCCCAGAAGTCTTTTTATCTTAGGAATAGAATACTTGTGATGGTAGAGATAAGGTGTTGATGCCTCACCTATCGCTATTTCATCAGTAACGTTTTCGAAAAGCTTCTCATAGTTGTCCAGGGTGAATATGGTATGCTCTTCAGATATATGATACCTCGGGTCATTTGTGTTGAGCTTTTCATATACCTCAGACACCATAAACATCGGTTCTTTATGGGCAGGCATGTAAATCTCCGGATGCTGTTTAAGATATCTATGAACCGAAGTGGTTCCGCATTTTGCAGTACCGGCAATCAAGAAGTTTGGCAGTTTGCTGGACATTTCGAACTCCGTTAGTTGCTGCAAGGTGGGATTCTCATGTTCATCTTTAATATAATCATCTGCTTGTTCTGATATTTGTGGTGCGTGTCATAAGTGAATACTTCCTTTATGACATGCTTGGCTGCCAGCGATGGTTCTCTTCATTCCAGTGATCATCGCCACAAAAAATAGTCAGTATGTTGCTATCAAAATAGAGTCAGCTGGTTATGTCACTGCTTCCGTTAATTCAAGACGCAAATCAAAATGATACAAACATGCGCAACCACATCTGGACCTAATGTAGCGTATTATACAGTGTGAATATTAACATGGAAGCTGGTATGCTGCGTTGGTATCAACAATCAGCGCAGGATACTATTTGATGAGAATAGCGGCAACCATCGATTTATCAGTTAAAGAGCGAAAAACACTACAGCAGTATGTGCGCAGTCGAACGATACCGGTAAAGCTTATCGAACGCTCAAAGATTATCTTGCTTGCGAGCGATGGTGCTACCAATCAAGCGATTGCCAGAAAACTGGGTATCACAGAAAACAAGGTTGGCCGTTGGCGTAATCGTTATGCAGAAGGCGGGCTGAAGACCATCGAAAAAGACCGGCCCCGCGGTAAAAATCATGGCGGTAAAAAGACAGCAACTCAAACCCGGCTGCGAAACAAAGTGATCTATCTGACCACCCAGGACACACCGCAAGATGCCACACACCGGTCAACGCGAACCTTGGCATAAAAGTTAAAGACGACACATACCTTTGTTCATCGTGTGTGGAAATCGTTTGGATTGAAACCGCATCTCATCAAGACGTTTAAGGTCAGTAACGATCCACGGTTTGAAGAGAAACTACACGATGTCGTCGGACTGTATCTTGATCCGCCCCACAATGCGGTTGTGCTCAGTATTGATGAAAGGAGTTCAATCCAGGCATTGGATCGCACGCAGCCAGGTTTGCCGATTATGAAAGGCCGCTGCGTCACTATGACGCATGACTATAAACGGCATGGTACCAGCACGCTGTTTGCCGCCTTGGATATTGCGACAGGTCATGTGATTGGTGAATCCTACCAACAGCACCGGCATCAGGAATTCCTTAGATTCCTGAAAATAGTCGAGCGGCAAACGCCAAAGGATAATGAGATCCATATCATCCTGGATAACTACTCGACGCATAAACATCCCAACGTACTGGAATGGATTGAAAAGAAGAAACGAATATTCATCCATTTTGTCCCGACTAGCTCTTCCTGGTTGAATCTGGTGGAAAGGTTTTTTGGGATACTGACAGACAAGCAATTACGCAGAGGTGTGTTTACATCGGTAAAAGAATTGGAGGCTGCATTCAAAGACTTTATTGAAGAACACAACAGGAGCCCAATGCCATTTGTATGGACGAAATCAACAGAAGAAATAGTGGAGAAAATCGGGCGGACACGTGTACAGCTCAATAATATTCAAGCTAATTGAAACACTACACTAGCTGGGTAAGACAAACCACTCTTCCGTATATCTCCCTTGTTGTGAATTAGCCAAGCGGCTTTTAGCTCGACTCGCGGTGAGATGTGGAATTTATCGCTCAAATATCTTCTAAACGCAATGGTCTGATCAAGGGCAGAAAGCCAATCGCGGTCGTGCACCAAAATGCACGAAAGCGAAACTGTCCTAAAAGTCACAAATTAACGCTGATTTTCAGGCCCTCTAATAGTAGTTAGGCCACAAGATGTTCCATCCCTTAGTAAATGTCAGCTTGCATGAACAAGCCCCATAAAGCGACCCCGGAGCGACTTAGAGCGTTTTTCGTCGGTGTACCCGTTCAGTTTCCCTATGGCTGCCTCTCAGAATTACTTTTTATTGACTAATAACGTTTGCTCCGTTTTATTCATTGCAATCTAAAAGCTAGCAGTTATATCGGAGATTTAAATCGTGGGAGTTACTTACTTAGCAAAATCTCCGTGATTTTAGTGGGAATGTGACAGATAGTTATCACCTCCCACCATGTCAGACTCCCGGCATGGACATGTCCAAGATGACCCTGAAGGAAGTGCAAGCCCTGCTGCGGATGCTGGCTGAGTTTGAGCGGGAGGGAATGGAACTGCTGATGCAGGAGCATCGCGAGGCGGAATTAAAGGGAAGGCTGCATTGATACAATTCAACCAAGTCACCTGAGCCGTCGCAGGCGCGGCGAATGGTGCCGGGGTTTTTCTTGGCTAATTCCGTTTTTTTTGAATTTCTGTATATGCGCGTTATGAAATCAATCACGATTATTGCTGCGCTGTCACTGGCTGGCTGTTCAATGCCAACGGATGTGACGTATTACACGTTATGCCGAAAACCGCCCCTATCCAGCGGGGCCGCCTGTATAGCGTCATTCGATGCGGATGAGCCTGATGATTACAACAAACAGAACTGCGAAATATTCAGGGGGCTGGTACAGAATCAGCCATTGGTCACGGTTACGTGGTTTTGCCAGGTTAAGTAGCCACACGTCATAGAAGGCATCTAATTTAACAACCAAATAGATGGTGGATGCATCACTCCTTCCTGAATTGTTCGTAATAGGAACATCTTTGCCGCCGGGATATCGACCGGCGCAAGGCGAAGCCACGCGGGCAGCAACCAG
>Ga0316578_10000777_pt1 | contig 11751 bp, 9 predicted proteins | sample J0NA_2_FD_203076 | JGI IMG/M metagenome (GOLD analysis project Ga0316578, IMG submission 203076) | Rhizosphere microbial communities from salt marsh grasses in Alabama, United States - J0-2_160517rDrC | ecosystem: Host-associated > Plants > Roots > Rhizosphere | place: USA: Alabama | collected...
AGGCTTTGGCGGATTTGAATAATGCTTTTTCCATTTCTTCAATGTTTTCCTTTCGGCTGACACCGATACGGGCGGTTTGCCCATACCCGTTTTCAACCGTTCCCACGCCAAATAACAGATTCGCATGTTGCATCACTTTACGGGCGACGGCCAGAATTACAGCGGGGTAGCCATAGGTCAGCATGGCCTCGTGATAGGTGGCGGCGCCTTCCTGCTTGCCAAGGCCGATGGCCATCATTTTGAGCAAGCCGCTTTCAAATTCGTGTTCGAACTCAGTGTGCTTTTTAATGCGATTAATCAGAACGATATGATCTGCTTCAGACGCCAGCTTATCAAGATAGACCGGGATGTGGTTCTCAGTCTCGCCGATCTGCACGATTTCAAGGGAGGATCGAATCGGCGCAGCGACGTCTTCTTCATCAATTCCCAGATGCGCTAACACGCGCTTTTGTCCGGCGGCCGTAGCGGCGCCATGGCTTCCCATTGCCGGAATGAGAAAGGGATCCAATTTTAAGTCTTTGAGAAAAGAGACGACGGCCTTGACGATAATGCCATAATTGGCTAATCCGCGACTACTGCAGGCCACCGCAACCGTTTGCCCTTTTTTGACAGACGGTTCCAGTTTTAAGTTCGCCAACTGCCTTGTAATTTCCCCGGGGATATCGTCCAGGGCGGTATCATCAAAAGTTTGTCGAATACGCATCATGTGCGGAAAATCCGTCATCGTTGTTTTCCTTTTCCAATTTATACCTTTATAGAATCACACAAATCACCAGATCATTGACATTTGTGCCGGTCGGGCCGGTGATGACGGCATCTCCGGTGGTTTTCAGCACCGTAGCGACATCATGTTCCTTGAGCATTTGAAACAAATCGTATCCTTTTTGCGCCGCCCTTTTTGGCGTCGATCCATCCGTGAGCGCGCCGGCCAGAGATGTCGGGCCATCGGTGCCGTCCGTATCCAGCGCGCAGATCGCGATGGAATTTTTTTCGTCTAAATCCAGACAGGCGCCAACTGCCAGTTCCTGGTTTGCGCCACCCTGGCCGCTTACAGCCCCCTGGATTCGAACAGCGGTTTCGCCGGTGGCGACCAACGCACACGGCGGGTTGACCGGATTGCCCGACAATTTAATTTCGTTCGCAATTGAAGCGATGGTGCGGCCCACTTCGCGACTTTCGCCATTTAGCAGGGTTGTCAGCAATAGCGGTGTCAAGCCGAGCGCTTCCGCCCTTTGCGCGGCAGCTTCCCAGAGCGCGCGTGTCTTTACCACCATACAATAATATAAAGGCACATTCGAAAATGATTTGGGTGTCTCTTTATCCGTTGTCGGATGGGAGAGATAATCGCGTACCGGTTCGGATACCTTTTGCCATAAATCATATTTTTTAAGAACCCTTTCGGCATCCGCCAGGGTGGTGGAATCCGGGCTGGCCCAATCGGTATTCCATTTCATGGAATCGGTCTTTTCATCTGAAACCGTCAGGCTGATAACCGTCGCCGGGAGCATCTGCAGTGCCAATCGGCCTCCTTTGATGCGTGAAAGATGTCCCCGCACCGTCATGATTTCAGTTACATCCGCACCGCTATGCACCAGCAATTGATTAACAGTGATCTTGTCATCGAGCGAGATGCCCTCAACCGGATAGACGCACTGGGCCGAAACCCCGCCGGACATCAAACAAAAAACCATATCGCTCCGTCCGGCTTTTTCAGCAACCTGCCATACGGCTTTACCTGCCTCCATGCTGGTTTCATCGGGTATGGGGTGCGCGGATTCGGCCACCCGTATTCTTGACAGGGTTCCCATGGTTTCAAAAAAAGGCTGCTTCTGACCTTTTTTGATGGCAATAAATCCGTCGGTGATGCGATCGCCCAAAATCTCTTCTAACGCAACGGCCAACGGATAGGTTGCTTTGCCGCCCCCAATCGCATAAATCTTGTTGACCTTATCGAGATCAAAAACGTCTTCGCCGACCTGAAGTTTATTCTTTTCTAGTTTTACGTAGCGCTTTACCGCAGCGCGAGGGTCTACATGCTTTAGCGTATGTTCGGCAATGTCCAATACTTTCTGGCGGCCTTCGACGAATCCATGAGAAAGTAATTCAGCACGATTTTTAATCACCGGTCGACTCCTTTAAATCTTATCCAAATTTCAGCCTGAGATCGTAACCTCTCCATATCGCGTCCCGGCGTAAACAGCGCCAGGTCCCAATTCGCGTTCGATCTCTATAAAACGATTGTAGTTTGCTCCCCTGTCTGAGCCCCTGATACCACCGGTTTTAAACAGACCCGCGTTAAAGGCGACACTGATATCCGACAGGATGCTGTCTTCGGTTTCGCCGGACCGCTCAGACATGACCACCGCATAATTGTTCCAGCGGGCAAAATCAACGGTCTCTGAAGCTTCCGTCAAGGTCCCGATTTGATTGACCTTGCAGAGCGTGGCATTGGCAGCCCCATGTTCGAGACCTTTTTGAATGCGCTTTATATTGGTAGCAAACATATCATCGCCGATAATAAGGTGATTGCTGAATTCATCGGTTAATATCCGCATGCCTTCTAAGTCATTTTCATGCAGGGGATCTTCAATGGAGACGATCGTAGGGTATTCGGTTAGCAGTTTTTTTATAAACGCGATCATTTCGTCCTGTGTTTTTTCAGAACCTTCAAACGCATAGGTCCCTGTTTCAGGATGGTAATATCCACTCGCCGCGAAATCCAGACCATAAACGACTTTGTCCGTATATCCTGAACGATGGATGGCTTCACTTAAAAAGTCTATCGCCTGGCGGGTAGAGGATATCGGCGGAGCGAATCCGCCGTCCTCACCGCTGTTGGTAGCGGACTTTCCCAGCTGATCGAGTAAAATATCTTTTAAGCTATAAAAGGTCTCACAAAGAATCTGAACGGACTCTGCAAATGTTCTGGCACCGGTCGGCATCACGCAGAATTCCTGAATGTCGAGGTCGTTGCCGGCGTGTACACCGCCATTTAGCAGACAGGCTTGCGGAACCGGCAAAACACGGGCATCCGCATTCATATACTTATAAAGCGGCTTGCCGCCGGCATTTGCCGCAGCCTGGGCAACGGCGAGAGAAACACCCAGGATGGCGTTTCCGCCCAGATTTGATTTATTTTCGGTCCCATCCAGCTCAAGCATCCGGGTGTCGATGGCGTGTTGATCGCTGGCATCTTTGCCGCGAAGTTCGGGCAGGATAATGTCATGGATGTTTTGAATCGCCTTGAGGACCCCTTTACCGCGGTAGCGGTCATCCCCATCTCTTAATTCCATGGCCTCATAAGAACCGGTTGAGGATCCGCTGGGCACATCGGCGTGGCCCCAAATCTGGTTGTCAATACAAACCGCCACCCGAATGGTCGGCATTCCCCGGTTATCAATAATTTCATAGGCCTTTATATCGCTTAGGGTATTTGCGCTCATCATATCCTTCCATTATTTGTCTAAGGGGTGCCGGATTGCAGCACCGATTGGATAAATTTTCTATCTAAAGTTGATATTCGTTTCGGTTTATAACGTTTCCGGTTGGCACAGATTTTCGGCTTTGGCGGCCACGCGGCCGCAATTTTTGCATACGAATTTGGCATTTCTGACAAATTTCTTATATTCCTCCAGATTGTTTTTTACAAAGCCCACATTATGCGCCATGCAAAGATGGGCCTCATGGCCCGGGTGGGGCTTGGTAATCTCCAGCTCCAATGGGAACCATTCAGACATCTCAACCTCCTTTTAAGACCAGGGTGCCGGGTTTTCAAAACCCGGGAAAGTCTTCCTGATATTTCACCACAATTTTTATTTCTAATTATTAATCGGATACCATATTGTCAACAGATACATAACTTATCCAAGAAGCATATCCCTTATCCGGTTGAATCGGGCCGCCCGAAGGTTTCCATCTCGTCCAGATTTTGCTTGACATTTGATTTCGGCTTTTTTAGTTAACTAATACGAAACATGTTCACTATTTGTTAACTTTTTTATCTGGATTTTAGTTGTTCAAAAAGTGAGCCGATCGCTTACCCGTCGCTTGACAAATTCGAAAACAAGCTTGAAAGCAGCATGTTCTATGCAAAAACCGCTTCAAGAAAAAATCAGGGAATTACGAAAAAACAAGAAATATACCCTGGAACAGCTGGCCCAAAAAGCAGGTTGTTCGAAATCTTATATTTCTCAGCTTGAGAAGGGCAAAAACGTTCCTTCGGTCTCCATGCTGGGGCGTCTGGCCAGTGCACTCGATTCACAGGTATCTGAGTTGCTTTCAGAAAACAGTCAAGAATTCCAAAGGGACTGGCATCTGCCCAAATCCGAACGGCGAATGATTCAATACCCGGACGGCAAGGTGACCAGCCAGCTTCTGACCCGCGGCGTTTTTCAAAAAAAAATGCAGCCGGTCATAACCATTATCGAACCGGGAGGGACATCAGATAAAATCGGTAAGCTGTTTCATCCTCCGGGTAGTGAAGAGTTCGTCTTGGTTTTGGAAGGTGAAATTGATTTTTGGATCGGCACCGATCACATTATGCTTCAAGAGGGGGATACGTTATACTTTAAAGGCGATCATGCTCACAGTTGGGCCAATCCCGGGAAAAAAACAGCCAGGGTTCTGTTCACCTGGACTCCTCCGGTTTGGTAAGTGTATTTCCTGAATCCTAAGAATTACAAAAAGAGAGAGGATTCTGCGTCATGGAAAATCAAAAATATGCGTCAATCGGGAAAATCTCTCGGCGTAAAGACGGTTATGCCAGGGTAACCGGCAGAGAAATATATTCATCGGACGTATCGCTGCCCAACATGTTATATGCTCGAGTACTGCGAAGCCCATACCCCCATGCCAATATCGTTTCGATCGATACCCGCGAAGCTGAGAAACTCGGGGCAATTTGCCTCACCTACGAAGAGATTCCCAAAACAAAGTACAACGAACGCCAGGTCAGTATTCCCGAAAAGACCTATCGCGATCGCACCGTCTTGCCGGATAAAGTTCGCCATGTCGGGGAAGGGGTTGTTGCCGTGGCCGCCAAGTCCGAAGCGCTGGCAGAAAAGGCCATCCGCAAGATTCAGGTAGAGTACGATCTCCTGCCAGCGGTCTTCGACCCTTATGACTCCATGAATCCTGAAGCGCCAATGGTCTACGATGAGATTATGCTCGGGGAAAAGGTTTTACCCATTAAAAATAATATTGCCTGTCAGCGGGAAGTCAGTGAAGGCGATGTGGCCAAAGGCTTTGCCGAGGCCGACCTGGTGGTGGAAAATGAATTTAAGACCGGACGGGTTTACCACAGTCAGATGGAGACCAAGGCCGTGGTTTGCCGGCCCGAAGCGGACGGTGGCATCACCGTCTGGCCCACAGCTCAGTCCATTCACAACACCCGCCAGCTGCTGGGCCGCATTTTTAACATCCCGCTAAGCAAGGTCAATGTGCATCGGGTTCCGATCGGGGGCGCCTTCGGCTCCAGCATTCAGATGAACACCCCCATCGCCATCTGTGTGGCGCTGGCCCTCAAGGCCCGGAAGCCGGTCAAACTCGTGCTGAGCCGCGAAGAGGATATGTACGATCATTGCAAATACCCGACGATCATCCGGCTGAAATACGGTGTCAAGCGTGACGGAACCCTTACGGCGGGTGAGCTGGAAACCATTGCCGATATTGGGGGCCATAACATTCAAGCCTATCCGCTCCTGGGATGTATGGCCGGATGGTTTGTTTCGCTTTACCGGATGCCGCATATGAAATTTAAAGGCACCGCCGTCTATACCAACAAGGCACCCGCCTGTGCCATGCAGGGTTATGGAAACCCGCAGGTATCATTTGCCGTTGAATCCCAGATGGACATCATTGCCGAGGAACTGGGAATCGATTCGATTGATTTACGCTTGAAAAATTATGTTGGGCTCGGGCAGACGTTTTGGGGACAGGGTCCTACGGTGCGTTCGGTCATTCGCAGCTGCGGCGTGGAAGAAATGCTGGTGGAGGGCAAAGATATTATCCGCTGGGATAAGCGCATCCAGCCTGAATTTAAGACCGGAAGATTCCGGCGCGGCATCGGCGTTGGCAGAGGATTTCATACATCCGGCACCGGGGCGCCCACTCCGGGAGAGGTTATTGATTATTCAACGGCAATGGTCAAGATCAATGAGGACGGATCGGTTGATTGTTCTACAGCGTTGATGTGCCATGGCGGCGGAACCCTTGAGGCCGGAGCCAAAATCGTTGCCGAAGAACTGGGTGTGCCACTGGATAACGTCGGCATATCGCCTTCAGATACCCGCTCGACCGGCTACGATGTGTGTACCCATGCGACCCGGGGCGTATATTGCGGCGGTGCCAGCCTGCAGCGAGCCGCCCAAAAAGCCAAAACAAAGTTGCTCGAATTCGCCGCTCGCTTAATTGACGTGAACCCCGAGGCACTCAGAATTTATCCCGAAGAGGGCAGCGGTCAGGGCGTTATTTATTTACCCGGCACACTTGCCAAAAACATTTCCATTGGGGAAGTGGCCAAGGTGGCTCAGCTGAAAGGCTGGGGCACCATTATCGGTGTGGTCAGCCATCGTCAGGTCAATTGCCCGCCGTGTTTTGTCACCAATTTTATTGAAGTGGAAGTGGATACGCTGACCGGCCGAATCCGGCCCACCAGAGCGGTTGCCGCTGTCGATGCCGGTACGGTCATCAACCCCGACCTTGCCGCCGGTCAGCTGGAGGGCGGGCTCTGTCGGGGAATCGCACTGGCTTTACTGGAGGACACCGATTACGATCCGCAAACCGGTGAATTGACCTGCGGCGCGTTTTTAACCGATTACAAGATATTTACCGCTCAGGATATGCCGCCGGCTGAAGATATCACCACCTTTTTTGCCAACACCTATGAGCCTTCAGGCCCCTTCGGTGCCAAGGGAATCGGAGAAGCCGCCAATAACGCCACCGCAGGAGCGGTGGCCAATGCGGTCTATAATGCGGTCGGCATCCGTTTTAAAACAGCGCCCATAACACCCGAACGGGTCCTGGCGGCCCTTAACCAAAAATCCAAAACTAAAGAAGACGATTATGGTAAACACCAGAATCCTAACCCGGGAGTTTGATTACCACCGGCCGGGCAGCCTTACCGAGGCATTTGAATTGCTGGCTGAATACGGCGACAGCGCCAAAGTGATTGCGGGTGGGACGGATGTGGTGCCCCAGCTCAAATACGAAAAGATCGCGCCGAATCATCTGATCACCCTGATGAAAATTCCGGAGTTGAACGATATCAAGAAAGACAACGGCGGGCTGAACATCGGCGCATGCGCCCGGCTGCGTAGCGTAAAGCAGGCCTGCGCCCAGGGTCCACAATATGCGGCCTTGCATGATGCCCTGTGTTCGATCGGTAAAGTTCAGGTCATGAATATGGGCACCCTCGGCGGAAACCTCTGCACCGCTTCTCCGGCCGCCGATTCGGTGCCGCCGCTGCTGGTCTTAAACGGGCGCATTACCCTGGCAAGCCGGGAGGGCAGCCGTACCCTTCATGTCAGGGATTTTATCACCGGCCCTTACACTGCGGTTATGACTGCCAGTGAAATCATGACTGAAATCCATATTCCGTCGGTTCAGGATCATCAAGGCAGCGCCTTTTTGAAGGTTGCCCGCGTGGCCGCAGATATTTCAAAATTGAGCTGTGCGGTGGCCCTGCAGCGCGACAGCGACCGGTGTGTCTCTTGCCGGATTGCCCTGGGGGCGGTTGCCCCGATGGCCATGCGAGTAAAGGAAGCCGAAGAATTATTAAGCGGCACGCAAATGAGTGCCACCCTGCTCGCTGAAGCCGCCGCAAGCGTTTCAGCTGAAATTCGGCCGATCAGCGATGTCCGCTCCACCGAAACCTATCGCCGACAGGTGGCAGCGGTGATATTTAAAGATACTTTCGATATGGCCTGGGAGCGGGCCGGAGGGAAAAGATAATGCAAAAGGAGCGCATACAGCTGAAGATCAACGGCGAGCCCTGTGAATTTTGGGTGGCGCCCAATACACTGCTGATGAATTTATTGAGAAACGAGATGGCGCTGACCGGCACCAAATACGGCTGCGGCACCGGGCAATGCGGTGGCTGTACGGTGCTCGTCGACGGAGAGCCGATTCTAAGCTGCCTGACCCTGGCCCTGGCGGTTGATGGTGCGGACATTCTGACCATTGAAGGCGTGGCTGAGCCGGATGGAACCCTTGACCCAATTCAGGAGGCATTTTTAGACACAGCCGCCATTCAATGCGGTTACTGTACGCCCGGAATGGTCCTGATGGCCAAGGATCTTTTAAATAAAAATCCTTCGCCATCGGAAGATGAAATTCGAGAACACATCAAAGGCAACCTTTGCCGCTGTACCGGTTATCATCGTATTGTTCAGGCTATCAAGAGTTGCAGTGAATAAAATTGAGCGTTTCAAATTAAAAGCATGAGGGAAGCAATGTCATTTACAGAGTATATCAAACCCAAATACCTGAGTGACCTCCACCGTGTTATGGCGGAATATGAAGCACGTGTTACGGTGATCGCCGGGGGCACAAATTTGATTCCTGAAATGAGAAATGGCGAAAAATCACCCGAGCTTCTCATTGATATCAGCGATATGGCGGAGCTTTCTTTCATCCGTGAAAACAACGGCAGCATCGCCATCGGCGCGGCGACCACCATCGCCGAAATGGCCGCAAGCCCGGTTTTGCTGGATAACAGCCCCATGCTGGCTTCGGCCGCCAAACAGCTGGGCAACCCGTTAACGCGCAACCGGGCGACGGTGGGCGGCAACCTTGCCAATGCGTCTCCCTGTGCGGATACGGCGCCGCCCCTTCTGGCACTGGATGCATCCGTTGAAATTTTGAGCCCGGGAGGAAAAACGAGGCAGGTCCCGTTGAGCAAATTTTTCCATGGGTATAAGTTTACGGATCTCGTTAAGGGAGAAATCCTTACCGGGATCACTTTCCCCAAACCGCATGATTCCACTAAAGGCAGTCACACCAAAATTGGCCTGCGAAACGCCGCATCCATCTGTGTTGCCAGCATTGCCGTGGCATTGGACATGGATGGCAAGACCTGCCGCAAGGCCCGGGTCGCCGCCGGATCGGTTGCCCCCATCCCGATACGGGCCCGCCGGGTAGAAAAGCTTCTTGAAGGCAAAGAAATCAATGCGGCACTTCTGGAAGAATGCATGGCGGTCGTGAAAGAGGAAATATCACCGATCAGCGACATTCGAGGTTCGCTGGAATATCGGTCCTATGTGACAGCGATGATTCTAAAACGCAATATCAAGCGTGCTCTCAAGCAGGAGATTTGAAGTATGAAAACCTATCCGGTCGAAATCAAAGTAAACGGAGAATGGCAAAAGGCAGAAGTAACTGCGCGCGATACGCTGCTGGATCTCTTACGGGATCATTTTGGTGCCTTCGAGGTAAAGAACGGTTGCGCGCAAGGCGATTGTGGCGCCTGCACGGTCATTCTGGCCAATAAAGCGGTCAATGCCTGTCTGACGCTGGCCTTACAGGCCAACGGCAAAAGCGTAACAACCCTAAAAGGCGTCGGCACGCCGGATCATCCGCACCCGCTTCAGCAAAGTTTTGTCGAACACGGTGCCATTCAGTGCGGCTTCTGTACGCCGGGGATGGTGGTATCCGCAAAGGCGTTGCTCGATAACAATCCTGCACCGACCCGAAATGAAATCCGTGAGGGAATATCCGGAAATCTGTGCCGCTGTACCGGGTATAACAAAATCGTCGAAGCCATCGAGGATGCATCCTTAAGCGTGAAGAATAAAAGTCGGAGAGAAGAAGATGCTTGATAAACTAAAGGAAAAACCAACGGTACGGCCGGATTACCGCGTCATTGGCAAACCCGTTGCCCGGCATGATGCCTGGGGCAAAGTTTTTGCGGATACGAAATATGCCAATGACTATACATTGCCGGGCACGCTTTATGCCAAGGTACTGCGAAGCCAATATGCGGCGGCCAAGGTGCTGTCCATCGATACCCGTGAAGCCGCAAAATTGTCCGGGGTTGAGGCGGTGATGACAGCCAAAGATGTACCGCATAACGAGACGGTTACGCGATTCGGGCAAACCCATAAAGTGGGCGGATTTGAAGGGCTTTACCGCGTTCTGGCGGAAAAGAAGATTCGATTTCGCGGTGAAGCAATTGCTCTGGTGGCTGCCAAAAGCCTGGCGATCGCTGAAAAAGCGCTGGGTTTGATCAAGATTGAATACGAACCCCTCGAAGGCGTTTTTGACCCGGTGGAGGCCATGAAGCCGGGCGCTTACCGGGTCGGCGAAGATGAGAGTAACGTTATCTGCAGCTATAAAGTCAGAAAAGGGGATATTGCAGAAGGTTTCGATCTGGCGGATGTTATCGTTGAAAACACCTACCGGGTTCCCATGGTGGATCATGCTTATCTGGAACCGGAATCCGGTGTCGCCTGGCTGGATGATGACGGCGTGATTACGATTCGGGCAGCGACTCAGGTCATTGAGCACTTCCGCGGTATTGCCGATGTTCTGGGTTTGCCCCACAATAAGGTGAGGGTTATTGCCCCGATGGTGGGCGGCGGATTCGGTGGCAAAGAAGATATTACCGTCGAAACCTACCTTGCCCTGCTGGTATGGAAAACCAAAAAACCGGTATCCCTGACCTATACCCGCGAAGAATCCATAATTGCCCACAGCAAGCGTCATCCCTACGTCATGAAATACAAGACCGGCGCCACAAAAGATGGCAAACTGGTCGCCATGGAGGCCGAACTGATATCAGATGCCGGCGGGTATGTCTTTTTGAGCCCCTGGGTGCTTTTGTACTCCACTGTTAAGGCAACCGGTCCCTATGACATCACGCACGTCAAGATAGATACCCATACGGTGCTGACAAACAATACGTTTTCGAGTGCCAACCGCGGATTTGGTGCGCCCCAACCGTGCTTTGCTTACGAAAGCCAGTTGGATCAGATCGCAAAACACCTGAATATGACGCCGTTGGAGATCCGCAAAAAAAACTATCTTCATACCGGGGATTCTCTGGCAACGGGCCGCGTGCTGGAGCACGCCGTTGAAACCGAGCAAACCGCTGAGAAGGCCATGGAGGCGCTGGGGGAACCCTCTAAGCCCAGATCACCCAGGGAAAAAATAGGTCAAGGAATGGCTTCGAGCATGATGAGCTATGGCAGAATGACCTTTTTGCATGATACTTCCAGATCCTATGTCAGCCTGGATCTGGATGGAAGTGTTACTGTTAAATGCGGTGTTCAGGATATCGGCGGCGGACAGGCATCTTCGCTGGCTCAAATAGCGGCGGAAGTTCTCGGTGTGCCCCTTGAAGATGTCACTGTTTATATCGGGGATTCCGCGCTAACGCCTCTGGCCGGGACCACCACAGCGACACGGCAGCTCTATATGTCCGGTAATGCTACCTACAAAGCCGCCATGGCGGTACGCGACAATTTGCTCAGCAAAGCCGCTGATATTCTGGACACAGCGCCGGAAAACCTCGATATCAAAGACAGAGAAATATGTATTAAACCGGATATCAGCGATGACCCGGACCGTGTTCTGGCACTGGATGACGTTGTCAGGGCTTGCGCTGCCGATGGCCTGCAGCTGTATAATGTGGCACAGTTTAATGCCCCGGCAAGAGAGCTGATCGATTTTACAACCGGACAGGGACAGGTGTTTGCGGATTTCACCTTCGGAACCCATGCAATGGAGGTTGCGGTGGATATGGATACGGGCAAG
>Ga0316578_10000778_pt1 | contig 11748 bp, 7 predicted proteins | sample J0NA_2_FD_203076 | JGI IMG/M metagenome (GOLD analysis project Ga0316578, IMG submission 203076) | Rhizosphere microbial communities from salt marsh grasses in Alabama, United States - J0-2_160517rDrC | ecosystem: Host-associated > Plants > Roots > Rhizosphere | place: USA: Alabama | collected...
TTACCGATATCGATTTGACCGGCATTCTAATGACCTTGCCGATATTGGTCATCAGCATCAAATCATCATCTTCGGATACCAGTAGTATCCCTATTACCAGTCCGTTGCGTTCAGTGGTTTTTATCGAAATGACACCCTTGCCACCGCGTTTCTGGACCGGGTATTCATCAATTGAGGTCCGCTTGCCGTACCCGTTTTCGGTTAGTGCAAACAACGTTTGGCCGTGGCTCAGGACTTCCGCCCCTACAATTTGATCCCCTTCGACCAGGCGCATTCCGCGAACTCCGGTCGCGACGCGCCCCGACGGCCGCACATCGGACTCGTGAAAGCGGATGGCTTTTCCCATGCGGGACCCCAGGAATACATTCAGAGTGCCATCGGTAATACGCGCTGCAATCAATTCATCGCCCTTTAGAAGATTCAGCGCAATGATACCGCCGGAACGGGGGCGGCTGAATGCCATTAAATCCGTTTTTTTAATCACGCCATGTTTTGTCGCCATTAGAACATGATAGCCCGGCTCAAATTCCGGTACGGCCAATACGGTGGTCAGCCTCTCATCTTTTCCGAAATTCAGCAGATTCACAATCGCCTTCCCAAGGCTCATACGACCGGCCTGGGGCATATCGTAGACCTTACGCCAGTAGACCCGGCCCTGATTGGTAAAGAAAAGAAACGTGTGATGGGTAGAAGCGACAAACAAATGTTCGACAAAATCATCTTCCTTGGTCCCCATCGCTGTTTTGCCTTTACCGCCCCGGCGTTGGTTTCTGTACAAAGTGATGGGATTGCGTTTAATATACCCGCGTTTGGAGATAGTGACGACCATATCCTCTTCAACGATCATATCCTCTATGGTTATTTCTTTGGTCTCTTCAATAATCTCGGTATAGCGATCATCGCCAAACTGCTCCTGAATCTCTGTAAGCTCCTCTTTTATGATGTTGAGGACCAGTCGCTCACTGGCAAGAATTTCTTTAAACCGGGCGATGTCTTTAAGAATATTTTTATAATCCTTCTGGATCTTTTCACGTTCAAGACCGGTCAGTCGCTGCAATCGCATATCTAAAATCGCCTGGGCCTGCTTTTCGCTCAAACTGAATTTTTTGATCAGCTGGTCTTTGGCCTCCGCCGGTGATTTGGATGCGCGAATCAAGGCCACCACATCATCCAGATTATCCAGAGCAATCTTCAAACCTTCAAGTATGTGCGCCTGGTCTTCGGCCCTTTTTAAATCATAGCGGGTGCGCCGTATGACGATTTCTTTGCGGTGCAGGACGAAATATTGCAGAATCTCTTTAAGATTCAGAATTTCAGGCCGTCCATTGACAACCGCCAGAAAAATGATTCCGAAACTGGTTTCCAGACGGGTATGTTTATAAAGTTGATTGATAATCACACCGGCGATCTGGTCTTTTTTTAGCCCCAGCGCGATTCGCATTCCTTCGCGGTCTGATTCATCCCTGACAAATTTTATGCCTTCGATGTTCTTATCTCTTATCAGTTCAGCAATCTTTTCAATCAGCTTGGCTTTATTTACCTGGTAGGGCAGCTCTGTAATGACCAGGGTCTCCCGCTGGGTGCGTTTGTCTTTTTCAACGAGAAGCCTGGCCCTGATACGGACCGCACCTCTTCCGGTTTGATAGGCAGATCTTATACCCTCAGTTCCATAGATCATACCGCCTGTGGGAAAATCAGGACCCGGCACAAGTTCAATAAGCTCGGCGGCTGAAATCTGCGGGTTATCGATAAGGGCTTTTAGGGCTTCAATAACTTCGGACAGATTGTGGGGCGGAATATTGGTGGCCATGCCCACAGCGATACCGGCCGATCCGTTGATCAGCAAACTGGGAATCTTGGCCGGCAATACGACCGGTTCAAGTAAGGACTCATCATAGTTGGGAGCAAAATCAACCGTCTCTTTTTCTAAATCTTCCAGCAATTCATGGGCCAATCGCTTCATCCGGATTTCAGTGTAGCGCATCGCCGCCGGCGGGTCTCCATCAACGGAGCCAAAGTTGCCCTGACCGTCAACCAGGGGATAGCGCATGGAAAAATCCTGGGCCAACCGCACGATCGTATCATACACAGCCGCATCACCATGGGGATGAAATTTACCGATAACATCACCGACGATGCGGGCCGATTTTTTGTACGGCTTGTTCCAGTCGTTTTTTAATTCGCGCATGGCATATAGAACCCGGCGGTGGACCGGCTTGAGCCCATCGCGGACGTCCGGCAATGCCCGGCCGATGATGACGCTCATGGCGTAATCCAGATACGATTTTTTCATTTCTTTTTCGATGCTGATTTCAGCAGAATCTTCGCTTTGATACATCTTCACTCCAGGTCAATTTGTTAATCGTTATTGGTTATTGGTTATTATATCTATATCAGCGTACAGAGGGCAGAAGTCAGATGACAGCATACAGAAAACCTTCTGCCCTTTGTCTTCTGTCCTCTGTTTTCTGTTATCTGTCCTCTGTATCCTGATCCGCCTCCGGCGGAACACCTGACACCGCCCTTTAGCTTACCCTGAAACCTAAAATCACAGTGCGCTTACCGGCCATGTTCGATCATCTGCTGATAACTGGCCTGGTAGATTTCTGCCAGGGTTAAAAACGCGGTCACCACCAGAGGACCGTAAATTATGCCCAGGATGCCGAACAGTTTCAATCCGCCAATTATGGAAAGAAACACAATTAAGGTATGCATCCGCACCCGTTGACCGACCAGTTTGGGTTTGAAAAAATATTCGATACCGCTTGAAAGGACGATATAAAAAATCAGAAAAAAGATACCGGCGCCGATACGTCCCTGCAGAAACAACAACGCTGCGGCCGGCACAAATACGCCGCCGATTCCCAGGATCGGCAAAAAGGCCAGCAGCCCCATGATGACCCCCCACAGAAATGGTGATTTTAACCCAAAGAGGGCAAACACAATGCCGCCCAGGGTACCCTGTATCAGCCCGCCCAAGCCATTGCCTAAAAGTATGGCCGCGGCAATATCTTTGAATTTTTGAATCAATTTATGATCCTGATCCTCAGGCAAGGGGGACAGTTTGACGATAAACGCCATCAGACGACTGCTGTCAACTAACAGATAAAAGGTAATCAGCAGCATAAAAAAGAAATTGACGATAAATTTGAGCACATTGGTCGTAATGGACCGTGCCTGCTCATACAAAAAGAGCCCCACCACCCTGCCCACTTCGGCAATCGCTCGATTGAGTTGCTCAGCGGTGATCTGGATTTTAAATTTAGCAAGAAACTCATTGATCATTCCAAATAAGTCGCTTCTTTCAAGCAGTTCCATGATGGGCTTGCTTTGCAGGGCCGCTTTGGCGGTTAAATATAAATCCCAGGCTTCATTGGCCAAAACCCCGATGAAAAACGAAAGCGGCAAAAAGAGAACCAAGAATATTAGAAAACACGTCAAAATCGAGGCGAAAGTTGAGTTTAGTTTCTGATTCAAAAAATTATACACCGGTGCAAAAGCACCGGTAACCACGATAGCCAGAATAATAACCGACAAAAATGGCCAGAGAAGCCATCCCATTAAAAAGCAAGATACAATAAAAACAGCCAGAAAAAACCATAAAATCATATCCCGGGAGCCTTGATTGCTCACATTGCCTCCAACTAAAAAGAGTTTAACACAATGCGTCATGACCGCATTTAATCAAACGGGTATCCTTTGAATCAGGATACACGTGGTATACCTAAACTGATCGTTTCAAATTTTATAAATGGGGATGCACGCTCATTCAAACGCGCCTCAACACTAAGCTGTTGCCCGTATCACACGGCTGGCCATTGCAACGATGATACGCAAGAGAGGGCTCTTGTAAGATTTTAGGACAGGCTTTTTATCTGGCGACAAACCCTCCGGCTGCAAAAATAAGAAGGGTTTCATAAATAAAAACAGGGGTCCAGCTGTCAAAAATGGCATAAACAATCCCGCCACCAATGATTGCCGGCACGGCACAAAAAACCAAAATACCTAACTTTCGGCTGATGTCCATTCGTTTTGAACCTCCTTTTCAACTGAAACGCCTTTGGAGATAAAAACATTTCCAAACCGACGGGCTTATGGGGCAAAAAATCCCAATATTTTCAAAGGGATTGATAACTCGGAATTCAACTAACTATTAGCAATTATTAGAAAAAAAGTAAAGAAAAAAATGGAAATAAGTTCAGGGTTCTACGTTCAAGGTTCAAAGGTTCGTGTTTCTGGATAGTCAAAAAAAATCCGCAATCACTCGAATATATCATCTGGCCTTTAATTTCTGTCATCTGCTAAAAAACCTCTAAACCCTGAACCTCGGAACCTGTGATTTTTGATTTAGCGCTCGACAATCATTGCCATTCCCATACCGCCACCGATGCACATCGTAATTAGTCCGGTACTGTAACCGTTACGCTGCATATGGTTCATCCCCGTAACCATCTGACGGGCGCCGGTGCAACCAATGGGATGGCCCAGTGAAATGCCGCTGCCCAGCTCATTGGGACGGTCGTTTTCAATACCCAGCTCGCGCATACACCCGATCGCCTGGGCAGCGAAGGCTTCATTGAGTTCAATCATATTGATGTCTCCCAGGGTCATCCCGGTTGCCGTTAAGGCTTTTCTGATAGCGGGGATGGGCCCCAGTCCCATATAGGCCGGGTCCACACCGCCGGAAGCAAACGCTTTAATTTTAACAATGGGTTCCAGTGATAAGGCTTTGGCCTTATCGGCACTCATTAATAGAACTGCAGCAGCGGCATCATTGATACCGGAGGCATTTCCGGCCGTCACCGTCCCATCCTTTTTGAATGCCGGTCTTAACTTGCCCATTTTCTCCATATTCGTATCCATGGGCCGCTCATCGGTATCAATAACGGTTTCACCCTTGCGGGTTTTTATGATCACCGGGGCAATTTCTTTTGCAAAAAGGCCTTCCATGATCGCCGATCGCGCACGGGTGTGACTGAGAACCCCCAGCTCATCCTGCTCCTGCCGGCTGATATCGTATAAAGCGGCGATCGCTTCCGCCGTGAGGCCCATGTGATATCCGTAAAAGATTTCCCACAGTCCATCAAAAACCATCAGATCCAAAACATCACCGACTCCGGTCAACTCCATGCGATGCCCCCAGCGCGCCTTGGGCAATGCCATTGGCGCCAGACTCATATTTTCCTGCCCGCCGGCCAGAATCACATCTGCCTGCCCCAGCATGATAGCGGAGGCGCCCAACGCGATCGCCTTTAGACCCGAACCGCAAACCTTGTTTATGGTATATGCCGGCGTTTCCTTGGGAATTCCGGCACCGATCATGGCCTGTCGGGCCGGGTTCTGACCCTGGGCTGCCTGGAGCACATTGCCCATAATAACCTCATCGACGGTTACCGGCTGAGCATCGTCGTTCCAATCGTAAGATTTTTTTTCAAGTTCAATAAGGCCCTGATCTTTAAGTTTGTCCGGAGCCGCGTCCTGCATCACCGCGCTCGAAACTGGCCTTAAATCCGCGCGTTTGAAAACATCTTTCATGACCACGGCGCCTAATTCCGTCACCGGGACATCTTTTAATCCTCCGCCAAATGTTCCGATTGCCGTTCTCGATCCACTGACAATAACTACCTCTTTCATGCCGAAACCTCCTTAATTTGCTTAACAAATATGAAAAAAGCATTTATAACACGGATATAAAGCCAAGGTCAACGAAGATAACATGTGTTTAATTCTTTTTTCATACGAGTTGCACCCCGATTACCGGTTGATGCTCGCGGCCAACCGGGATGAATTTTATCGCCGCCCGACAGCCGCCCTGGATTACTGGTCAGACCATCCCGAGGTGCTGGCCGGACGCGATTTAAAAGGCAACGGCACCTGGCTCGGAGTCACCCGATCCGGACGCCTCGCAGCCATAACCAACTACCGGGAGCCGGCCGCGCAAATGCAAAATGCCCCATCACGCGGTATGCTCATCCGCGATTTTCTGACCGGGAATTCATCCCCGGAGCATTATCTTAAAGCCGTCAGCAAAAAAAGTGAGGCTTACAATGGATTTAATTTAATCGCCTGCGACCCGTCCGGACTCTATTACTATTCGAATCGTGCCAGCCGTGTCCGGCGATTGCGATCCGGGCTTTACGGTATCAGCAACCATCTGATAAACACTGCCTGGCCGAAGATTCAAAGAGGCAAAGGCATGCTGAAAGGCCAGCTGAGTGGCCGGGAAAAAATCGATATTGAAAAAATCTGGAAAATTCTTGCCGATCGATCGCTGCCGGCGGATAAGGCCTTGCCGGACACCGGTGTGGGGTTGCAATGGGAACGGATTTTAGCACCGCTGTTCATCAGCAGCCCGGATTACGGGACACGCTCCTCATCGATTGTCCTGATGGAATATTCCGGTCAGATAACCTTTATGGAACGTACATTTTTAAATACCGCCGATGCAGCAGGGGACGGAGAAACCGTAACGTACCGTTTTAGGGTAAAACAATAATCCAGGGGTCGGAAAATTTTGTTATTCCCGGCCAGTTATTTAATCTACTTTATCTTTTGGGCCTTTGAATTCCGTATCAGTTGCCGCCACTTCTCCAGTCTTTCTTTAATGGTTTTTTCAAAGCCCCTGTTGGTTGGGGCGTAAAAGTGCTGCCCTTTGAGCTTATCCGGTAAATATTCCTGGGCCACAACAGCATCCTGGTAGTGGTGGGCATATTTATAATCTTTGCCGTAGCCAAGATCTTTCATCAGGCGCGTGGGGGCATTGCGGATATGAAACGGTACCGGCAGGGAACCTGTTTGTTTAACGATGCGGTTGACCTCACCAAAAGCCGAATAAATGCTGTTGCTTTTTGGCGCTGTCGCCAGATAGACGGCCGCCTGGGCAAGGGCCAGTTCACCTTCCGGGTGCCCCAGGAACTTAAAAGCTTCCATGGCGCTCAGGGCAATGCCTAGTGCATCGGGGTCGGCGTTGCCGATATCTTCGGAGGCAAAGCGCACCATTCGGCGAGCGATGTAAAACGGATCTTCTCCGGCCGCCAGCATGCGCGCCAACCAGTAAAGAGCCGCATCCGGATCGCTGCCCCTTAGGCTTTTGTGAAGTGCTGAAATGATATTGTAATGTTCCTCACCGTCTTTGTCATAGACCAGCGCCTTTTTCTGGATGGCGGTTTCTAAATCCTTTAAGGTAATGTTGCCGCCGGTTGTCGAACTCCCGGGTTTTTGTTTTGACAGCACCAGCGAAGCCGCAACCTCCAGGCTGTTTAACGCTACCCGTCCATCGCCATCTGCTATTCGTACGATGTAATCCCGAGCTTGCGGATGGAGTTGGAGGTTTCGGCCCCCCAGACCGCGGGATTCGTCATTTAATGCCAGTTCAATAATAGCGGAAATGTCTTCCTCGGTGAGCCGGTTTAACGTGATCACCCGGCAGCGGGACAACAACGGGGCGATAACTTCAAAAGAGGGATTTTCGGTGGTGGCGCCAATCAGGGTAATCAAGCCGCTTTCCACATGATGCAGAAATGCATCTTGCTGGGCTTTGTTAAATCGATGGATTTCATCGACAAATAGAATCGTGCGTTTGCGGTGAATTTGCTGCTGATTTCGGGCTTCTGCAATAACCGCGCGAATTTCTTTGACGCCGGAAAGCACCGCAGAAAAATGAACAAAGTAGGACCGGGTTTCTGCGGCGATGATACGGGCCAACGTTGTTTTGCCGCAACCCGGAGGCCCCCAAAATAACATGGAAAAAATTCGATCTTCTTCAATGGCGTGCCGGATCAGAGACCCCGCGCCCACGACATGATCCTGGCCGACAAACTCGCTGATATTGCGCGGCCGCATTCGCTCCGCCAGCGGCCTGATGGATTCAGCTGCTTTTTGGGCGTGATAATCGAAAATATCCATATTTAATACCTTCGGTATTAAATGAGCGCTTCGCTTGAGGAGCGTTCCTTATTGATCGGAACTTGAAAACCGGCCTCGCGGCCTTGATGATTTAAGCAAAAGCTTTCCAGCAGACCAAAAAGATCTCGGCTTGTAGCTAAGCTTTTCTTGCTTTAATCCTAAAGCGAAGCGCTCATCAAGTTTCTGCCTGGAAGAAAGAAACGCTCCTAAAAGCCTATAGGGCCGCTCAAGAAAATACCATTTTTAAAAATAAGACCCGCAATAAAAGTTCACCCGCCTTGGCTTTATTTTTTGCCTCTCCTTTTTTTACGATTTTCCCGCTGCCGGAACAGCATCCGAATGGGAGTTTTATCCAGTCCGGCTTGATCGCGGATCTGATTGATCAAAAAGCGTTTATAGGAAAAATGGACCGCCTCTGGATAGTTGACGAAGCAAACAAATGTGGGCGGTCCGGTGCTTACCTGAGTGGTGTAATAAAATTTAATCGGATTCCCGCGATGGAGCGGCGGGGGATTTTTGGCCATTGATGTTTCCAGAATCCGATTCAGCTTTCCGGTGCCAATTCGTTGCGCATACTGCTCGTAAACATCGTCAACCAGTTTAAAGATTTTTGCCACCCGCTGCCCTGTTAGAGCCGATATGGTCATAGCCGGCGCGAAGCTTAAAAATTTGGCTTGCATCCTCAGTTCTTCCATATATTTTTTTACGGTATGGGTGTCTTTTTCCAAAAGATCCCACTTGTTCAGCAAAAAGATGCAACCACATCCACGCTCAAATGCATACCCGGCAATACTGATATCCTGCTCGGTAATGCCCTCGCTTGCATCCAGCACAATAAGCGCCACATCACAGCGATCCAGGCTCCGCAGCGCTTTGATGATCGAGAATTTTTCAATTTTGTCACTGACTTTTCCCTTGCGGCGTATACCGGCCGTGTCAATCAGCAGGTAAGCTTTGCCGTCCACCTGGCAGAGGGAGTCAATCGCATCGCGGGTGGTTCCCGGCCGATCGCTGACCAGATGCCGTTCCTGGCCCAAGATGCGATTGATCAAAGAAGATTTGCCGACATTAGGACGGCCAACCACCGCCAGACCGATAGCGCCTTCAGTCGCCTGCGGCCCCGGTCCCTTATCAATTGCCGCAAGCCCGGCAACCAGGGCATCGAGAAAATCAGTTATTCCGTAACGATGCTCAGCCGATATCGGAAACAGCGGTTCAATACCCAGACTGTAAAAATCAGACACCCGGGTTTCCTGTTCGGCACCATCTATTTTGTTCACGGCGTAAAACACCGGCTTGTCGGTGATGCGCAGCAGTTTGATAATATCCCGGTCAAACGGGGAAATACCCCCTTTGCCGTCCAGCAGCGAAATGATCACATCGGCATCTTCAATGGCCTGGATAACTTGGAAGCGAATTCCGTCCGAAAACGCATCCCCTTCGGTAAAGCCGCCGGTATCCACGAGGGTAAATTCAACTTCGTTCCAGGTTGCGTCCCGGTAATGACGGTCACGGGTAACCCCGGGAAAATCATCCACCAAGGCATCTTTGGTGTGGGTGACCCGATTGAAAAGAGTAGATTTGCCGACATTGGGACGGCCGACAATGGCAACAATGGGTTTCATGATAAATTTTATTTTAATCTTAATGTATTACCGGAAAATAATACGAATTAACTACATTTATTGCCAAACGCTCAAAATTGCAAGAATTTCATATATCACAGCATTTTAGTCAGGGCTGATTTCGAATCTCTGTTGGGGGTACCGCAGATTTTTGTATCACAAAATTGGTTGTGATATTCAAAGATACATGCAATTCTTGCGAACTCTGCAAGACCACCATAACCAGGCGATGAGGGCTCGGATGAATACAGTTAAGTCAAATAGAAGGTTTGAGCTTGACTGGCTGCGTGTAGCGGCCATTATGGTCGTTTTTCTTTATCACAGCAGCCGGTTCTTTAATCTGGGGGATTGGCATATCAAGAATGCGGGTACCTATGTCTGGGTGGAAATCTGGAATATTTTTGTCACCCGGTGGATGATGCCGCTTTTTTTCATCATCTCCGGCGCGAGCCTGTTTTATGCGATCTCAAAATCCGGGGGTTTTCGAAAATTCTATGTGGATAAGTTTTTGCGACTGATGATACCGGTGCTGTTGGCAACAGTTACGCACGGTGCTTTGCAGGTCTATCTGGACCGCTTAAATCACGGTCGATTCACGGGATCGTTCTTTTCATTTATACCCGAGTATTTCAACGGCCTTTATCTGGCGATCGGTGCGCCGGGAAATTTTGCATTTCAAGGAATGCATCTATGGTATCTGTTGTTTTTATTTTCATACGGCCTGCTCTGCTATCACCTGTTTATCTGGTTGAAAGACGGCGGACGGGAGGTTTTGCATCGGATCGCCTCTCTGTTTGCCCTACCGGGATTGATCTATTTGTGGTTTGTGCTGCCATTGTTGATCATGAAAACGATTATTCCCCAGGCGGTTTTGAATGCCGGCGCCGGGGGGTGGGGCTTTCTATATTATATCTGGTTTCTGATCTCCGGCTTTTTGATCGTGTCCAGCGACCGCCTGCAGCGCAATATCAAAAATCAGCGCTGGATTTCGCTTCTGCTGGGCGTGGTTCTGATGTCGGCCTACCTCTACCAGTTGTTCGGCGCGTCACGGGTGGCTTTGCCGCCCGCGATCAGCGGCTGGATATACACCCTGCTTTCCTTTCTCAGTGCCTGGTGCTGGGTGTTTGCATTCCTCGGATTCGGTATGCGGCATCTGGCCTTTGATCGTCCCGGACTGCGCTATGCCAATGAAGGCGTGCTGCCGTTTTTTATTTTGCACCAGACTGTCCTGGTAGTTGTCGGCTATTTCGTTGTAACCTGGAAGATACCCGATATTTTGAAATGGGCGATCATTTTTAGCGGCTCTTTTATCTTCATTATCGCACTTTATGCGCTGCTGATTCGGAAATTTGATTTACTGCGCTTTTTATTCGGAATGAAAACAACCCATCCATTTTTCGATGTCTTTCGGAAAAAGAGCGTTCTGGCTGTCCTGCATGTGCTGTATATCGGCTTGATCGTTTTTGCAGTCGTCAATCAAATCACCGGCCCAGGCATAGACCGATCTCCGATGCCGCTGGTGTATGATGCCGGACAGGATATCCTTTTAAACGCCGAATCCATAACCGACCGGTCCCCGACCGGTGTTCGCGTGGTCGACGACGAAGCGGCTTCAATCGGCCGGGCAATCGAGTTTTCCTCGGGCGCCAATGAACAGGTGGAAATGCAGCCGGAGGTTTATGTCGAGATGCGTTTTTCGGCATCGGCGGGTCGCTACTTTGTCTGGTTGAGGGGTAAGACCGATATCAACAGCGGCTACACGGATTCGGTCTGGCTGCAGGTGGATGATGAGATCGGATCCGGCACCCGCAGCGTCCGGCTGGGCAACTGGCTGGACGTCCACCCCGCAGGCGTTTACGGCTGGGCCGGCGATACCGATGATCCCATCGCCGTCGAATTGACCGATTCCGGTGAACACAGGATCCGTATTCAACCGCGTCAAACACCTCACCGGATTGATCAGATCTGGCTGAGCCGATCTCAGCATCGAATCCCGAACACGTCTAAACCTATAAAATGATAGGAAACACCGAGAATTTGGCTTTTGTGGGTCCAGCGGCTAACGGCCACTCTCTTAAATTCGACTGGCGCCAATGAAAACCTTAATAAAAAAGCTTAGATGTCATCGTTAGTTTTTATTGCAGCTACCACAGATTTCAATAATTGCTTTAAGGCCATTACATAAGGCAGCATAATAATAAATTGTTCTGGAAACAAC
>Ga0316578_10000780_pt1 | contig 11738 bp, 12 predicted proteins | sample J0NA_2_FD_203076 | JGI IMG/M metagenome (GOLD analysis project Ga0316578, IMG submission 203076) | Rhizosphere microbial communities from salt marsh grasses in Alabama, United States - J0-2_160517rDrC | ecosystem: Host-associated > Plants > Roots > Rhizosphere | place: USA: Alabama | collected...
GGATCCTCGCTGTCCTGTCTGCGCTGACGGAGGCTGCGCCCAGCATCTTCGTCCTGTCTGCCGGCGTCGTGGCGCTGGTCGGGACCTTCTTCCAGATGTCCGAGCGCTGGCTGGTCGCGCGAAGCGCGCGCTGGTTTCCGGGGGCGTTGTCGGACCCCGTCGTCGCCGGACTCGTCGCGGCTGTGATCGGGGCGGGCATCTGGATCATCGGCGGGACCACCTCGGCCGCGTTTGGCAGCCAGGCGCAGGACGCGGCAGACCAGGTCCTCGGCGCGGTTCCGCCAGGATTGCTGGGCGGGCTGCTCGGCGGCGCCGTGACGGGCGTTGTTCTTGAGCTCATGGGATTTCGACTTCAAGAGTCACGCTGATCGCTCCCGGTCACGTCCGCGGGGCAGATCCTCCCGCTGGATGGGTCGATGGGCGGGACCCAGCGGTACCCGGTGAATCGCAGCGCTCGTCCACCGGGGTGCGCGGATTCAGATCACGAAGAGATCCATAAAGCGGTTGAGCGGGGTGGACATCAGGCGCCCTTCGTCCCGGCAAAGCTCGTAGATGTCCTGGGCCCGGCCCCTCGGGAAGCGGGTCTTGAGCGCGGCGAGAAACTTGACCTCCAGGCGTGGGATGCCCTCGGCGCGACGGCGGCGGTGTCCGATCGGGTATTCGACCTCGATCTTCTCGGTTCCCGTGCCATCGGTGAAGAAGACCTGGATGGCATTGGCGATCGAACGCCTGTCCGGGTCCAGGTAGTCAGCGGTATAGCGCGGATCCTCGGTCACGACCATCCTTGTCCGCAGCGCATCGATTCGCGGGTCGGCTGCGACCGCCTCCTCGTAGTCATCTGCGGTGAGACGCCCGAAAAGCAGCGGGATGGCCACCATGTACTGAAGACAGTGGTCACGGTCGGCCGGATTGTAGAGCGGCCCCTCCTTGCTGATGATGCGCACGGCCGATTCCTGCGTCGTGAGCTCGATGCGCGCGATGTCTTCGATGCGGTCCTTGACCCGGGGATGGAGGATCATGGCACATTCCACGGCGGTCTGGGCGTGGAACTCGGCCGGGAAGCTGATCTTGAACAGGATGTTCTCCATCACATAGCTGCCGTAGCCGCGCTGGACGGCGAAGCGATGGCCCCTGAAGAGCACGTCGTAGAAGCCCCACCGCGGGGCGGTCAGAACCGAAGGCAGGCCCATTTCACCCTTGTCGACCATCATGGCGAGCCGCACCGCACGCGAGCCGGCATCGCCGGCCGCCCAGGACTTGCGTGACCCGGTGTTGGGGGCGTGTCGATAGGTTCGGAGCGCGTGCCCGTCGACCCATGCGTGGGAAAGGGTGTCGATGACCCGGTCCTTGTCGGCACCGAGCATGTGCGCGGAGACGGCCGCCGAGGCGACCTTGACCAGCACGACATGATCGAGTCCGACCCGATTGAAGCTGTTCTCGAGCGCCAGGACCCCTTGGATCTCATAAGCCTTGATCATGGCGTGCAGGATATCGCTCATGGTCAGCGGGGCTTCGCCGCTGGCGACCGCCTTGCGCGAGAGATGGTCTCCCAGGCCGAGGATGGCGCCGAGGTTGTCCGAGGGATGTCCCCATTCCGCTGCGAGCCAGGTGTCGTTGAAATCCAGCCAGCGAACCATGGCGCCGATGTCCCAGGCCGCCTTGACCGGATCCAGCGCAAACTGGGTCCCGGGCACACGGGCACCGTTCGGGACCGCAGTGCCCGGAACGATGGGACCCAGATGCTTGGTGCACTCGGGATACTGCAGCGCAAGCAGAGCGCAGCCCAACGAGTCCATCAGGCAGTGTCTGGCTGTGGTGACGGCCGCTTGCGAATCGATACGGAAGTCAGAGACATAGTCCGCGATCGCGACCAGCTCCTGGTCCGGGGGTGGACGGAGGTTGGCGTCGGCGCTGTGTGAGATCATTGCAGGCTCTCCGGGGGGAGTAAGCAAGCGCTGGAGAATCCAGCCCTTCCCATGCGTGGCAGGATGCGCGCTGATTCTCGGCCAGGATGGTCGATCAATCAGCCTGTACCTTGGCTACAAGCCACCAGCTCAGGTCTCCGGCACTCGGATCCCGCGATGAACCACGAATCGCGACGGACCGGAACCCGTGTGTCAGCTCCTCCAAGCGCCTCTCGTCCTGGCGGCTGCGGCAGGTCAACGCCTCTCGATCGGCACCCAGCTCCGGTTCTCGGGTCCGACATAGTTGGCGCTGGGTCGGATGATCTTGCCGTCCAGGCGTTGTTCGATGACGTGGGCGACCCAGCCCGTGGTCCGCGCGATGACGAAGATCGGTGTGAACAAGGGCGTGGGGATGTCCATCTGGGCGTAGGACACCGCGGAGAACCAGTCGAGGTTCGGAAACATGTGCTTGAGGTCCCACATGACCGTCTCGAGGCGTTCCGCGATCTCGAACATGCGTGTGTTCCGGTTGGACTCGGAAAGCCGCCGTGCGACCGACTTGATGACCCCGTTCCGTGGGTCACCTGTGGTGTACACGGGGTGGCCGAACCCGATGATGATCTCCTTGCGGCCGACCCGCTCGCGGATGTCCGCCTCTGCCTCTTCCGCGCTGGAATAGCGGCTCTGGATCGCGCAGGCGGCCTCGTTTGCGCCGCCGTGCTTCGGCCCGCGGAGCGCGCCGATCGCGCCTGTGACAGCGGAGTAGATGTCCGACTGGGTGCCCGCGACGACGCGTGCGGCGAAGGTCGAGGCATTCAACTCGTGCTCGGCATAGAGGATGAAAGAGGTGTGCATGGCCCGCACCCACTCGGCAGAAGGTGCCTTCCCGTGCAGAAGGTGCAGGAAATGCCCGCCGAGCGATTCGTCGTCAGTCTCGACCTCGATACGTCGCCCGTTGTGGGCGAAGTGATACCAGTAAAGGAGCATGGAGCCTAGACTGGCGATCAAGCGGTCCCCGATGTCGCGGGTGGCGGCCACCGGCATGTCATTCTGCTCCGGCTCCAGGGTGCCGAGCAGCGAGACGCCCGTTCGCATCACATCCATCGGATGCGCCGACGGCGGGATCTGCTCCAGGGCGGTCTTGAGCGCGGCGGGCAGCCCGCGGGATGATTGGAGCCCACGCTTGTAAGCCGCGAGCTCGGCAGCTGTCGGCAGATGCGCGTGGATCAGGAGGTAGGCGATCTCCTCGAACTCGGCCTGGTCGGCAAAGTCCAGGATGTCATAGCCCCGATAGTGGAGGTCGTTGCCCGTACGTCCCACGGTGCAGACGGCGGTGTTGCCGGCTAGTGTACCGGACAGGGCAACGGATTTTTTGGGTCTAGGCACTGGGGGGTCGTGGTTCTCGGCCATCTTAAACTCCGCCTTCACCGCGATGCGAAGGCATGAAGCAGGCCGGGTGTTTCGACTCAGTTGGGCCGAGGTACCAAGCCCAACGCGTCCTGCCACTCGACTGCCTCCGGTTGGATCTCCCTCGTCGGCGCAGACCACCTGCTCTGCGCCCCCGACGATCGATCGAACGCCATTGCCGGGTCCGAGGGGTGATCGTCAATCCGGTTTCTGATCCGCGAACAGCTTGTCGAGCTTCTGCTCGAAGCTGTGGTACCCCAAGAAGTCGTAGAGCTCCATACGGGTCTGCATGGTGTCGACCACGTTTGCCTGGGACCCTTCCCGGCGAATCGCCTCGAAGACCTTGAGAGCCGCCTGATTCATGGCACGGAAGGCGGACAGCGGATAGAGGACCAGCGCAACGCCGACGCCGCCCAATTGGCTCGTCGTGAACAAAGGGGTTGCACCGAACTCGGTGATATTGGCGAGGATCGGGACCTTGACCGCCGCGACGAATCGCTCGTACTGGGCCAGCTCGGTCACAGCTTCAGGAAAGATCATGTCCGCACCCGCCTCGACACAGGCCACGGCGCGGTCGATGGCGGACTCCATGCCCTCGACGGCCAGGGCGTCCGTGCGGGCCATGATGACGAAGTCGTCGGTGCGCGCATCCACAGCGGCCTTGATGCGGTCGACCAGCTCCCCCTTTGAGACGATGGCCTTTCCTGGCCGATGGCCACAACGTTTCGCTGCGACCTGGTCCTCGATATGGCAACCGGCGGCGCCCGCGCGACTCATCAATCGCACGGTGCGCGCGATGTTGAAGGCGCCGCCCCAGCCGGTATCGGCGTCGACCAAGAGAGGGAGGTCGGATGCGTCGGTGATTCGGCGCACGTCTTCCAAGACATTGTCGAGGCTGGTCATCCCCAGGTCTGGAAGACCGAATGAGCAGGCCGCGACTCCGCCCCCGGAGAGATACAGCGCGCGATAGCCCGTGCGTTGCGCCATCATTGCATGATAGGCATTGACCGTTCCGATGACCTGAAGCGGATGCTCGTCGCGAACGGCGAGCCGCAGTCGCGCGCCGGGCGTGTCTGTCTCGGTCATGCTGGTCGACTCCATACCGCGAGAATTGGGCTCGCGCCGCTCTTCGGCGCGGAGGCGCAGCGGTTGTTCCACCGCGTCCGCTGCGACGCTCGCTGAGTTGTGCCTGGCCATGCCGGACGTGGTTTAACCGCCAATCAGGGCGAAGCTCTCCTCCGCCGCATCCAACGTGGCCTGGATCTGCGCCTCTTCATGCGCGATCGAAACAAAGCCGGCCTCGAAGGCCGAAGGGGCCAGGTACACGCCACGCTCCAGCATCGCGTGGAAGAAGGTCTTGAACTGATCCTGGTTGCAGTGGGTGGCCTGCTCGAAGTTGATCACCTGCTCGCCGGTGAAGAAGAGCCCGAACATCCCGCCGGCGCGATTGGTGCTGAACGGGATGCCGGCGGCATCGGCGCGCGCCTGCAACCCGGCGAGGAGCCCCGCTGTGGTGGCGCTCAGTCGATCGTAGAACCCCGGCTCGCTGATCAGCTCGAGGGTCTTGAGCCCCGCGGCCATCGCAATTGGGTTACCCGACAGGGTGCCGGCCTGGTAGACCGGGCCGAGTGGTGAGATGTGAGACATGATCTCGCGCTTGCCGCCGAAGGCACCCACGGGCATTCCGCCTCCGATGACCTTTCCGAGCGCGGTTAGATCCGGGTCGATGCCGAAGAGCTCCTGGGCCCCGCCACGGGCAACGCGGAAACCCGTCATCACCTCGTCGAAGATGAGCACGGACCCATACTGGTCGCAGATCCCGCGCAGCCCCTCGAGGAAACCGGGTACCGGAGGGATGCAGTTCATGTTCCCGGCGACGGGCTCGACGATGACGCAGGCGATCGCGTCGCCGATCTCGGCGAAGGCCTGGCGGACCTGATCCAGGTCATTGTAACTGAGCGTGATCGTCAGCTCGGCCAGCGCGGCCGGCACGCCCGGTGAGCTGGGCTCACCGAGCGTGAGCGCACCGGAGCCGGCCTTCACGAGGAGGGAATCGACATGACCGTGATAACAGCCCTCGAATTTGACCACCTTGTCGCGGCCGGTGAAGCCCCTGGCCAAGCGCAAGGCGCTCATGGTGGCCTCGGTCCCGGAGCTGACCATGCGCACCATGTCCATGCTCGGCACCAGCTCGCAGACCCTGTCGGCCATTGTCGTCTCCAGCTCAGTGGGCGCGCCGAAGGAAAGCCCGTTCTGGATCCGCCGCTGAACGGCTGCGAGGACGTCGGGGTGGGCATGTCCGAGGATCATGGGTCCCCATGACCCGACATAGTCGACATAGCGTTTTCCGTCGGCATCGAAGGCATAGGGCCCGAGCGCACGTTCGAAGAACACCGGATCGCCGCCAACGCCGCGGAACGCCCGCACAGGCGAGTTGACGCCGCCCGGGATGTGGCGCTGGGCGGCTCGGAAGAGTTCATGGGATCGGCTCATCGGGGATCTCCTGCAGGAAAGAGTGAGGCATAGGTGCGAGCGGCGGCGGTTACGTCCGGTTGCGCAAAGACACCGCTGATGATCGCGAGCATTCGGGCGCCCGCCGCGATCAACAGCGGGCCATTCTTTGGTGTGATTCCGCCGATCGCAACCAACGGAACCTCCATACAGCGGCTGGCGGCAGCCAGGAGCTGGCGGGAGGCGCGAACCGCGTCTGGTTTGGTTGGGGACGGAAAGAAGCTCCCAAACGCCACATAGCTCGCGCCGCGCCGCGCCGCAGCGCGTCCGCGAGCCAAGTCATCGTAGCAGGACACGCCGACGATGGCGTCTGTCCCGAGTCGGTCTCGCGCCGCGAGGGGATCGCCGTCGTCACGGCCAAGGTGGACCCCCTCCGCACCGAGCTCTGCGGCGAGCGTCACGTCGTCGTTGATGACCAATGGAACGCCCGCGGCTCGACAGATTTGGAGGACCGCGTTGGCCCGATCGTATTGCTCCTGACGGCTCCGACCCTTTTCACGATACTGGACGATCCGGGCCCCGCCGGCGATCGCGCGACCGACCTGGTCGGCGAGGACGTCAGGCCGGTCTGTGCCTTCCGGGGTGATGACATAGAGGCCCTGTAACGGCGTCATGGCGTCAGCGCATGCAGCCGGTTCGGCGTCAATTGACAGCGGCCGATGCGAAATGCGTGTTTCAGGGCCTCCCAGGTGTAGGCTTGTGCCTCGTCGACGGCGTCTGGCATCGTCATCCCCAGCGCGAGACGCGCCGCGATCGCGCTTGCCAGGGTGCAGCCTGATCCATGGAATTCCGCCTCCAGCCTGGGCCAAGTCCAGGTCTGCTGGAATCCTTCGGCACTGAACAGCCGATTGGTGACATCGATGGTGTTGTCGTGCGTGCCGGTGACCAAGACCCAGCGTGCCCCGCCCGCGAGCAGACTTTCCGCGCAGTCCGTCGGACTCCGGCCGGCAGTCAAGGTTTGCGCCTCGGGAAGGTTGGGCGTGATCAGCGTGCTGCGCCGAATCAGATTTTGCTTAAGCTGATTCAGCATGGCAGCGTCCACGACCTGCTCGCCGGCACCGCTCGCCAGCACCGGATCGAGAATCACCGGCAGGTCCGGATTCTCGTCGATCAGGTTGTTCAGGACGCGGATCACGCGCGAGCTGCCGACCATGCCGATCTTCAGCGCACGCGGCATGCAATCGCCCAAGAGTCTCCGGCACTGGCCCTCGACCTGCTCGGCCGATTGCGGGTAGATCCGAGACAGTCCGCAGCTATCCTGCTCGGTCACGACGCTGATCACGGTGACCGGAAACACGCGCGCGGCCGTAATGGCCTCCGCATCTGCGAGGATCCCTGCACCTCCGCTCGGGTCGTGGCCCCCCACACAGAGGACGACCGGTCGATCGGCGACTTCCTTCATGGTCTCTGTCCCTCTTAAGTTGATCCGCTCGGGCCGACGAGGCCGGCGCCGCCAGAGAAGATACCAGGGATGGCGAGTCTTCGCGGCCCCCTCGATCAGGCATGCTCGGGTCGTGAGGCCCCTCCGGGTGGCGAAAACGGCCGGGCCTGATGCGGCGCTGTTGAATTTGTCCGGTCTCCGCCCGACCATGGACTGGATGAAACCCCGCTGCTGTCATGGAAGTCGACGTCGGCAACGCCGGACGGCAGCGATCGGTGTCCCTTGGAGTGACTTGATGAAGACGTACATGTGTGTGATTTGCGGACTGATTTTCGATGAGGCGCAGGGGTGGCCCGACGACGGCATCCCGCCCGGGACGAGGTGGGAGGACGTACCGCTCAACTGGAAGTGTCCGGAGTGTGGTGCAGGGAAGGACGACTTCGAGATGGTCGAGGTCTAGTCGAGAGGGACCTGAGGTTGGAGGGCGGGGATTTCACGTCTTCCGCCGCGACGCGATGGGCGAATGGGATACTGGGAGGCACAGGTTGCCGCGCATTGTGGCCCGTCTCGTCTACACTCCTTCACATGGACGCGACGATCGCTTCTAGGCAGCTGTGCCATGTCGACGCCCTCGAGGTTGCCGTGCTCGCCAAGCAATATTGCGACCGCATCGAGTCGTCGGCATACGAGCCGAAGCGGTGGCTCAAAGACGTAGTGTTTCTGCTGCCGCGACTTCACGCGGCCGTCGCTTCGGTCGCGGTGCCTTCGTCAGCATTCGGCCAGATGAATGCCGTCGATCTAGACGAGCGCTTCGAGCTGTTTTCGCGCCTACGCAAGTTGTTGGCGGACCGGGATGCCTACTGGCTGGAGTTCGACCGGGCGAGCGAGGGGGCGGACGGCATGACTGGCAGCCTGGCCGACGATCTGACCGATATCTACTGTGAGTTAAAGCTGGGGCTGAGGCTGTACGACCAGGATCCCGTCTGCGCGGTCACTGTTTGGGCTGTCGGCTTTGACTCGCACTGGGGCCGGCATCTCGTGGATGCCGAGCGCCATCTCGCCAGGCTCGCGGCCGAAGACCGCCTCGAGGCGTGAGCCTCGCTCCGGCGGTGGCATGGCCGTATCGTTTTCTGCTACCCTTCGCCCCGTTTTCGTTTGTGTCACGAGGTGATGATCGATGTCCGCCGTCCTAAGTGAAACTGAGCTGACACTGACAGCGCCGGCGAGGGCCAAGATGGCCAACCTGTTCGAGCAGGTTGACGCTGGGGTTCAGGGGGTTCGGGTGTTCGCGACGCCCGGCGGTTGCAGTGGTATCAGCTTTGGAATGACCTTCACGGACGCCATCAACGCGGATGACGGCGTGCTTGCCTGCGATGGATTCAATGTGGTCGTCGATGACGGGACGCTTCCATATCTCCGCGGTGTCGAGATCGACTTCGTCGACGAAGGCGATGGAAATGCGACGTTCGTCTTCAACAATCTCCCCCAAGTCGGCGGCGGCTGCGGCTCCTGCGGCTCCTCCTCGGGTGGAGGCTGCTCCTGAGGGGCGTTCCGCGTCCCGTTGATGATGGGCGGGGCGCCTCGCTCGCACGAACAAGCGGCAACGGCCGCTTTTTTGTTGCGGGGATCGCTGGTCTTGGTCGCACGAGTTAGGTCCTGCGGGTGGGCTGCGCCCGAACGGGGGGAGGGGTCGGCATGGTGAGAGTCGGGATCGTCGGCGGTACAGGTTACACCGGGGCCGAGCTCTTGCGCATCCTCGCGGGTCATCCCGAGACCTCGATCTCGGTGATCACCTCGCGCACCCAGGCTGGGACGCCCGTCGCAGACATCTTTCCCCACCTCAGGGGGCGTCTGGGGCTCTCATTCACCGCGCCGGACGAGCGTGCGCTGGCGCAATGCGACCTGGTCTTCTTCGCTACCCCCAACGGGACCGCGATGACGGCCGTTCCCGGGCTGTTGGCACAAGGGGTGCGCGTAGTCGACCTGGCCGCAGATTTCCGCCTCAAGGATCCCGCCGTTTGGGAGGCTTGGTACGGTCGGCCTCACGCCTGTCCCGAGCTTCTGTCTGAAGCGGTTTATGGGCTGCCCGAGCTCAATCGGGCCGAGGTGCGTGCTGCCAGACTGGTGGCCAATCCAGGCTGTTATCCGACGGCTGTGACCCTGGGGCTTCTCCCGTTGCTGGCGGCGGGCGCCGTGGATCCGAGCTGGCTGATCGCCGACGCCAAGTCCGGGGTCAGCGGGGCCGGGCGCAAGGCGTCCACGGCTTTGTTGATGGCGGAGGTTGGTGAGAGCTTCAAAGCTTACTCGGTCAAGGGCCATCGGCATGCGCCCGAGATCCGACAGAACCTGACCAGGTTCGCTGGCCCAGACCTGAATCTCACCTTTGTTCCGCACCTGGTCCCAATGATTCGAGGAATCGAGGCCACAATCTATGCGCGGCTGACCGATGTGGCGATCCATCTCGACGACTTGTTCAGGGACTATTACGCGGATGAGCCCTTCGTCGACGTGATGGCTGGGGGCGCCCATCCGGACACGCGTTCCGTGCGCGGTGCCAACCTCTGTCGAATTGCCGCAACCCTCCAGGGTTCCTCGGGCGTCGTGGTGGTCCAGTCGGTGATAGACAATCTCGTCAAAGGCGCCGCGGGGCAAGCCGTCCAGAACATGAATCTGATGTTTGGCATCGAGGAGTCGGTCGGGCTTGGCGCGCTGCCCCTTCTGCCTTAGGTTTAGGGTGCCAGTTGATGCTTCTTGAGGAGACGTCGGTGGCGTGCGCTGAGATCCCGTGTCAACCCGCCGCTCGGTGACCAGTCGCTCCAACGCCAACACCGCCGACTCCATGACCGACTCGTTCAGGAGGCTGTCTTACCGGCTGCTCGCGATCGGCCTCTACGCCGTCCTGTTGGCCGCGGCATTCTGGGGCGGGTTCGAGCTCGGTGTTCGGCGGCTTTCGTCCGGGTGGGAGCTGCAACTGGCGGCTTTGACTGCGGAGGTCCGCTCAGTGGTGGCTGAACGCGAGTCGCTTCGAGAGGGGTTGGCCACAGCACTCCGAGAACGGGTCATCCTGGAGCGCAGCCACCAGATTGATCGCGAGGCCGCCCGCGCCCTCACGGATCAGCTGAAACAGGCCCAAGACGCCCGGCTCGCCCTTAACCGCGAGTTATCCTACCTGAAGCGGCTGGTCCAAGAGGGCGGGCGGGGTGCCATGCGAGTCCAGGATCTGCATCTGATGGCTGGCGATGGAACCGGGGCGTTTCGCTACAGCTTCACGGTCACCCAGATGGTTCCTGGGTTCGGTGAAGCCGAGGGGCGCGTGCGGTTCGAGATCGAGGGACACAATGGCGACACTGCCATGACCCTGTCGCTGAGTGATTTACCGGCCGCAGAGCCACGGGAATTGCGGGTCGCGTTCGAGCACTTTCAGACCCTGTCTGGGACCTTCGAGCTTCCGGATGGTTTCGAGCCCAGCGGCGTCGTGGTCGGGATCGAGCCGTCCAGCGAGAGCTTGATTCCGACCCTGGAGTCGTTCCCATGGGCGCTGGAGACCGGGGATCTTCGTCCTGAGGCTTCGCTCGATGACGGGTCTTCGGAGGGTCGCTGATTTCCCTCGTGGGAGCGCTGAAGAACCCGGTGCTCCCATCGGCACAGAGAGGACACCGCCATGGTCTGTTGCCTAACCGATCGACACTAAACCGCATCCAGGAGGCCGCGTCTCGAAGTTGCCTGCTGATTGTCGGCCAGGCTGGGCAATCGATCATCGTCGCCTGAGTGAGCTGAGCACATCTCGCCCCCGGCCCAGCCGCGCCCAGGTATTGAAAAAGCCGACCGAGCGCATAGGATATGGCCACAGACAAACCTGAAATTGTGAGCTGATTTGCCATGACCACTGAAGCCACCGTAGATACGCCGCTCGTGTTCACGACCTCCGCTGCCACGAAGGTCGCCGAACTGATCTCCGAGGAAGGCAATCCGGCCCTCATGCTGCGCGTCTACATCCAAGGGGGGGGATGCTCGGGTTTCCAGTACGGTTTCACGTTCGATGAGGAGGTCCAAGACGGCGACACCGAGGTCGTCACCGACGGCGTCAAGCTGTTGATCGACCCGATGAGCCTCCAGTACCTGATGGGTGCGGAGATCGATTACACCGAAGGTCTGCAAGGCGCCCAATTCGTCATCCGCAATCCGAACGCGACCACCACCTGTGGTTGTGGTTCGTCGTTCTCGACCTAGGCAAGCCCTGAAACACCCATTCTGCGCCTCCCGTGCAGCGGCAGGATGCACAGCTGCTGTGAAGCGCTCCAGCGCCTGAACATGCGGGAAACGACCGACCGTCGCTGCCCTATCTTGGGGGAAACGGGTACACTGAGTGTGATCGGAGATGGCTCTCCTCCCCGGGGCGCGCTCAGCCTAATGATCTCGACAACGAGCGACCGGACGCTATCCCCCGGCGTCTCCGCCGAGTTGTGCCGGCTTCTCGGGTGGAATCGTCAACGGGATGACGCGTGCATCGCTCGGCACCGTCCCCTCGTGTGCCG
>Ga0316578_10000781_pt1 | contig 11736 bp, 11 predicted proteins | sample J0NA_2_FD_203076 | JGI IMG/M metagenome (GOLD analysis project Ga0316578, IMG submission 203076) | Rhizosphere microbial communities from salt marsh grasses in Alabama, United States - J0-2_160517rDrC | ecosystem: Host-associated > Plants > Roots > Rhizosphere | place: USA: Alabama | collected...
GGTCGCCCGGTCCGGCGCCCTCGAGGTGCCGGACGTCAGTAGTGGAGGATCACCGGATGGCCGGCGGCCCCGGCCCATCTCACGAGCGGGAGCATCGCGGCCAGCGCGAAGCGCCCCCAGTTCCACGGGTCGTCGTCGGGGGGCGGACCGGCGCTCCGGATGGCGGCGAGGTGCTCCTCGCTGAGCCCGTAGCGCGTCCGCAGGACGTCCAGCTCGAGCCGGAGCATGCCCACCGAGCTGACCCAGGCGCGCTCCCCGTTGGGTCGCGTGGTCGCGAACAGATGGACCTGTTCGGGCACCGGGAGCCACCACTCGACGTGGTGCAGCAGTGAGACGTACCGCAGCGGGCCCTCCTTCTGGGTGGCGACGTACGCCGGGGCGTCGGTGAAGTCCCTGACCGAGTCGGGCGTGCCGGGCGGCTCGGACCGACGGGGGTCGAGGTGGGGTCGCTCGTCGTACGCGGCCAGCAGCAGCAGGCCCGCGTAGCCGTCCCACTCCGGCGAGTCGGTGGCGTACGGGGCGGCCGGGTCGTCGTGCCAGGAGAGGTCGCCCCGTCCGATCTGGCGGGTGATCTCCCCCTGCCACCGCACCGCGACACCGTGGGCCTTCCACGGGGTGAGGGCCGGCTGGCCGTTCGGGCGCGCGTGCACCACGCGCTGCCCGACCGCCTCGGCAGCCTGCTCGGCGACCGTCCGCCAGTCGCCGCCGACGTACCTGCTGAGCGGGCCTGCGTACACATCCATGCCCACGCGCACCATCGTGGCTCACCGGACCCGCACTCGGGATGGTTAGGGGCAGCCTCCGTGACGGCCGACGCGCGACCCGACCTCACCTCGCCGAGGACCGGAACCGTCAGGTCGGGCGCCTGCCACCCGACGCGGTACCGGTCGCCGCGGTCGAGCCGGCGGATCGGTAGCACGGCCGCGAGCGCCGCGACCGCGGCCGCCACGAACACCGGCGTGGAGCCGATCGGCTCGCCTACCTGACCAGAGGCGCCAGTGCCGAGACGGCCATCTCCACGACGCCCGGCTCGTGGCCGTTCGCGACCATGTTGAACACGACCCCGTCCACGCCCCGGTCGAGCACGCGTTCCTGCACCTGTGCGGCGACCTCGTCGGGGGATCCGACGAACTGCCGGTCGGTGGCGGCGGCTCGCTGCTCGTCGTCCATCGCGTCGAGGTCCAGACCGCGAGCCGCGAGATAGTCGTGGTGCATGGCCCGCGCGACATCGCCGTCCTCGTCCATCATGACGAACGCCAGGTAGCTCGTCTCGAGGGTGGACCGGTCGCGGCCCTCGTCCTGGCAGCGCTGCTCGAGGGCTTCCAGCTTCTGTGGGATCACCGACGCGTCGCAGATGAGGTTGAGGTGGTCGGCGTGCCGTGCCGCGTACTTGAACGTCTTCTTCTCACCGCTGCCGCCGATGAGGATGGGCAGGTCGTCGCGGATCCGTGGCTCGTTCGTCGCGTCCTCGGCGCGGTACCAGCGCCCGGCGAACGTGGGATGCTCGCCACGCAGCATCGGCTCGATGATTCGCAGGGCCTCCTCGAGCCGCTCGAACCGGTCGGTGAAGCTGCCGAACTCGAACCCGAGCTGCTGGTGCTCCAGCTCGAACCAGCCGGCACCGATGCCGAGGACGGCGCGACCGCCGCTCACGAGGTCGAGCGTCGTCACGGCCTTGGCCAGCAGGGTCGGGTTGCGGTACGTGTTCCCCGTGACCAGCGCGGAGAGCTGGAGGCGGTCGGTCGCCGTCGCGAGGGCACCGAGCAGGGTGTACGCCTCGAGCATCGGCTCGTCGGGACTGCCGATGCCGGGCAGCTGGTAGAAGTGGTCCATGACGAAGACGGCGTCGGCACCCGCCGCCTCGGCCTCCCGTGCCTGGGCGACGACCGTGGGCACGAGCGCCGCGGGGTCGTTCCCGGGGTAGGTGAAGTTGGGGATCTGGTAGCCGAGGCGGATGCTCATTCCTCGACGCTACGTCCGTCGACGGCTCCTCGGGGGCGGCGCTGCGCGAACATGTGGTGGCGACGGCCGGCTCGGCTGCGATCCTGGGTCCGTGACCGAGCCGTTCGACGACATCGCCTGGCCCGTGCGAACCGATCGCCTCGTGCTCCGACCGGCCACCCTCGAGGACGCCGACGCCATCTGGAGGTACCGGCGACTCGAGGAGGTCACCCGGTGGATCTACCGGGCGCACCCGACCCTCGAGGAGTTCCGCCGGCACGGGTTCGACCCGGACCGGCCGGGCGGCCGGCTCGCCGTCGAGCACGACGGCGAGCTCATCGGTGACGTGGCGCTGCTGGTCGGCGACGGGTGGAGCCAGGCCGACGTCGCCGAGCAGGCCACAGCGGTCGAGGCCGAGGTCGGGTGGGTGTTCGACCCGAGGTTCCAGGGCCGCGGCTTCGCGACCGAGGCCGTACGCGAGCTGCTCCGGTTGTGTTTCGAGGAGCTCGGCCTGCGGCGGGTCACCGCCGGTACCTTCGCCGACAACGAGCCCTCCTGGCGGCTCATGGAGCGCGTGGGGATGCGCCGCGAGGCCCACGCGGTGAAGGACTCGCTGCACCGGACGCGAGGCTGGCTCGACGGCTACGAGTACGCGATCCTCGCCGAGGAGTGGCCCGCACGCCGGCTCAGACCGTCCTCGGCACCTTCCCCGTCAGGGTGAACAGACGGCACATGAAGCGGTGCCCGCCGTCGCCCTCGGGGTGGAACATGATCGGGCAGCCGCCGTCGATCACGGTCATCCCGTGCTCGCGGCCCCACGTGGTGGCCGGGGCCGAGACCGACCCCTTCCCGAAGGAGCGGTGCATCCACACGTCGTGGATGCCGAGGGCGGAGGCCTCCTCCATCGTCGCCTGCGCGTGCTCCGGCGCGGTCGCGATGACGACCGCCTCGACGCCTCCGGGAACGGCCTTGAGCTCGGGATAGGCCCGGTCGCCCTCCACCTCCTCCGCGTTGGGGTTGATCGCGAACACCTCGTAGCCGTGGTCGCGCAGCCAGGTGTACACCGTGTTGCTCCCGTGGCCCTTCGGCGCGTGGGACACCCCGGTGACGGCGATGCGGTGGTGGTCCAGGAACGTGCTGGCCGCTTCCTTCGTGGTGGTCATGTGCGGCGCCTCCTTCACTCCGACCACGATGCTCCCACCGACGGCTCGCCACCGATATTCCTCACGTCACAGCGGCCGCCGAACGCGGTGCGACGGGGCGTGACGCGCGGTTGCCGACGGAGGTACGGTCGAGTTGTCGGCAGAACCGAGACGCCCGAGGAGGTACGACATGGCAGCCACAGGAACCACCGCGTTCGACGAGCCCGTGCGTCCCGAGGACGTGCGGGTCGAGGAAGCCCTCGACGGGGAGCGCGACGAGGGAGTGCCCGAGGACCCGGCCATCCCCGACGAGGCGAACGAGGCCGACGTGCTGGAACAACGCGTGGAGGTCCCGTCGGACGACGACGACGAGCCACGGGGGTCGTGACCGGCTCCGGGGTCTCCTCGCCGGCCACGCGTGGGGCCGCCCACTCCGTCCTGGTCGCGTCCGGAGGCGTGGGTCAGCCGCCCGAGGGCTGCCTGACCTCCTCGCGGTCGACCGCGCCCTCACGCAGGCTTCCGGCGGCGGCGGTGAGCAGCGCCCCGAGGCGTCCGTCGCCGGCGTCGACGTAGCGGAGCAGCTCACGCCGCATCCGCGGGTCCCAGAACTTCCGGATGTGGGTCGCGATCTCCTCGGCGGCCTTGTCGGGGGGCAGTGCCTCGAAGTTGCGGACCAGGTCGTGCCCCAGGCGGATGACAGGGGGCAGTTCTGCGCTCACCGGTGCCGCACCGCCGCTCCGGCAGGCATCGCCGCCGACTCGTCCGCCGACGCTCTCGACGCCTCGGTGGCCACCGTCACCTGGACCGCCGTCACCTTGTACTCGGGACAGTTCGTGGCCCAGTCGGAGTTCTCGGTCGTCACGACGTTGGCGCCGGTGACCGGGTGGTGGAACGTCGTGTAGACGACACCGGCCGGCATCCGCTCGGAGACCTCGGCGGTCAGTGTGGTGGTGCCGACCCGAGAGGAGAGCTCGACGATGTCGCCGGTCGAGATGCCACGCAGCTCGGCGTCCGACGGATGGATCTCCAGGACGTCCTCGGGGTGCCAGGTCTCGTTGGGTGTGCGCCGGGTCTGGGCACCGACGTTGTACTGGGAGAGGATCCGTCCGGTCGTGAGCACGAGGGGGAACCTCCGGTTGGCCCGCTCCGTCGTGGGCACGTACACCGTCGGGGTGAGCTGCCCCAGCCCGCGGACGAACCGTCCGACGTGCATCGTGGGGGTCCCGTGCGGCGCCGCGTCGGTGACCGGCCACTGCATCGAGCCCTCCGCGTCGAGCCGCTCGAACGAGACACCCGCGAAGGTCGGGGTGGTCGCGGCGATCTCGTCCATGATCGCGGCGGGCGACTCGTACGACATCGGGTAGCCCATGGCCTCCGCGATCTGACACACGACCTCCCACTCGTCGCGGCCGACGCGTGAGGGCATGACCGGGCGTACGCGGTTCAGTCGTCGCTCGGCGTTGGTGAACGTCCCGTCCTTCTCGAGGAACGACGTGCCCGGGAGGAAGACGTGGGCGAAGCGCGCCGTCTCGTTGAGGAAGAGGTCCTGGACCACGACGAGGTCCATCGAGCGCAGCGCCGCCTCCACGTGCTGGGTGTTGGGGTCGGACTGGGCGATGTCCTCTCCCTGGACGTAGAGCCCACGGAACGAGCCGCCGATCGCGGCGTCGAACATGTTGGGGATGCGCAGCCCCGGGTCGGGCTGGATCGTCACACCCCACAGCGACTCGTAGATCTCGCGGACCTCGGGTCGGGACACGTGCCGGTAGCCGGGGAGCTCGTGCGGGAACGACCCCATGTCGCAGGAGCCCTGGACGTTGTTCTGACCGCGCAGCGGGTTGACGCCGACGCCCTCGCGGCCGAGGTTGCCGGTGATCATCGCGAGGTTGGCCATCCCCATGACCATGGTCGAGCCCTGGCTGTGCTCGGTGACACCGAGCCCGTAGTAGATGGCCGAGTTCGGGCCTGCCGCGTACAGCCGGGCCGCCGCGCGCAGGTCGGCGGCCGGGATCCCGGTGACCTCCTCCAGGGCCTCCGGGGAGTGCTCCGGCCGGCGGATGAACTCGAGGTACCCCTCGGCGCCCTCGGTGCGGGTGCGCACGAACTCCTCGTCCATGAGCCCCTCGGTGACGACGACGTGGCACAGGGCGTTGACGAACGCGACGTTCGTCCCCGGCCGCACCGGCAGGTGGTAGGCGGCCTCGACGTGCGGGCTGCGCACGAGGTCGATGCGCCGCGGGTCGGCGACGATGATGCGCGCCCCCTGTCGCAGCCGCTTCTTCATCCGCGATGCGAAGACCGGGTGGGCGTCGGTGGGGTTGGCGCCGATGAGCAGCATGACGTCGGCTCTCTCGACCGACCTGAAGTCCTGGGTCCCGGCGGAGGTGCCGAAGGCGTGGTTGAGCCCGTAGCCGGTAGGGGAGTGGCAGACCCGGGCGCAGGTGTCGACGTTGTTGTTTCCGAAGGCGGCCCGCACCATCTTCTGGACGACGTAGACCTCCTCGTTCGTGCAGCGTGAGGACGAGATCCCGCCGATGGCGCCGACGCCGTGCCGGTCCTGGATGGCGCGGAAGCCGTCGGCGACGCGCTCGATGGCCTCGTCCCACGAGACCACCCGCCACTCGTCGTCGATGCTGTCGCGCACCATCGGCTCGAGCTGTCGGTCCTCGTGGCCGGCGTACCCGTAGGCGAAGCGACCCTTGACGCAGGAGTGGCCCTCGTTGGCGCCCCCGTCCTTCCAGGGCGTCATCCGCACGACGCGGGTGCCGTCGCCCTCGCCCTGCACCTCGGCCTTGAAGCTGCAGCCGACGCCGCAGTACGCACAGGTCGTGAGCACCGATCGGGTCGGCATCCCGAGCTGGACGACGGATCGCTCGGTGAGGGCGTCGGTGGGACAGGCCTGCACACAGGCGCCGCACGAGACGCACTCGGAGTCGAGGAAGTCCGGCCCACCGGTGGTGACCCTGGAGTCGAAGCCGCGGCCCTCCACGGTGAGGGCGAAGGTGCCCTGCGTGTCGGCGCAGGCGCGCACACAGCGGGAGCAGACGATGCACGCAGCCGGGTCGTAGTCGAAGTACGGGTTCGACCGGTCGGCGTCCTCGTCGAGGTGGTTCGCACCGGCGAAGCCGTAGCGCACCTCGGCCACCCCGGTCTCACGGGCCAGCCGCTGCATCTCGCAGCTGCCGCGGGCGCAGCCGTCGCAGTCCTGAGGGTGGTCGGAGAGGTACAGCTCCATGACCCCCCGGCGCAGGTCGCGGACCTGTTCGGTGCGGGTGTCGACGACCATGCCGTCGCTGCAGGGAGTGGTGCACGACGCCGGGGTGCCCTTCCCACCCTCCACCTCGACGAGGCAGAGGCGGCACGAGCCGAAGGCGGCGAGCGAGTCGGTGGCGCAGAGCTTCGGGATGGTGATGCCCGCCTCCGCGGCGGCGCGCATCACCGACGTGCCGACCGGCACCGTGACCTCGCGACCGTCGATGGTGACGGTGGCGCGCTCCTCGGCGTCGACCCGCGGGGTCCCGTAGTCGGTCTCGTCGATGATGCTCATGGCCGGGCGCCTCCGTCGGTGCTCGTCGCTGACTCGGGGATGTCGTGGGCCACCCCGTCGGCCTGGTCCGGCGTCACGCCGAAGTCCTCGGGGAAGTGCTCCAGGGCGCTGCGCACCGGCATCGGGGTCAGCCCACCCATCGCGCAGAGCGAGCCCTTGGTCATCGTCGCGCAGAGGTCCTCCAGAAGCACGAGGTTCGCCTCCCGGTCGGTACCAGCCCGGATGCGGTCGATGACCTCGACGCCCCGGGTGGAGCCGAGGCGGCACGGGGTGCACTTGCCACACGACTCCTTGGCGCAGAACTCCATCGCGAACCGGGCCATCGCCCCTGCGTCCATCGTGTCGTCGAACACGACGATGCCGCCGTGCCCCACCATCGCGTCCGCCTCGGCGAACGCCTCGTAGTCCATCGGCAGGTCGAAGCGGTCGGGAGGCAGGTACGCCCCGAGGGGGCCGCCCACCTGGACGGCCTTGACCGGCCGGCCGGATGCCGTGCCGCCGCCGTAGCCCTCGACGAGCTCGCGCAGGGACAGCCCGAAGTCGGCCTCGACGATCCCACCGCGGGCGACGTTCCCGGCGAGCTGGAAGACCTGCGTCCCGCGCGACCTCCCCGTGCCGAGCGCCGCGTAGGCCTCGCCGCCGTCGGCCAGCACCATCGGCACGGCAGCGAGCGTCAACACGTTGTTGACGACGGTCGGCTGCCCGAAGAGCCCACGCAGGGCGGGGATCGGCGGCTTGGCCCGGACCTCGCCCCGCTTGCCCTCGAGCGAGTCGAGCATCGAGGTCTCCTCGCCGCAGATGTAGGCCCCCGCACCGACACGCACGTCGAGGTCGAAGCGGTGGTCGCTGCCGAGCACGGACTGCCCGAGGACGCCGTGGGCGTAGGCGATGTCGATGGCGCGACGCAGCGTGCGGAGGGCGTGCGGGTACTCGCTGCGCAGGTAGACGAAGCCCTCGGTGGCGCCGGTCGCGACGGCGGCGATCGCCATCCCCTCGATGAGCGTGAACGGGTCGCCCTCGATGAGCATCCGGTCGGCGAAGGTGCCGGAGTCGCCCTCGTCGGCGTTGCACACGACGAACTTCGTCGCCGCCTGCGCCGTGCGCACGGTCTCCCACTTGATCCCGGCCGGGAAGCCCGCGCCCCCTCGGCCCCTCAGCCCCGAGGTCGTGACCTCCGCGACGACCGCCGCGGGGTCGAGGGTGAGGGCGCGCTCGAGGCCGGCGAGACCACCGTGGGACCGGTACGCGGCGAGATCCGTGGGCTCGATCACCCCGACCCGCGCGAAGGAGACCCGGTTCTGGGCGGTGAGCCACGGGTGCTCGTCCATCGGTCCGAGGGCGCGGGGCGAAGCGTCGAGCTCTCCGGCGAGCAGGGCACCGGCCTCCGCGGGCGCGACCGTGGCGTACCCCCATCGGGTGCCGTCGTCGGCCTCGACCTCGACGAGTGGCTCGTTCCACAGCATCCCGCGGGAGCCGTTGCGGCGGACCGTGGCGCCGGCTGCCTCGAACGCCGTGGCCACCTCGTCGGAGCCGACCGAGACGGCGGCGGCGTCGCACGGGACCCAGACGGTCGTCATCGCTCCCACCCCTGCGTCAGCTCCGCGAGGCGATCGGGCGTGAGCCGCCCGTGGAGCGCGCCGTCGAGCATCCCGGCGGGTCCGAGGGCACAGTTGCCGAGGCAGAAGACCTCACCGACCTCGACGTCCGAGGAGCCCGCCCAGCGCTCCGTGGCGTCGGCGACGGTGCCCTCGGCGCCTCGCGCCTGGCAGGCCTCGGCCCGGCACAGGCTGACCCGGTGGGCGGGCGGGGGAGTGCGGCGGAAGTCGTGGTAGAAGCTCACGACGCCGAGGACGTCGGCCCGGCTGAGGTTGAGGACGTCGGCGACGACGGGCAGGTCGTCGTCGTGGACGTAGCCGTGGGTGGCGACGACCTCGTGGAGCACCGGCAACAGTGGTCCCCGGACCCCGGAGAGGCCTTCGGCGATGGCGCGGACCGACGCCGCGCGCGCCGGGTCGGCCGGGGCGGGCGCAGGTGCCGGGGTGGGGCCTCGTTGACGCACGTGAGGATCCTCCGCGGTGAGAAGTGAACCGTTCCGGTCGACTGTACGCCGCGGTGGCGGCGTCAGCACGGGGGTGACCGTGGACGGGCCGCTGCGCCGCCGCGCGCCGGGTTTCCGCGGGGGCAAGCGCTCCGGTGAGCGGTGGCGACGTGCGCCGGGTCGATGCCGAGGAGCGGGTGTTCTCGGCGTTGGCCAACGCCCACCGGCGCGAGCTTCTCGACCGGCTGGCGGCCGGTCCGGCCACCACGGGCGAGCTCAGCGAGCGGTTGTCACCGTTGTCCCGCTTCGCCGTGATGCAGCACCTCGAGGTGCTCGAGTCGGCCGGTCTCGTCACGCATCGGCGGTCGGGCCGTGAGCGGGTCAACAGCCTGAACGCCGTCCCGTTGCGGGAGGTGTACGCGCGCTGGGTGGGCGAGCTCGCGGACCGCGGCGCCAGGGACCTCCTGGCTCTGCGTCGGTACCTGACGGAGGAGAGTCGGATGAACGTCACAGCGGAGCTGATCGAGGAGTCCATCGAGCTCGATGCCGGGGCCGAGCGGGTGATGCGGGCCCTGACCACCGAGGTCACCGCGTGGGCCACCACGACCTACGGGGGCGACCGGGTGCGTGCGATCGTCTTCGACGGCCACGTCGGCGGGAGGATGCGCGAGGACTGGGGCGATGGCGCCGGCTGGGACTGGGGCGTGATCACCGCCTGGGACCCGCCGTCGCGGCTGTCCTTGCGGCGGCAGCTCTACCCGGGTGTCACCCTCGACACCGAGTACCGGCTGGAGGAGACGGACGGGCGAACCGTGCTCCACTCCACGAAGGTCGCCGTCGGACCCATGTCGGGCGAGCAGGCCGAGGTGTTCCAGGAGCACGGTCGCCTCGAGCGCATCGCCGAGCCGCTGCGCGCCCACCTGGCCGGGAGCTGACGCGAGGGCTCGGCCGCGCTCGACCGGGCCCGGGGTGTCAGATGCGGACCGGGTACACCGTCTCGGGGACCTCGGGGTGGATCCGGTCCTCGACGAAGATGCCGTGCCAGAGCAGGAACACGAGCAGCGTCCAGACCTTGCGCGAGTAGTCGTGGGGGCCGGTGCGGTGCGCGTCGAGCAGCCGAAGCACCGCCTCCTTGTCGACGAGGGCGTCGGCCTGGGACTCGGTGATGATGCCCCGGGCCCAGTCGTACATCTCGTCCTTGAGCCAGTGCCGGATCGGCACGGGGAAGCCCAGCTTGGGTCGGTGCAGCACGTGCGGCGGCACGATGAGCTCCATCGCCCGACGCAGGGCGTACTTCGTGGTCTCCTTCGTCACCTTCTGGTCCACGGGGATGCCGGACGCGACCTCGAAGACCGTCGTGTCGAGGAACGGGACCCGCAGCTCGAGGGAGTTCGCCATCGTCATCTTGTCGGCCTTGACGAGGATGTCGCCGCGCAGCCAGGTGAAGAGGTCGACGTACTGCATCCTCGTGGAGTCGTCGAGATGACCGGTCGCGGCGTAGAGCTCCCGGGTCACGTCCATGTGGCTGACGCTCGGGTCGTACCCGCGGAGGAACCCCATCTCGTCGGGTCGGAAGATCCTGGCGTTGCCGTAGTAGCGCTCCTCGATCCCGATCGAGCCACGGCGCAGGAGGTCCTTGCCACGGGTGCCCTCCGGGATGCGCTCGGAGACCTTCCCCAGACCCCGGCGCAGCGGCCCCGGCACCTTCTCGAACGCGGACAGCGAGATCGGCTCGCGGTAGATCGCGTACCCGCCGAACAGCTCGTCGGCCCCTTCTCCCGACAGCACGACCTTGACGTGCTTCCGGGCCTCCCGGGCGATGAAGTACAGCGGGACCAGGGCCGGGTCGGCCACCGGGTCGTCGAGGTACCAGACGATGAGGGGGAGCGTCTCCATCATCTCCTCGGCGCTGACCACCTTGGTGATGTGCTCGACCCCGATGGCGGCGGCCGACTCGGCGGCGACGTCGATCTCGGAGTAGCCCTCGCGCTCGAAGCCGGTCGTGAAGGTCAGGAGGTCCGGGTTGTGCCGTCTGGCCAGGGCGGCGATGGCCGTGGAGTCGATGCCACCGGAGAGGAACGAGCCCACCGTGACGTCCGCGCGCATGTGCTTCTCGACCGAGTCCTCGAGTGCGTCGGCGATCCTGCGGTACAGCGCGTCGGGGTCGCCGACGGGCCGGGCGGCGAAGTCCGGGTGGAAGTAGCGCTGCAGGCGCAGGGGCTCGCCGGGACGCATGGTGAAGTACGTGCCCGACTCGACCCGCCGGATCCCCGAGTGCAGCGTCGCGGGCTCGGGGACGTACTGGAGCGTCAGGTAGTGCTGGAGCGCCGTCTCGTCGACCGCCCCCGGGTCGGTCGCGACGTCGAGCAGCGACTTCTTCTCGCTGGCGAAGAACGTGCCGCGCTCGTCGGTCATCGTGAACAGCGGCTTGATGCCGAACCAGTCCCGAGCGCCGAAGAGGACCCGCTCCTGCGCGTCCCAGATGAGGAACGCGAACATGCCGCGCAGCTCCCGGACGACCTCGACCCCGAGGTGGTGGTAGCCGGCGACGATCGCCTCGCTGTCGCCGTCGGTCTCGAAGGTCGCGCCGAACTCGTGCGCCAGCCGCTCCCTCAGCTCGACGTAGTTGTAGATCTCGCCGTTGAAGATCAGGTGGTAACGGCCGTCCATCCACGGGAGCGGCTGGTGGCTGTGGTCGATGTCGATGATCGACAGCCGCCGGAACCCGATGACGACGTCGTCGTCTGACCAGGTCCCGCCCTCGTCCGGCCCGCGGTGGCGCATGTCGGCCAGAGAGGCGTCGATCGCGTCCCGCAGCGAGGGGGCGGTGCCGTCCGCAGAGAGGTACCCGATGAGTCCGCACACGGCCGCCATCTTGTCAGGAGGCCCGACCTCCGGGTGGGCGGGTCCCGACCGTGGCTCAGGCCCGTGCCAGCGTGATGCTGTCGTCCGCCGGGACCTCGCCGCGGGCCCACGTGCCCAGCCGGAGGAGAGAAGTGGCGAAGAGTACGGCAGCAGTGGCGAAGCCGACGGCATAGGCGACGGGGCGGTCGCCGTACTCGTCGATC
>Ga0316578_10000782_pt1 | contig 11736 bp, 12 predicted proteins | sample J0NA_2_FD_203076 | JGI IMG/M metagenome (GOLD analysis project Ga0316578, IMG submission 203076) | Rhizosphere microbial communities from salt marsh grasses in Alabama, United States - J0-2_160517rDrC | ecosystem: Host-associated > Plants > Roots > Rhizosphere | place: USA: Alabama | collected...
TGGGAGTATACTCAACTTTGCGGAAGAGCTGGAGCTTCAGGATTTGGGTTTTTACAAAACGGTGGCGGAGAATCCGGCCTGCGCCGACCATAAGCAACTTTTTGAAGAATTTGCAGCGGCCATCACCAAAAATGTAAAATCCGTTCAGCGAACCCGTCGTGAAAATGTGACCGAAATGATTCTGGAGCCGATCAAAGATTTCATTCGGGCGCCATTTTGTGAAGAATGTGACGGCGCCGGCTCGATGAGCGCTGCCGAAGCAGTGGATGCAGCACGCCGCCTGGAAGACCGTGCGGTGCGCTACTACACCGAAGCCGCAGCAAAAATCAAAGCCCAGCCTGAGGTGGCACGTGCCTTAAAGACCGTCGGGAAAAAACATACTGCCCATCTCAATAAGCTCAAGGAATTGTGAGCAAAGCGACGGGTGGATCATGGATCACTCAGCCCGATGCGAATTGAAATCATTTCAAATCAACCGGCAAGCCTTGCCAAAGGGTCCCTCAGGCGGTTTGAACACTCTCCCTTTAGCGAGGCGAAATGCAGACAACCCCATATCAAAAAGGAGTAAGCAAAATGAGTGAAGCGGTCTCAAAAATCAAAGAATTGACGGATCACACTTATGGCACCTGGAATCGCCAAAGTGCCTGGTCAACTCCGCTGCTGATAACGGATGCGGAAGGTGTCTATTTTTACGATGATACAGGAAAATCCTATATTGATTTTTCCTCCCAGCTCATGTGTTCCAACCTGGGGCATAAAAACAAAGCCATCATCGAGGCCATCATCAAACAGGCTGAAAAGCTGGCTTATGTGGCGCCTGGTTTTGCCAACGAAGCCGCCATTGAAGCCGTTGAGGCAATGCGAGCGGTCCTGCCCAAGAATTTGAGCAAATTCTTTTTTTCAACCAGCGGTACGGAAGCAAACGAGGCCGCTTTGAAAATCGTTCGCCAGTCAAAAGCGCCTGCTTACAAAGTCATCTCCCGCTATCATTCATATCATGGTGCCACACCGGCCGGCGCTGCATTTACCGGTGATCCACGGCGCTGGTATGCCGAGCGGGCACGTTACGTGGTTGAAGGGGTACGTTTTGCGCCGGATCACTATTGTTATCGCTGCCCTTTTGACCTAACCTATCCGGATTGCAAAGTCCAGTGCGCGCGCTACCTGGATTATATGATCAAAGAAGAGGGCAATGTGGCAGCTATGATTGTCGAACCGGTTGTGGGGACCAACGGGCGCATCGTGCCCCCGCCCGAATATTTCCCCATACTGCGGCAAATCTGTGATGAAAACGATGTCCTTCTGATTGCCGATGAGGTTATGTCGGGCTGGTACCGCACCGGCAAAACCTTTGCCATGGAAAACTGGAACGTTGAACCGGACATTCTGACCACTGCAAAAGGATCAACAGCAGCCTACACCCCGGTCGGTATTACCGTATCATCGGGTAAGATTGCCGAATACTTCGAAAAAGAACTCTTCTGTCATGGGCATACCTATGCCTATCATCCGCTGGCAGCATCGGCCATTCCGGCGGCCATAGCGGAATATGATAAATTATTTAAATCTGGCCTGCCCCAGAAAGCCAGTCAGCATCTGGAGAAAAAACTTTATGAAATGGGTGATAAGCACATCTGTGTCGGCGATGTTCGCGGCATCGGGCATTTCTGGGCGCTTGAAATCGTGAAAAACCGCAAAACCAGAGAGCCCTTTGACTACAAGGCCGACAAACTCAGCGGCAAAGCGCTGATGACGGCCAAAATTGCCGGTGATGCAATGAAACAGGGTCTGTACATGGCGGCCTGGTATGACACCCTGGTGATTGCGCCGCCGCTGATCATCACCGAAGATCAGATCGATGAAGCCGTGGAAATTCTCGATAAAGCGCTAAGAATAGGCGATGAACAGGCTGTCGAAACCGATGTAGCGGCTTCACATAGCTCTCAGTATAAATAATCGGTTGTTTTTACTGAATTTATTTAATAAAATATAAAAATAAGCCGGAAACTGGTTTCCGGCTTATTTTTTTCTATTCAAGATTTGGGGCCGAAATGCCAATAATAAGATGATGGGGTCTATTTTCAATGAATTTGCGTATTTGTTAGTACTTCTTTCTGATTGACACTTCTTCGACAGGTTTTTATACTTATTTAATTATGGCTATTATTAATTTGAAAAAACGGGAGGTTGAATGCAAAATCGTGTATTACGGCCCGGGTAGGGGCGGTAAAACATCAAATTTGCAATACATTTTTCAAAAAAGCCGCCAACTAATGACCGATGAAATGGTTTCGATTAAAACCAAAGGGGACCTGACGCTCTTTTTTGATTTTGTGCCCATGGGCGTGGGCAAAATAAAGGGCTGCGATGTGCGGGTCCAGCTGTATACGGTACCGGGCCAGGTAAAATACGGCTCCACCCGCAAACTGGTCCTAAAAGGTGTCGACGGCCTGGTATTTGTGGCCGATTCCCTTAAAGTCCGCCATGAAAAAAACCTCATTTCCTTAAAAGACCTTGCCTTAAATTTACAGGGTTACGGTCAAAATATCATGAAAATGCCCCTTGTGCTTCAGTACAATAAGCGCGATCTCGCCGCTGAAGGGGTTCCGCTGATGCCGGTGGAAGAAATGGAAAAGATTTATAATCACCAGCTCAAAGCGCCCTCCTTTGCCGCCAGTGCCATTACCGGTGAAAATGTAAATGCCACCTTGAAGACCTGCCTCGTGTTGACGCTACGATCCCTAAAAAAAGAAGCCGGCTGGTAGAACTTGAGGGCGCAGTTTCTTTGGTTCATTACCTTAGGACTTCTTAAATTCACGCTGGAGCGTCTTGCCGGATCCCATCATGACACTGATGGGATGCAATGTTTGGATATTTTCGCAGACGATCTTGATAGCCGCTGCAATCGGTATGGAAATCAAGGCTCCGACAAATCCCCACAACCAACCCCAGAATAACAGCGAAAGCAGAACCACCACCGGGCTTAAGTTCAACTGATCCCCCAGGATCTTGGGCGCCAGGGCGTTTCCCATGCCCATCTGGATGGTGGTCACTGATAAAAGGGTGATCACAGCAGGCCAAAAAGAAGGATAGAATTGAACCAGCGCAAGCAAAACAGGAGGTATAGAAGCGACTATCGAACCGACCGTTGGAATAAAATTAAGGAAAAACGCCAGCGCTCCCCAGGTCACAGCAAAATCCACCCCGATAAATGCCAGCGCCAGCCATACCAGAATGCCGGTGGTAAAGCTGATCAAAAATTGCAGGGACAGATAGCGCCGGATCTGGCCGGTAATGGAAAAGGTAATACGGGCAATCTGGTCGGCATCTTCAGATGAAAAAGATTTAAGAATTTTGAATCGAAAAAAGGGTTTGCCCAGCAAAATGAAGAAAAGAAATATAATGACCAGAACCAGCTGGGAGACAAACGCAAAAATGGATCGTGAAAAAGATGCCAGAAAGCGCCCGATGTTCTGCCCCCAGTTGATGCCTGCAAGGGGATCAAACGCCAGATTCCATTTGCTGGTTACCATGGCAATCAGATCCGTGAATCGTGCATGGTATCTCGGGTAGGCTTCGACAAATGCCGCAAACCGGGCATATAAAAATGTACCGGATAAATAAAAAATACCGAGCAAAACAATTATGATAATCACAACGGCCAGGGTTGTCGGAATTTTGCGGGCAGTCATGAAATTGATCGCCGGACCGATAAGAAAGGACAGCAGCCAGGCAATAACCAGCGGAAGAATCACCGATTGGGCGGTTTTTAAGACAACCCCCACGGCAACCATCACCAGAATGCCCAGGAAGATAAATGTAACCTTGCCTCTATCAAATTCCATCGTAAACTTTCTACCAATTCAACCGGCGCGTTAATTTCCGCCCACATTATCTTAAGCCTGTCCACCGGGTCAACTGCAAAGTGGCGGTCATTGGTATTTCAAAGACTTTGTCATTTAGAACCAATATCAAAATTAAGCGATCAAGTCATAAGCAGCGAGTGACTAAAGTGAACTAAAGTTGCAAGTGACTAAAGTTCAGGTGTCGCTCCGTTCCGTCTTATAAAAAATGGCAGAATTCCTTAACTTTAGTCACTTTAGCTCACTTTAGGCACTTTAGTCACTTTCAGTTTTAGAACTTTTTTGCAGCCCCCTGTAAAAGCTCCTGAACCGCCGGTTTGAACCAGCAGTTCAGAAACCAATCGGCATCCGTGCTGCGCATTTCTTCGTATCGGGCTCTTGCCGCCTCAACACGGTTATTTTTAATTACCGTAATTCCATATGGCGGCAAGGCTGCCAATTCTTTTATTTTAGCGACTGTCTTTTCTTCCAGATCTTCCGGAGAAAAGACGTCATCAATTAAGCCGACTTTTTGCGCCTGTTGCGGCTCAACAAATTCCCCGGTAAACATCATTTCAGTGGCGCATCGATCACCGGTGATCTGTCTCAGCATTAAGTCGGCCAGATAGGGGACTGGCACACCAATTTTGACTTCATTAAAACCGATGAGTTTGCGGCCCGAGGATACGAATCGGAAATCGGAACTAATGGCAAGGATCACCCCGCCGGCAGTGGCATGGCCATCGACGGCACAGGCGGTGGGCATCGGCAACGCATAAAGATCCAAAACCGCCTGGTTAAACCGCACATAAAATTCAGTCATTTCCGGTCGGTCTAATTGGAGCAGCGTCGGCAAATCCAGGCCGATGCAGAAAAATTTATCCCCACCGGCTAAAACCATTCCTTTAAATTCGTTTTTTATTTGTTTTATTGTCTTTGATAGATCATCCACCAGTTCAGGACTGATGGCATTGGTGACACCGTTGTTTAATCGCAAAACGGCTATGGCATCATGCGCCTCGAGATTAACTTTAGACATGAATCCTCCTCTAAATAGAAAAGTATGGTCATAAATTGATTAGAACCTCAGAATCTTTTTAACCGCCTCTAAAATCCCTGAAAGGCCGGCGCCGGCTTTTTTATGCAGACCGTCAATATTCTGGGTAATCACGTGCCGCACGATCCCCATATTTTCGAGTTCGGCCAGCGCAAGGTGGGCTTTGTTGGGCTGATAGGTACCGTAGTTGCGGATGAATTCACCGCGAATAATCCAGTATTTAGACGGGTCCTGCCTGAAGGTCTCTATGGAGGCATAAATCATGGGATCATATTTTTCCCAGAGGCCGCCTTTGGAGCGAAAGGTAGGAATGCCGCTTTCGGCAGAAATCCCGGCACCGGTTAAAGCCACACAGTGCTTCAAGTCCGCCATTAACGCTGCAACTTCTTCATATATTGACGCCATGTATTGTTGTATCCCTCAAAGATGTTACAAAAGCAGTGTCGAAGTGGTTTCAATCCGCCTCAGCGAGGCTTTGATGCACACCTTAATTTGTTAAAATCAAGGCGTGTAATCCCGCGATCAAGCGGGAAACCTGATCTGCGGTTTTGAAACCACTTCTAATATATTCTAATCCACCAGCATTCTTTAATTGATACATTCAATTCCAACGATCGGCTCATAATCAATGAAATCCTGCCAAAATTCCCGTCCAAAAATTTTAAGCCCATGCGGGGAAACTTCAATTTTGTGCCATTGAATAGAATTCAGGCCGGCCTGCTTCGCAGCCCATTCATGGGTGCTTCTGCTTAAATAAAAATTATCAAAGTGAAATTTTTGGCCGCCTCTGAAGAATTCATATGTTATGGCTGCACCTTCTTTGAGCGGTCCGGAAATACTTTTGGTGAATCCATATTTCTCACAAATGGGAAAAGATTCCGGGGGTTGATCTGGATTGTTATTGATACCCACGAAGCGATTGCCGGATTTTAAATTGGCGGCTATTGTCTGAAACATCTTGAGCAACTGCTCTTTTGTTTGGGCATAATTCAACAGGTAGGAGGCAACCACCAGATCAAATTTAGCAATGTTTGCAAGTGCCATGACATCTCCAAGGAGATAGTCTATTTCAAGCGGATGATCTTGTTCTTGCTGTTTCGCCAGCCGAATCATCTTCTCGGAAATATCGACACCGACAACAGTACCCGCACCTTTTCGTTTGATTCGGCGGGTATAATATCCTTCACCGCAGGCCAGATCAAGTACCGATTTTTGCGAAACATCGCCCAGCAGCTTATTGTAGGTATACCATTCAATGTATTCGCGAAAGGGTAAGCGTTTGGAAGCTTTGTACTGTTTAGCAAACTTATCGTAAACCGCAGTCATCTCATTATTCGGTGCGAGAATATCTTCGCCAAGAAGTGTTCGATGAGAGGTGGGTCATGCGACCTCCATCATTAAACCACCAGCGCCGCCATGTCTCTTCCAAACAGGCCGATCCGGTCTCCCGCTTTCATCGCAACTTCCAGGTTCCAATCGAGTGGGTTTTTGTGAACCTGCTGATACCCCATCCGGTATGCCATTAGACTGCGGGAGGCGAGCAGTTTGGAATTGAGAAATATCGTATAAATTTCATCAAGCGGGATTCCGATGCGGGCTAAAAGCTGCTCCAGTGTTTCTTCCGGCCGGGGCGCAATCCGCATCAGATTGTTATGACCCGCTTCGGGTTCTTTGGCAAAACGGCGAAGTTTACCAAACAGACGAATATCAACCATTTTTATTTCCCCTTCAACATCAGCCTGCCGGTAAAATAGGTTGATAGAACAACTGGCACGTGGAGAGTGAACCCATCGCACACCTTATTTTTTAACACGCAATGGAGAATTTATAATTCGATTCGGGTACCGAGCACCGCTAAGAACTTTGCCAGCCAGTCCGGATGCGCCGGCCATGCCGGAGCACTGACCAGATTTCCATCCACGTGGGCCTGATCGACCGGGATATCAGCATACTCACCACCCGATGTCCTGACATCCGGACCGACAGCCGGATATGCAGAGCAACTTTTGCCTTTTAAAACGCCGGCCGCGGCCAGCACCTGGGCACCGTGGCAAATGGCGGCGATGGGCTTTTGGGTTTCGGCAAAGTGCTGCACAATCTTTAAAACCGCATCATTGAGACGAATATATTCGGGCGCACGCCCGCCGGGAATAACCAGTGCATCGTAGTCGTCTGCTTTGATTTCATCAAAGGTGGCATTGAGCGTAAAATTATGACCTGGCTTTTCACTGTACGTTTGATCCCCTTCAAAATCGTGCACGGCGGTTCTGATGACTTCGCCGGACTTCTTATCAGGACAGACCGCGTGTACCGTGTGACCGACCATCTGCAACGCCTGAAACGGCACCATGACTTCGTAATCTTCGACAAAGTCCCCTGCCAATAGTAATATTTTTTTGGCTGCCATTTTTCCTCCTTTCCGGCCGGGCATAAATGCCCGGGGTTCGTGGTTAGTTGTCAGTTGTCTATTGCCTATCAACAAGAAATAAAACTGTATTTCCTGAATTCAGAGCTCACAATGGACCACGATCAACGGACAACTGACACGTTATAATTTGGCTTTTAGGAAATATGATCGCCTCGACTTAAATATCTTCAAATTTTAGTTCCGTGGTTACATCGATACTCCCTTTGATCGACTGCGCAACCGGACATTTATCAACGTGGAATCCGTGGACTTTCTCAGCAGTTTCCTGTTGCTCCGGTTTTAACTTTAGATGATAGGTTACATGAATCCGGCGAATAATCAGCACATTGCCTTCTTTTTCGATTTCCCCCTTCGCTTCTGAAATCAGCCGTCCCTCATCGGCCGGTATTTCGCGCGCTTCCAGCGCGCCGCCAAAGGTGCCGGTCAGTCAGCCGGCTGCCGAGGCAACGACATAATCCAGCGTGGCAGCATGGGGCTCGTGGACCTGAGGGTCAACACCGTAATGCTCGGCAATTTCGGAATGAACACCAAACAGCACCGGTTGATCTTCCTGGGGCAAATAGGCTCGGCGCAAAGGGCCTTTGACCCGTTCAATTTTTACTTTGGATGTATAGACAACAGATTCGCTCATAGCGCCTCCTTTCATATTTTTTACCACGAAAACACGAAAGAATGGAAACACGAAAAAAGACCATAAGATAATATTTCGTGCTCGCGCGGCGCAAGCGCCTGCGCTGCGCGTTCTAAATTTCGTGTTTTCTTGATTGATTTATTAAGCGTTTATTGAAAAATTCAAGTTTCCGAATACTGACAAATCGAATACAGATAAGCCTCACGCAAAGACGCTAAGGCGCCAAGTTTTTTGGGGAGAAATATTTTCTTTGCGATCTTTGCGACTTTGCGTGCGAATAAAATGCTTTAAAAACCTAGCCACTATCTCCATTAAGCCGTTGAGCGATGGTGCGGGCAGCAAGAATGCCGGAGGCAGAAGCCTGGATCAATCCCCGGGTGATGCCGGCCCCATCACCGATGGCAAACAAATTCTGCACACCGGTTTCCAACTCCGAAGACAATTCAATGCGGTTGGAATAAAATTTTACTTCAACCCCGTACAGAAGTGTATGGCGCGAATTTACACCCGGTGCTATTTTTTCGAGTGCCCGAAGCATTTCAATAATGCTTTGAAGGTGCCGGTAGGGAAACACGAAGCTTAAATCACCGGGAGTGGCCTCGGGGAGCGTTGGCCGTGTCAGGCAGCGATTGATGCGTTCGGGCGTGCTGCGCCTCCCGGCCAGCAGATCTCCCAGCCGCTGAACAATGGGTCCATTGCCCAAAAGGTTTGCCAGCCTGGCAATGTACAACCCGTATCCAATGGGGTCGTCAAAAGGTTCCGTAAAGGCACTGCTGACCAAAATGGCGAAATTCGTATTTTCGCTTTTTTTCCTGGCATAGCTGTGGCCGTTGACCGTAACGACCTCTTTGGTTTTCTCAATGACAACCTCACCATAAGGGTTCATACAAAACGTACGCACCTTTTCGTCGAATGTTTTAGAATAATAAATCAACTTCGATTCGTAAATAATATCGGTAATTTCCTTTAAGACCGGGGCCGGCAATTCCACCCTAACGCCGATGTCCACCGGACTGGCCTGGGTATTAAGCCCCAGGGATTCGGCTTCCTTTTTCATCCAGCTGGCTCCCGAGCGCCCCGGCGCGGCCACAACGAATTGACTCGTAAGGGTCTGGCCGCTTTCCAATTTGACGCCCTGGATCCGGCCGTTTTCCGCCAGCAGGCTTTCAACCGGACAGCTCGTGCGGGTTTCAACGCGATCCACCATCGATTGGCGCAATCGATCTAAGACCACCTGACAGTTCTCCGTTCCGATATGCCGGATGCGTGAAGGAATTAAGTCCAAATTGGCCAGGCGGGCCCGCTCGGCCAGATCTTCCAGTTTGGACGATGGCTCGCCAAATACGACTTCAGGCGCACCGTGTTCTACCCAGATTTCATCTGATGTTTGCAGGATCTGATTGAGCGAATCCGGCTCCAGGTACTCCCCCAACAGCCCACCAACCTCGGGTGATAACGTCAATTTGCCGTCGCTGTAAGCGCCGGCCCCGCCCCATCCGCAAAGCATATCATTCGAGTTGCGGCGTTTGCGCTCACTGAGATCTTTACCGAGTTCTAACAAAAGAATCGGTTTAATTCCCCGATCGGCAAGGGTTAAGGCCGAAAAAATCCCGGCGGGGCCTGCTCCGACGATGATGACTTTGTAGTCCATCTGTTCCTCCCCGATTAAAGTCGATCACATTATAAATAGGTTTCAGGAATCAGAGGTCAGAAGTCAGATGACAGATGACAAAACCTAAAGTAGCGCTCGCCTCTGCCTGGCACCGCAAAACCTCAGACGCAGACGAGTGCCGACTTCCAACCGGCGGGTGCAGAGGCCCGCTCTACTCTGAATCTCATCAGTCATCTGACCTCTGACCTCTGTCTTCTGATATCTGCCTTCCGTTATCCAACCTATGAACCTATCGATTGATAAACATCCATGAGTCGGTCTACCAGATCAGAAAAATACTGGATCGCTCGCTGAATCGGTTCCGGAGACTGCATATCAACGCCGGCCTCAACAAGCTCGTCCAGCGGAAATTTGCTGCCGCCCAGTTTTAAAAAATTTAAATAGGCCGCCCGTGCGGATGCGCCTTCATTAACAACTTTATCGGCAAGCGCAATGGCCGCGGAGATTCCGGTGGCGTATTTATAGACATAAAAAGCAGAATAGAAATGGGGAATTCTTAAACATTCCAGGTTTAGCACCGGGTCCAGGGCCAATGTATCGCCAAAGTATGTTTCCAGCAGTTCCCGGTATGTTTCGGTTATGACATCAAGGGTTAGCGGTGCATTGTCTTCAACGATACGGTGGGTGATCTTTTCAAATTCTGCGAACATGGTTTGCCTGAAAAGCGTGGCGCGAATATTGTCGATTTCCCGGTTTAGAATATATGCCGTTTTGGCAGGATCGTTTTTGTAATGTTCCAGAAGATAGCGGCTCAGCAGGTTCTCATTAAAAGTAGACGCCACCTCAGCGACAAAAATCGTGTAGTCATGATCCACATAGGGTTGATGCGTATTGGAATAAAATGAGTGCATGGAGTGACCGCCTTCATGCAGCAGCGTATAAACGCTGTTGATATTCTGCGCTTCATAATTCAGCAGAATATAGGGCGGTGAATCGTAGCTCCCCGCAGAATAGGCACCACTTCTTTTTCCACGGTTTTCATAGCGGTCCACCCATCCGCCGAGCAGGCCTTCCTCGAATACCTTTAAATATTCATCTCCCAGCGGCCGCAGGGCCTGGACGCTCATATCGACCGCCGTCTCGTAAGGGGTTTCAAAAATTACATCAGCGACGACCGGCACATAGGTATCATAAAAGTGAAGGTCCGATAAAGCAAGGGCCTGTTTGCGAAATTCCAGATATTTGAAAAGCGGAGCCAGATTACTTTTCACCGTTTCGATGAGGTTGTCATAAACGCTCTCAGGGATACGGTCGGCAAACAATGCGGATGCCCTGCAATTGTCGAAATGACGAACTCTGGCATAAAACAGGTCTTTTTTAATGGCATGCAACAGGGTTGCCGCCAGTGTGTGTTTATGATTTTCATAAGCCTGATAATATTGAAAAAAAGACTTGCGGCGTATCTCCCTGTTCGGATTGATCAAAAACGTGCTAAAATTTCCATGGCTTAATTCGATCTTTTTTCCGTTTTCATCTTCAAGGCTGCCGAAATTTAAATCAACATTATCCAATTGCCCGAATACCTGAGTCGGTGCATTGGCCAATTCCCGGCTCATGGCCAGAACGTGCTCGACGGTTTGGCTGCGGGTATGGGGTTTATATCGCAGGATTTTTTCAAGAAAGAATTTATATTCCGCAACTGAATCATCTGCCAGAAATGAATTCATTTGGTCATCCGGTATCGACTGAATCTCGGGGGTCATGAAGCTTGCAGATTCCAAAGCCCGGGTATGTAAACTCACGGCACGTTGATGAAGCCCCAGGTAGAATTGATTTGATTTATCTTCATCACTTTTTAAATGGGCATAAGTGTAAATTCTTTCCATTTTACGTGTGAGTGATAGATGAAAATCAATGGCCTCCTTAAAGACGTCAACCGAATCCTGCAATCGACCCTTATAATCAGCATATAAATCGATCCGGCTTTCAACCTCGGCAACCCCTTTTTCCCAATCATTATCTGAACGAAATAAAGGCTTTAGATCCCATTTATGCTCATCGGGGATATCTTTCCGCAGCGGGATTGTCTTGGCAGTCATTTCAGTATTCCTTTTTATATTTTTGTGGAGAATAACACTACCAAAGTAAAAATTAAATGGCGAATTG
>Ga0316578_10000783_pt1 | contig 11736 bp, 7 predicted proteins | sample J0NA_2_FD_203076 | JGI IMG/M metagenome (GOLD analysis project Ga0316578, IMG submission 203076) | Rhizosphere microbial communities from salt marsh grasses in Alabama, United States - J0-2_160517rDrC | ecosystem: Host-associated > Plants > Roots > Rhizosphere | place: USA: Alabama | collected...
GTTCGTCGTCGGCGGGACGGGCCTTGTCATGGACGCCTTCAACATGCCCAACCCCTTCACCGACGGCACGAACATCCTCTATTCGCTGAACCTCCCCGCCGACGAGGGAAAGATCATGATCTTCAACGTGAGCGGGATCATGATCCGCGAACTCCGTCTGCCTCGCGACCGGCTGGGCGCCGCTCCGCCGGGAGCGCCGAACGCCGTCTGGTGGGACGGACGCGATTTCGCCGGAGACGCCGTAGCGAACGGGACATACATCTACGTGATCGAGATATCGAAAGACGGCGCCGCCGTGAACGCCACCGGCAAGGCCGTACGGCTCCGCTAGGAAAAATATCTTTACCCCGTCCGGTCTCCCCCGTACAATCGGGGACGTCCGCCCGCATTGCCGTCCCCGAACGGAGGTCGTGACGTGGAAGATCGGCTCGAACAGCTCCGCAGCAGACTGAGCAGGGTGATCGTCGGCATCGAGGCGGGCGGCTCCGGCGGACGGATCGGGGCCGTCCTCGTCGAAGTCAGCGGCAGCGGCGACGACACGGTGCTCGATCTGCACGCCTCGCATGCCGTGACGCTTCCCGACGATCTCCTCTCGGCCCTCGCCTCTCTCGGCGGCGACCTCGGGGCGGACGATCTCGCAAAGCTCAATTTCCTCGTCCTGCACCATATAGACTCCGTCTTTTTCGGCCTCGTCGAGTCGGCCGCGATCGATACCGGACGGATTGACCTGATCGGGCTCAAGGGGCTGGAGGCGGGCGGACGGGAGATCCCCGACGATCCCGGGGCGCTGAGCGAGATGACAGGGTGCATCGTCGCGAGCTGCTTCAGGATCGGCCCCGAGCGCGGCGTCGGCAAGTGGCTCCCGGTCAAGGAGTCGATACTCAGGGGGATGGTCGCCGCGATGGTCGAGCGATACGATCTCGACGAGATCGCACGCGAGGCGGTCGCCGTCGCGCTGCTTGCCAACGAGTCCGTCTACCACGAGGCGCTCGACGCGGTCTGTCCCCACGGGACGCAGCCCGCACGGTCGGCGGTCGCCACGCGCACCGTCCGGCGGCCCGGAGAGGTTTCACACGAGGCGGCGCTGCACGGCGAGTTCTTCTTCCCGGCGGTATGACGATGTATTCGGGCGGACGGCTACCGGACCGGCGCAGAGGCGTGGCATGCCTCCGCGGCCCGGGTCTGCCGGCGGCGCTTCTCGCCGCCGCCCTGCTCGCCTCGTGCGGCGCTCCCCGTCCGGCATATCCTCCCGCTCCCGTACCTGTCCCCGCGCCGGTCCCCGGGCCGGGGGAGGCGCCGATCGTCAGGGTCCTCATACTTGAGAGCGACCGGGCCGTAACCATCTCGGTCCCCGATGCGAGGGTCTCCGGGATCCCCGGGGGATCGTTCGAGATATCGGGGACGTTCACCGTCTCGCGTGCGGGGGAGCGGATCCGTCTGCGTCAGCGGGGAGGGAGGTCGCTGGACGCGCAGGCCCTCGAGATACGGCCCGCCGCCGGCGCCGTCTTCACCATAGAGGATGTCCCGTACCGCGGAGCGCTGCTTCTGCGTCCGTCGGGCCGGGGGATCGCCGCTGTCGATCTGATCGAAATAGACGATTACCTCAAGGGGGTGCTCCCCGCGGAGATCGGGCACCTCCGTGACGGCCTCTTCGAGGCGTACCGCGCCCAGGCGATCGCATCGCGCTCGTACGCCCTCAGCAAGCTCGAGGAGAAACGCGGGGAGCCGTACGACCTGCGCGCGACGATCATGGACCAGGTCTACCACGGGGTCAGGGGAGAGAACGCCCAGGCCTCGGAGGCGGTCGAGGCGACCCGGGGGATCGTGGCACTCTGGGAGGGGGAGCCGATACGTGCGTATTACAGCTCCTGCTGCGGCGGGCACACCGCCGATATCCGGATCGGCTGGCCATGGAAGACCCCGTACCCCTATCTCGAGGGGGTCCGGGACGCCCCTCCGGGGCAGAGCAGCTCGTACTGCTCCGCCTCGGGGCATTTCCGCTGGAAGGCGAAGTGGTCCGGCACCGATCTCGCCCGGATACTCCAGCGCACGCTGCGCGACGAGCTCGGAGAGTCGGTTCGGCCGTTCAATATCCTGCGCGATCTCAGGATCGACTCATACTCGCCGAGCGGCCGGGCTGTCGCCATGACCGTCGTCACCGACGCGGGGACGTGGCGCGTCGAGGGCGACCGGATCCGCTGGGTGCTGCGCCCCGATTCGGCGACCGGACCGATCCTGCGCAGCACGCTGTTCAAGGCCGATGTGCACCGCGGCGGCGGGCGTGTCAGGTCGGTCGAGCTCGTCGGCGGCGGGAACGGCCACGGTATCGGGATGTGCCAGACGGGGGTCATCCGCATGGCGGAGCTCGGGATGAGCGCCGAGAAGATCCTGATCCACTACTACCCGGGGATCACCATCGGGAAGATATACCGCTGACGGCGCCTCGCGCGCCGGGACCCGCAGCATATGGCGAACGATCTGATATCGAGGGTAGCGCCGCACCTGATCGTCGGGCTCGCAGGGACCGTCCTCGGCGACGACGAGCGGCGACTGCTCGCCGCAGCCCCGCCGGCCGGGATCATACTCTTCGACCGCAACATCGAGAGCGTATCGCAGACGGTCCGTCTCGTCGATGAGGCCCGGCGCGCCGCGGGCGCGCCCCTGCTCGTCTGCGCCGATCACGAGGGAGGTGTGATCTCGGTCCTCGCGCGGGCCGTCGGCGCCCCACCGTCGCCGGCCGCCGCATGGTTCCCCCACGACGAGGAGCTGCTCGCCGCCTGGGCCGCTGGGACTGCCCGGCGCGCCGCCGCATGCGGTGTGAACCTCCTGCTCGCTCCCCTCGCCGATATCGATACCGACCCGGACAATCCCGTCATAGGAACGAGGGCGTTCTCGGCCGACCCGGAGGAGACGGCGATGGCCGTGAGGACCGCTGTCTCTGCGTTCGCCGCCGAGGGCATGCTCACCTGTCTCAAGCATTTCCCCGGCCACGGAGCGACGAAGGCCGATTCGCACCTGACGCTTCCCGTGATAGACGCCGACAGGCGGACGCTGGCCGCGCGGGAGCTCGTACCGTTCGCCGCCGGCATAGCAGCGGGGGCCGACTGCGTGATGAGCGCACACGTGGCGCTTCGGGGCGGCGATCGTCCCGCCTCTCTCGATCCGGCCCTTCTCCGCGGCCTGCTCAGGGACGAGATGGGGTTCACCGGAGTGGTGATCACCGACGCTCTCGAGATGGCGGGCATACTCCCCGACAGGCTGCCGATGTCCTCTATAGACCCCCGCTCGCGCAAGGAGGAGGGGACCGGCCCGGCCGCAGTGATAGGCGCTGCGCTCGAGGCGGGGAATGACCTGCTGCTCTTCTCGCGCCCGGTCGCCGAGGCCTTCGCCGAGCTCGAGGGGGCTGTCAAAGACGGGGGGTACGGCCAGCTCCTGCCGGAGCGTCTCGAGACCGCCGCGGTAGAGTCTCTTGCCAGGATAGCGGCGCTTCGGGTACGGGCGGTGGACGGGACGGGCACTGTGGCCGATTCGGCTACCGTCGAGCGGAAGATCGCCGGTCGCTCGATACGGATAGTGGGCGACACGGCGGAAGCGCTCCGCAGACTCCCCGGTGGTCGCCCCCCGCGGCTCGTCATCGCCGGTCCGGCGCGTGATCTCGCCTATCCGGTCGTCAGGCGTTTCGCCGCCCGGCTGGCCGATGCCCTCGGGGTCGAAGCTGTCTTCGCAGACCTTCCCATGCGAGGTCAGGCCGTGGGATCCCGTCCGCCGGAGGCCGCGGACGGCGCAGCGGTGATCTTCGTTTCGCGCTCTGTGCTGGAGCTCTCCCAGGCGACGGCCCTGGCCTCGGGAGCCTCCGTCGTCGTGGCCGCCGGACGCCCCGCCGAGGCCTCCCTGGCGCCCCCCGGCATCCCGGCGATCGCCACCCTCGGCGTCTACGACGCCGCTGCCGACGAGCTGGCGCGTATCCTGCGTGGCGGTTGATGGATAGGGCTTCGCGGAACCCCCGGATAACGTCAGTTTTGCGTTGACTTCAGGGGAGGCGGTTATTATACAATAGGGGCCGAAGGCGGCGGCCTGCGGAGCCTCCCGACGGGCGATCCGGGCCTCCGCCGAGGCGTCTGTAGCACAGTACTGTACGGGGTCGTAGTTCAGTTGGTTAGAACGCCGGCCTGTCACGCCGGAGGTCGCGAGTTCGAGTCTCGTCGGCCCCGTTTTTTTCGAGATACTATATGCGAACGGGCGGAGCCCATGGGCTCCGCCCGTTTCTGTGTGGTCTATGGTCGAACGCACGCCCGGCCGGGGCCGGGCGGGGCCGTCCTAGTAACCTCCGCCTGGTCCGCGGCGGTTGTCGCGGGCCCGGGCCTCGCTGACCTTCAGCGGACGTCCGCCCAGATCCTTGCCGTTGACCTCGGCGATCGCCTTGTCGGCCTCTTCGTCGTTCGGCATCTCGACGAAGCCGAATCCGCGGGAGCGCTCGGTGATGCGGTCCTTGATGACACGGGCGCTGGAGACGCTGCCGTACGGCGAGAAGAGCTCGCTGAGGTCGTTGTCGGTCGTGCTGAACGGAAGGTTACCGACATATATATTCTTGGCCATTGCTGCGTGAATCCTTTCAAACTACTGGTACAATAACGGTTACAAAATCGGCCGGATCCTGTGTCCACGGCCCGGCGTTCATATGCGGTCCTTCGCCATCACCTCGCTTTCATACCGCAAGCCCGTCTGAGTCGGGTCTGCGTCCCCGGTGCGAGTCAGTCCTCGATCAGGATGTCCTGGAGTCGTATGAGGCAGGGGTCAAAACTGCGTCGACTGGCTTCACGGACAGGGGCGATCTTGGGACTCGGAACGGATACGGTAAGCTGATACTCCTTGTTCTGTTACACGGTACGGCCTCAATATACACCATCGCGCGCCGCCGCCGCCAGTAAAAAACGGCTTCCGGCCCCGGGGGGCGGGCTGGTATCCTCGGTACCTGTCGCTCCGGACGCGCCCCGCGCGAAGCAGTGGAGGTCATCATGAGACGGTATCTCACCGCGGCGCTCGCCGCAGCCTTCGTCCTCACCGCCGCGTTCGCCGCGCGGCAGGCCAGGGGATGCACATCTATCATCGTCGGCAGGAAGGCATCGGCCGACGGTTCGGTCACCACCTCGCACACCTGCGACAGCCGGGAGGACCGCACCTGGCTCGAGATCGTCCCGGCGCGCAGGCGCCGCGGCGGGATGTGCGGCGTCTACACGGGGCTGCGGTTCACCGCCTTCCCCGGGGACACGACCGGCGTGAGGCTGCGGATCGAGATACCGCAGGTCCCCTACACCAACGGATATATCAACACAGCCTATCCCTGCATGAACGACCGGCAGCTCGCCGTCGGCGAGTCGACCTTCGGCGGCCGCCCCGAGCTGCGCAACAAGGAGGCGGGGTTCTCCTGCGAGGAGCTCTGCCGCATCGCGCTCGAGCGCGCCTCGACCTGCCGGGAGGCGATCCGGATCATCGGCGATCTGGTCGCCGAGTACGGGTACAACGACGGGGGAGAGGCCCTGACCTTCGCTGATCCCGATGAAGCGTGGGAGCTCGAGATCGCCGGGAGCGGGGCCGACCGCGTCGGCGCCGTCTGGGCGGCGCAGCGGATCCCCGACGACCACGTCGGCGTCAACGCCAACGCCTCGAGGATCCTCGAGATCGACCTCGACGACCCCGACATGTTCATGGCCTCCGAGAACGTCTTCGAACTGGCGATCGAGCACGGCTGGTGGGATCCCGATTCGGGGGAGCCGTTCCGGTTCGCCTACGCGTACGATCCCGGGGGACGCCGCAGCATGGCCGCCAGGCGCCGCGAGTGGCGCGTGCTCGACCTGCTCGCCCCCTCTCTCGAGCTCGACCCGAACGACCAGGACTACCCGTTCTCCGTGAAGCCCGACACGCTGGTGACGATCCCCCGCATCATGGAGATATTCAGGGACACCTTCGAGGGGACCGAGTACGACATGACGAAGTTCATGTACGTCGAGGTCGAGCCGGGCAGGTTCGAGAAGAGCCCCTACGCCAACCCGTTCATGCATTACGACATGATGCCGCTGTTCAAGATCAACGGTGGCTGGGACCGCATGGGGGAGCGCTGCATCGCCCGCTACTACTGCACGTACATCACGATCACCCAGTCGCGCTCCTGGCTCCCCGACCCGGTCGGCGGGCTCGTCTGGTTCGGCTGGGACAACCCGGCGATGACCGCCTTCACGCCGGTCTGGTGCGGCGTCACCGACGTGCCCGATTCATGGAAGGTCTGCGGGCGGCGCGCCTTCCGGCGCGACTGTTCGTGGTGGGCGTTCAACCGCGTCGCCGATCTCTCCGCGCAGAAGTGGGGCTGCATGAGGGTCGACGTCGACTCGGTCAGGGTCGCCCTGGAGAAAGAGGCGTTCGCCGACCGGCCGGAGCTGGAGCGCACGGCAGCCGGCCTTTTCCCGAAGGACGTGAAGAAGGCGCGGCGTCTGCTGACCGAATATACGAACGGTTTCGCCGAGCGGGCCACGCAGGCATACTGGGACCTCGGCGATCATCTGTGGTGGAAGTACACGGGACAGTTCTAGGTGCGCGCCGCGCGGGCGGCCCGATCCCACACCAGAGGGAGTCATGACATGACAGAGCAGCCGAAATCGAGCCGGCAGTGGTACCGCTGGCTGATCCTGCTGATCATCAGCATGCTGATGTTCGGCTCGTACTACATCTACGACGTCCTCAGCCCCATCAACGACTTCATCCAGCATGACATGGGGATCGACAACTCGCAGTACGGGAAGCTGTTCTCGTACTACTCTATCCCGAACCTGCTCTTCCTCGTCGTCGTGGCGGGGTTCCTGCTCGACAGGATCGGAGTGCGCAAGGCGGGGACCCTGTATGCGTTCCTCATCCTTCTCGGCTCGCTGATGACATCGTTCGGGGCGGGAAAGTCGTTCGCTTTGATGCTGGCCGGACGCGCCGTCTTCGGCTTCGGCTCGGAGGCGGCGATACTGGTCACCAACAAGGTGATCGCCCGCTGGTTCAGGGGGCGGGAGCTCGGCTTCGCCTTCGGGCTCAATATCACCGTGATGCGGCTCGGCACGATCCTCGCGCTCAACTCCTCCGCGCAGATCGCCGGCAGGTTCGGGTCGTGGCGCTGGTCGGTCTGGGCCGGCACGGCGGTGATGCTGGTCAGCTTCGTCCTCTTCCTCGTCTACCTGCTGATGGATCGCCGCGTCGACGAGGCGATCGAGAAGGGCACGGCGGAGAAGATCGTCTTCTCCGACATACTCCGCCTCGGCACGCCGTTCTGGATGATCAGCTTTCTCTGCCTGACCTTCTATTCGGCGGTCTTCCCCTTCACCAGCCACGCTCCCCGGTTTCTCCAGGTGAAGTTCGGGATGACCCCGGCCCAGGGAGGGCAGTACACGTCGTTCGTCATGCTGGCATCGATGATCTTCACGCCGCTTCTCGGGCTCGTCGTCGACAAGCTCGGCAAGCGGGGGCTGATCATGATACTCGGGTCGCTGCTGATCGTCCCGGCGCACCTTCTGCTCGGCCAGACGACGCTGCACCCGGCCATCGGGTTCATACTGCTCGGCGTCGCCTTCTCGCTCGTGCCGGCGGCGCTCTGGCCGGCCGTGCCGATCCTCGTGAAGGAGAAGTTCCTCGGGACGGCGTACGGGATCATCGGGTGGATACAGAACGCCGGGCTCGCCGCCTTCCCGTGGCTCGCCGGCAAGATCGTCGACGCAGCTCCGACCGAGACGGCCGGCTACGTCAATATGGAGTGGATGTTCGCCTCGCTGAGCCTGATGGGGCTGCTCTTCTCGATCCTGCTGATGGTCTATGACCGCAGGCGCGGGACGGGGCTCTCGCTCCCGACGAACGAGGCTCAGGCGCGGGCTGATATCTAGCCGCCCACCGAAGCGGGCGGCCTTCTATTCCAGGATCTTCAGCAGGGCCTCTTCGAGCGTCCCCTCGGGGGCCTCGACGATGCGTCCGAGCTCTTTACCCTCGCGCGTGACGATGATCGTCTCGACCGCCTCGACGCCGTAGTATCTCTTCACCGCGTCGGACCACGCGATCAGATCGGCCGGCACCCCCATGTCGGCGGTGAACCGCGAGGAGCCGACGGCGAGCATCTCGACCTCGTCGACGGGATAGCCCGCCTCCTCGAGTATCTTCCAAAGCCGCGGGACCTCGCGCTTCGAGTCGCTGCACCACGTCCCGAATATCACTGCCAGGTCGACGTCGAAGAGCTTGTCGGAGAGCGCCGCGACCACGGTGGGGTCGGGCTCGTACTCGAAGTACTCCCGGTCCCAGTCGTTGATACTGCTCACGATCTCCTCGCGTGTCACCGGTCCGAAGAGCACCGTGCCGCGCTCGGGCATGTCGACCGCCTTCATCCCGATCGGGGCGGGCTTTTCGGGGGCGGTCTCCTTCTGCTCATCGGCGGCATCGCTCTTTTCACCCTCGACCGGCGGGTACGAGGCGTTCCACCACTCGGGCTGGTCCTTGAGCCAGCGGTCGAACCACGAGATGATCGCGTCGTTCCAGATCCCGCGCTGCTTGAAGTCGAGTATGAAGTGGCGCTGTCCCGAGAAGCGCAGGTACTCGACCTCGCGCCCGAGGATCTTCAACGCCGTGTACATCTGCTCGCTCTCGCCGGGCGGCACGTTGTCGTCGGAAGCGCCGTGCGTGAGCAGCAGCGGAGTATGGATGCGGTCGGCGTGGAAGAGGGGGCTCTGCTCGATGTAGATCTCGGGGCTGTTCCACGGGTAGCTCCCCGCCGCCGAGACGGCGTTGTATGCGTACCCCCAGTTCCCCTCCCCCCAGTAGCTCGGGATCATGCTGATCCCCGCGTGCGAGACCGCAGCGGCGAAGATGTCGGTCCTCGTCACGAGCAGCTGCGTCATGAACCCGCCGAACGAGGCGCCGATGCACCCGACCCGGGACGGGTCGACGAACGGATGCGCGGCGAGGAAGGCCTGCGTTCCCTCGATGATCTCGTCTGCCACGATCCGTCCCCACTCGTTCACATGACGCGCCGACCACTCCTGGCCGAATCCGGTCGCGCCGCTCGGCTGCAGCACATAGACGACATACCCGTGCGCCGCCCAGAGGTTCTTGGGATATCTGCCGCCGAAGGTGCGGTCGACAGGCGAGGTGCCTCCGTAGTAGTAGACGATGCAGGGGTAGATCTTCGCCGGATCGAAGTCGGGAGGATAGTGGATCCGACCGACGATCGTCGTGCCGCCCGAGGTGGTGAACTCCCACGGCTCGACCTTCCCCAGCAAGACGTGGCGGAACATCTCGGCGCCGGGATCGTCTATCGTCCGCGGCTTCTTCCTGCCCGAGAGCTCGAGGGAGAAGACGCGCTGGGGCGTGTCGCCCCCGGACCCCGTATAGACGGCGACCGGACGCTCGCGGGCGAAGTCTATCGATCCGATCACGTCGATCCCCGTATCGAGCCTCGAGAACTTCTTCGCCTTCGGGTCGTACCGGAACAGCCTGACGTACTCGGTCTCCTCGGCGGTGATGTAGATCTTCCCGTCGAACGGTGCCCAGAACGCCCGGTCGACTGCCGGGTCGAAGCCGGTGGTGATCGCCTCGACCTCTTTCGTCGCCGGATCGATGATGTAGAGCTGGTTGTCGTAGTCGTTCGGGATCGTCCCCTCGGGGACGTCCTTTCCGCGCTCACCGAACGATGAAGGCCCCGCGGTGATCAGGATCCGCGTCCCGTCGGGCGACCACGACGCGCGGCCGAGCCAGTGCCCCTCGAAGATCATCTCCGTCGTCTGGTCGACGAGGTCGAGGATCAGGATCTGCGAGGTGCTGAACGGGCGCTCGGAGAGGTCCTCGCGGCCGCGCTCTATGATCGCGTGGCGGCCGTCGGGGTGGATGTCGTGGACCTGCGTGCTGTAGCGCCCCGCCGTGACCTGGCGGACGGCGCCGCCGGGGACCGCCGCGATGCGCACGAACGAGAGGGTGCGCCCGTAGTCGGTCCTGTCGTAGATGCCGAGCAGGCGCTTGACCCCGGTCTTGTCGTCCTCGGGCCTCTCGGTGACCGAGTACAGGACGAAATCGCCGCCGGGGCTCCAGTCGTACCCGCCGACGTCCTTGAGGCCCTCGATGAGGGTCAGGACCTCGCCGGTGTCGATGTCGATCAGGCGCAGCCTCCCCTCGGCGATATAGCTCAGCCGCCTGCCGGCGGGGGCCCACTGGATCGCGGAGACCTCGGAATCCCTGATCTCGCGCACGAGCTCTCCCGACGGGAGGCGGCGGATCTCGATCCAGCTCTCGCGCTTCCCCTCGGGGGGGATCGTCCGGCCGACGCTCAGCGCTGCGAGGCTCCCGTCGGGGCAGACGTCGATGCCGCGCACGTATGGCGACTCGAGCACGTGGGCGAGCGTCATCGGGGCGGCCGGGTCGATCGAGACGGCCGGCTGCACGTCGAATCCCTTCCCCGGGGCGACCCGGGCGCCCAGCCGCCAGTCCCTCACCGTGTCGGAGGGCATGGAGACGGTCTTGACGAGAAGCAGGTGCTTTCCCTGGCCGAGGGAGGCCTCTCCGTCCTTCTTCCCGCCGGCGGGTGATTTCGCGATGGAGGTCCCGTCGACGAAGAGCTCGAACGGATCGGCCGAGACGGCATGTATCGAGACCTTCATCCAGCGGGGGAGATCGATCCAGGCGGCGAGCCACGCAGCGCGCGGCGTCCCGGCGGCGGCCCCGAGGGCGGCGCCGCTCGAATCAGCCCCGACCATGTTCCAGGTCGCGCGGCCGAAGCCCGGCACGGCGATCGACGCCCCCGCTTCGGGGACGAGGCGTGCGTGGTCGAGATGTGGAAACTTCAGCAGCCAGGCGGCGTCGAATGTCTCCTTCGATTCCTCGCGGAAGGCGGGGAGGGGGACGTCGATCGGCCCGAGGACGAGCCACTCGCCCACCGGGACCCCCGCGGCGGCCTTCGTCGAGTCGGCCGGGGGGGCGGCGGAGAGGGAGCCGGAGGGTGTCGAGGCGACGGCGAACGAGACGATCAGGGCCGCGCACAGGGCGGCCGTCGACCAGGTGCGGAGACTCATGGCGATCCTTTCTCCCGGGGACTTGCCTCCGGTCTCATGCCGGAGGCCCGGCGCCGTTCCCGGCGGACAGCCTCCCCGGCGGTCCGCGCCGGCGCGCGAGTGGCTATCGTACCGCACGGGGCACCCCCGGCGCAAGGGGCGTGAGGGCCCCTCCCACTGAGCCCTTGCCCGCCGGTCGGCGTCTTCGTATCTTGGTGGGACGACGCATGGTAAACATGACACGACCGACACTGGAGGAACACCTATGAGACGACGCATCGTACCGGCGCTCCTGCTCGCGGCTCTTCTGGCCGCCTGCGGAGGCGAGCAGCAGACCTCCGAGCAGGTCGGGGCGACGCCCCGTGAGAACGTATGGATGTCGTACAGCGACGGGATGGAGCTGGCCCGCACGAGCGGGAAGCCGGTCGTCATAGACTTCTACACCTCGTGGTGCCGCTGGTGCAAGGTGATGGACCAGAAGACCTTCTCCGACCAGGCGGTCTCGGCCTACCTCGCCGAGAACTTCGTCTGCATCCGGCTCAACGCCGAAGCACGGACGGGGGCGCTGAAGTGGCAGGACCGCACCTACACCCCCGCCGAGCTGACGAGGCGGTTCGGCGTGGAGGCGTACCCCTCGCTGGCGTATATAGACAGCGGAGGCGAGCTGATACTCGTCGATCGG
>Ga0316578_10000784_pt1 | contig 11734 bp, 12 predicted proteins | sample J0NA_2_FD_203076 | JGI IMG/M metagenome (GOLD analysis project Ga0316578, IMG submission 203076) | Rhizosphere microbial communities from salt marsh grasses in Alabama, United States - J0-2_160517rDrC | ecosystem: Host-associated > Plants > Roots > Rhizosphere | place: USA: Alabama | collected...
GGTGGCCGAGCTCATGGACCACGGCCGCACCCTGCTGACCCGGGAGGACGTGATGGACGGCATCCCGGAGATGATCCACGAGGTCCAGGTGGAGGCGACCTTCCCCGACGGCACCAAGCTGGTCACGGTGCATGACCCCATCGTTTGAGCCCTTTCGACTCAGCCGAGGAGAGCGTCCCCATGATTCCCCCCAGCAATCCAGGTGAAATCCTCACGGCCCCGGGCGAGATCGAGCTCAACGCGGGTCGCCTCACCCAGACCCTCAGCGTCGCCAACACGGGTGACCGGCCCATCCAGGTGGGCTCCCACTACCACTTCTACGAGACCAACGCGGCCCTGGTGTTCGACCGGGAGCCGACCCGCGGCTGGCGCCTGGACATCCCGGCCGGGACCGCCGTGCGCTTCGAGCCCGGCCAGACCCGCACGGTGAGCCTGGTCCCCTACGCGGGGGCCCGGCGGATCTACGGATTCAGGGCCCAGGTGATGGGCCCCCTGGATCCCCAGCCCGAGGAGGATGCCGAGCCCGAAGAGAATGCCGAGGAGGATCAGCCATGAGCCGAATCGATCGCGCCGCCTATGCCTCGCTCTACGGGCCCACCGTCGGGGATCGGGTCCGGCTCGGTGACTCCGAGCTGATCATCCAGGTCGAGGCGGACCGCACCGTCTATGGGGACGAGGTGACCTTCGGCGGCGGTAAGGTGATCCGCGACGGCATGGGCCAGTGCCAGCGCCAGGCAGCGGAGGTGGCGGACCTGGTGATCACCAACGCCCTGATCCTGGACCATTGGGGCATCGTCAAGGCGGACCTGGGGGTCAAGGACGGGCGCATCTCCCGTATCGGCAAGGCCGGCAATCCGGATACCCAGGCGGGGGTGGACATCCTGATCGGCCCGGGCACCGAGGTGATCGCCGGGGAGGGCCAGATCCTGACCGCCGGTGCGATCGATGCCCATATCCACTTCATCTGCCCCCAGCAGGTGGAGGAGGCCCTGATGTCCGGGGTCACGACCATGATCGGCGGCGGCACGGGACCCGCCACCGGCACCAACGCCACCACCTGCACCCCCGGGCCCTGGCACATCCAGCGGATGCTCCAAGCGGCCGAGGGGTTACCGGTCAACCTGGGCTTTCTCGGCAAGGGCAATGGCAGCCTCCCGCTTCCCCTCGAGGAGCAGGTCCGTAGCGGTGCCATGGGCCTCAAGCTCCACGAGGACTGGGGCACCACCCCGGCGGCCATCGACTGCTGCCTGGACGTGGCGGAGCGCTACGATGTCCAGGTGGCCATCCATACGGATACCCTCAACGAGTCGGGCTTTGTCGAGGACACCATTGCGGCCTTCAAGGACCGCACCATCCACACCTACCACACGGAAGGGGCGGGCGGCGGTCATGCCCCGGACATCATCAAGGCAGCAAGTCTGCCGAACGTGCTGCCCAGCTCCACCAATCCGACCAGGCCCTATACGGTCAACACCGTGGACGAGCACCTGGACATGCTGATGGTCTGCCATCACCTGTCCCCTTCGATCCCGGAGGATGTGGCCTTCGCCGAGTCCCGCATCCGCCGGGAGACCATCGCCGCGGAGGACATACTCCACGACCTCGGGGCCTTCTCCATGATCGCCTCGGACAGCCAGGCCATGGGCCGGGTGGGGGAGGTGATCACCCGCACCTGGCAGACCGCCCACAAGATGAAGGTGCAGCGGGGCTCCCTCGCCGGTGATCCCGCCGAGCACGACAACGCCCGGGCCAAGCGCTACGTGGCCAAGTACACCATCAACCCGGCCATCGCCCACGGAATCGCCCACGAGGTGGGCTCGGTCGAGGTCGGCAAGCTCGCGGACCTGGTGCTCTGGCGCCCCGCCTTCTTCGGCGTCAAGCCGAGCCTGATCATCAAAGGGGGACTGATCGCCGCCGCACCCATGGGGGATGCCAACGCATCCATCCCCACCCCCCAGCCGGTCCACTACAGGCCCATGTTCGCCGCCTTCGGCCGGGCCATCGGTTCCACGTCCATGACCTTCCTCTCGCAATGGGCGCTGGAGGCGGGCGTCCCCCAAAAGCTGGGTCTCCGACGCCTCATCGGGGCCGTACGCGACGCGCGCACCGTGCGCAAGTCCGACATGGTGCACAACGACTGGCAGCCGCGGATCGAGGTGGATCCTCAGACCTACCAGGTGCGGGCCGACGGCGAGCTGCTGGCCTGCGAGCCGGCGGCGGTTCTGCCCCTGGCCCAGCGTTACTTCCTATTCTGACCCCATGGTCTGGAACCCCGTGAGGGCGGTCCTGGGCAGGCCGAGGGTTCGCCCGGACTGGCGGATCCAGGCGCTGGTGCTGGCCGTCATCGCGCTCCTCGGCACTCTGCCGTTCTGGCTGACCGACCTCGATATCCGGGTCGCCTCGTGGTTTTACCATCCAGGGGCGGACGACCCATGGTTCGATGGAGAGCGGCCCCTGTGGTATGCGCTCTATCGCGCTGCGCCCATTCTGACCAACGTGGTCGTGCTCGGGGGTATCCTCGTCCTGGTGGGGGGGCGCCTCTGGGCACGCCTGCAGCCCATGGGGGTCTACGCCGTGCTGGTGCTCGCCACCCTCGCGATCGGTCCCGGACTCCTGGTGAACGCGGTCTTCAAGGACCACTGGGGGCGGCCCCGGCCCCATCAAGTGGAGGCCCTGGGCGGAACCGAGGCCTATCTGCCGCCGCTGGTGCGGGACGGCTCCGGCGAGGGCAAGTCCTTTACCTGCGGGCATAGCTCCGTGGGCTACATGCTGGGTGTCTTCTTCCTCATCTGGCGGCGCCGGCGACCCTGGCTCGCCAGCGCGGCGCTAGTGGTCGCCCTGGTCCTGGGCACCCTGCTCGGGGTCGGGCGCATGGCCTCGGGGGACCACTTCCTGTCCGACGTCATCTGGTCCGGGGTCATTGCCTATGGGGCGGCCCTGACCCTCTACTTTGGGGTGCTGCGGATTCCCCAGCGTGAGTCCGCCCGATCTGCCATGTCCTCGTCGACCGCGACCCCGGCCCGACGTTCCCACCTGGCTATTGGCGCCTACGGGATCCTGGGGCTCGTGATGCTCTCCGGCGTTCTGCTCGCGACCCCGGTGAGCGACAACGAGCGGGAGGTGGTGCGCAGGGGGGAGTTTCAACCGGATCCGCGGGTGCTGCGCATCGAGGCGGACCATGTCCGTCTGATCTTCCATCGGATCGAGGGCCCGGATCTGGGGCTGGTGCGCCTGAAGGTTCGGGGTTTCGGGCTTCCCAGCGCCTGGGTGGACCGGGATCTGACGACCGAGGGCGGCACCCTGACCTATCGGATTGCCCACAAGGGGGTCTTCACGGAGCGTGACACCAAGCTGGTGGTGGGCCTTGCCGCAGGCCAGTGGGACCGGGTCGAGGCCCGGATCGGCACCGGCGAGATCCTGGTCCATCCCCTGGGACCGGGCGCCCCCAAACTGGATCTCGTCAATGACGATGGCTCGGTGGTGATGGAATGAAGGGCGAATTCGCGATGCCGAGATCGGCCAAGGCCCCATTCCCTGTCGGGCGTTGCTGAGGGGCGGTGGGGTGATTCTGCTGGTCCGCAAGACCGCTGTGCCCCCCGACCTGGCAACCTCGGTGACCCTGACCTGGGGCCAGCGCACCCGCAGCCGGCTGCGGGTGCGCCTGGACGACGGCCGCCCGGCGGGCATCCTGCTGCCCCGTGGCAGCAGCCTGCGGGACGGTGACGGTCTGGAGTCCGAGGACGGCCTGCGGGTGCGGGTGCGGGCGGCGGCCGAGACCCTCTCGCGGGTGCAATCAGCGGACCCCCTGGTGCTCAGCCGGGCCTGCTACCACCTTGGCAATCGACACGTGGCCCTGCAGATCGAGGCGGACCGGCTCTCGTACCTTCACGACCATGTCCTGGACGACCTCCTGCGGGGGCTGGGGTTGTCCGTCGACGTCATCTCTGGCCTCTTCGAGCCCGAGCCCGGCGCATACGGCGGCCATTCCCACGGCCACGGCGAGGAGGACCCTCGTGGGCACTGACAGTGGCATCCCCCTGCTGCGCCTGCTGCAGCTGGCGAGCCCGTCCCTGCCGATCGGTGGCTACACCTATTCCCAGGGGATGGAATGGGCGGTGGAGTCAGGGTGGATCCGCGACTTGTCGGACGTCCAGGCCTGGCTCTCGGACCTGCTCAAGTGGAACCTGGCCCAGCTTGATCTGCCCCTGTTGCTCCGCCTCCAGGCCGCGGCGACGGCGCGGAACCTTGCTGCGCTTGCCGCCTGGACGGACCAACTGCTCGCCAGCCGGGAGACCGCCGAGCTGCGGGCCGAGGAGACCAATCGGGGGCGAGCGCTTGCGGACCTCCTTGTGGCCTTGGGGCTTCCGGGCGCCGCCGATTGGCGCCCCCAGCTCGCGCGCAGCCAGGCGGCAGGCTTCGCCTTTGCGGCCGCCGTTTGGCAGATCGAGCCAGGAGCGGCGGCCACCGGATACGCCTGGACCTGGCTCGAGGGTCTGGTCCTCGCGGCGGTGAAGATCATCCCCCTGGGCCAGACCCAGGGCCAGCGGGTCCTCCTGTGTCTGGCCGATGAGATCCCGGGTGCCCTGGAGCGGGCCCGCACCCTGGATGACGGCGCGATCGGGGCGGCGAGCCCGGCCCTGGCCATTGCGAGCATGCGCCACGAGACCCAATACACCCGGCTATTCCGTTCCTGAGCCGCTGAGTGCACGTCGGCTGGAGGTCACCATGTCAGGATCAATCCCCCTACGGGTTGGCGTCGGCGGACCCGTGGGGTCCGGCAAGACCGCCCTGCTCGATGCCTTGTGCAAGCACCTGCGTGATCGCTACGAGATCGCGGTGGTGACCAACGACATCTACACGCGGGAGGACGCGGAGTTCCTGATCCGCTCCCAGGCCCTGCCGCCCGAGCGTATCGTCGGGGTGGAGACCGGCGGCTGTCCCCACACCGCCATCCGGGAGGACGCGTCCATGAATCTGGCGGCGGTGGAGGACCTCCAGGTCCGCTTCCCGGACCTCGACCTGATCTTCATCGAGAGCGGTGGGGACAACCTGGCCGCCACCTTCAGCCCGGAGCTGGCGGATCTCACCCTCTATGTGATCGACGTGGCGGAGGGGGACAAGATCCCCCGCAAGGGCGGGCCGGGCATCACCCGCTCCGACCTGCTGGTGATCAACAAGATCGACCTGGCCCCTTACGTCGGCGCCTCCCTGGAGGTCATGGAGCGCGACGCCAGACGCATGCGCGGCGAGCGGCCTTTCGTTTTCACCAACCTGAGGAGCGGGGAGGGGCTGCTGCCGATCGCAGAGTTCCTCATCCGGGAGGGGATGTTGCCGCTGCGGTGATCGAACGGGTGCCGTTCAGGATTGCGGTGATCCGGTACGGTGGAACGTGCAGCGCCCTGGCGAGGGCATTCGCAGACAGGCCGGAGGCTCCATGAAGTCCTCGCGAGCACGGTCTTGGCGCCTGGCTCGGTTACGGACCGATGCCGGTGTGCAGTGGGTTCAGAGACGGCCCCGGCGTCGGGGATGGTGGGAGGGGCCGGCAGTCCCTTGCCGAAGATTGGCCGTTGTGCCGGAGCCCGAGACCGCTGCCTAGAGCTGCTGGATCCCGGCGATGTGCCAGTCGCCCTCGGGGCTGGCCCAGGGGTGCTGGACGTGCCAGACCTCGTTGAACTCCTGGGCGACGCCCTGCTCCTCCTCGCGGATCAGGCCGGAGAAGCGGACGCTGGCCACGGCCATGTCCTCGTCCCGCTGGAGGGTGAGGAGCTCGGCCTGCAGGCGCACCACCTCGGTGTACTGGGTTCCGCCGAGGCGTTCGCGCTCGCGCTGCAGCTCCGCGAAGAGCTGCGGGGTGGTGTAGTCGCGGATGTCGCGGAAGTCGGCCCGGTCCCAGGCGGCCTGCAGCCGGATGAAGTGGGTCTTGGCCCCGTCGATGAAGGAGATGCCGTCGAACCAATAGGGGAACTGATCGGTCCCGACGGGCTCGGGAGGCATCGCGCCCATGGCTGGCGGGATGAAGCCGCCGGTGCGGGGGGCCGCCTCTGCGGCTCCGGCTCCAGCAAGGTCGCTGTGCTCCGGGCTGGGAGTGCGGGCATAGGCATCGGCCGCCGTTCCGGGGCCCGCACCCGCCGGTAGGGTCGAGCCGAGGGCACCGGCGCCAAACGGTGTGGCTGCGGCGCGACCCCGACGCAGCATGCGGAACAGCATGAAGGCTCCGATCGCCAGTGCCGCGATCAGCAGGAAGTCCATGAACTGGAATCCCTCGAAGGCGTCCCCGAAGAGCAGGGACGCGAGCAGGCCGCCCGCCGCCAGTCCCGCCAGGGGCCCGAGCCAGCGGCTGGCGCCGCTCGTCTGAGGGGTGCGCGCAGTGGACGCCGCCTGGCTCGGGGTGGTCTTTTGGGGCGGCTGGGCCTGACGTGGCAGGGTCTTGTACTGCTTTCCAAGGCTGCCCCCGCCACCTAAGCGCTTGGCCTCGGCGGACTCGGGCAGGGCAATCAGGCCGGCCACCAACAATGCCAGGGTGGCGGCGAGCAGGGTTTTCAGCTTCATCTCGAATCGTCCTCGTGGTCTTGGGCGCGGCGCCTCTGGCGCGTCTTAGCCTTCCTATAGTCCGGGCTGGCGACTGGAATACAACTCGAATCCGGTCGATCGATGGCTCGGATTCTTCGCTCAATCGGTGGACGACGAGGTCGACACCGGACGGGCCTCCAAGACCCGGGCGCTGCCGATGCCTCGGGGATCGCTGGCCGCTTGGACCTTGCCCGTCGCCTTGTTCCAGTAGATCGCCTGCATGTTGCCGAAGGGTTGATCCAATGGCTCGAGGACATGGCATCTTGCGCGCAGGTCCGTCCGCTCCTCTGGGCTCAAGGCCCGCGGCTCGAGCTCGACGCGATCGGGCAGAAACTGGTGGTGGATGCGCGGTCGGCCGATCCAGTCGTCGAGTGGGACGCCTTCCACGGTGGCCAGGATCCCCTGGAGCACCATGGTGATGATGCGGCTGCCCCCGGGGGTCCCCAGGATGGCGACCCCCTGCTCGGACTCCAGGAAGGTCGGTGACATGCTGGAGAGCATGCGCTTGCCGGGCGCGATGGCGTTGGCCTCGCCACCCACCAGGCCATAGACGTTGGGGACACCGGGCTGGGCGGAGAAGTCGTCCATCTCATCGTTCAACAGGACCCCGGTCCCCGGAGGCACGAAGCCGGAGCCGAAGAGATAGTTGATGCTCAGGGTCCCTGCCACCCGATTGCCCTCGGCATCCAGGATCGAGAAGTGGGTGGTCTGCCGACCTTCGGTCACCTCGTCGGGGGTAGCGTCCACCGAAGGCGGGCACTCGAGCTCGCCAAGGACGCTCGGTGTCCCCCGCCCCGGGTCGAAGTCCCTGATCAGACCGGCGGCATAGTAGGGGTGGGTCAGGCGGGCGACGGGGATCTTCACCTGGTCCGGGTCCCCCAGATAGAGTGCCCGGTCCCGATAGGCGCGGCGCATCACCTCGACCAGGGCGTGACTGCGCCGCGGCCCCTCCAGGATCTCGGGGTCCAGGGCCGAGAGCATGTTGAGCATGGACACCAGCAGGATGCCGCCGGAGGAGGGCGGCGCGGCGCTCACCACCCGCCAGCCTTGGTAGGCGCCGACGATGGGCGCTCGCTCCACCGCCTCGTACTGGCTCAGGTCCTCCAGGGTCCAGATGCCGCCCGCGTCGCGCGTGCCCTCCACGAGTCGCTGCGCGACGGGGCCGGCGTAGAAGCCGTCGTGGCCCTCCCGGGCGAGGGTCTCCAGGGTCCGGGCCAGGTCCGGCTGACGCAGCCGGGAACCCTCCGGTGGTGGCTCGCCGTCCACGAGGAACTGGGTCGCGGCGGCCTGCGACTGGCGAAGTGTGTCGGCCCGCACCCGGGCGAAGCGGGCGTAGTGGGTGTCGACCGTGAACCCCTCCCGGGCGAGCGCGATGGCGGGTGCCAGGGTCTGGGCCAAGGGCAGGCGACCGTAGCGGTCACTCAGATGGACGAGGGCCGCCGGGACCCCTGGGATGCCGGCGGCCAACGGACCGTCCAATGCCAGCCGCGGGACGAACTGTCCCTCCGCGTCGAGGTAGAGGTCCCGGTGGGCCGCCAAGGGGGCCCGCTCGCGCCCGTCGACCATCACCTGATGGCCGTCGGATGCCCGGTGCAGCAGCCAGAAGCCGCCGCCGCCGAGTCCGGACCCATAAGGCTCGACCACGCCCAGGACGGCGCTCACCGCGACGGCCGCGTCGAAGGCGTTTCCGCCCGCGGCGAGGATGGCGATCCCCGCCTGGGTGGCGGCAGGGTGGGCGGATGCGACGGCAGCACGAGGTGCGGGTTGGACCGTCCTTGCCTGAGAGGCAAAGGCGGCCGACAGGGCGAGGACAAGGATGAAGGGCCACCAGTGGTGGCCCTTCCGTGTGGGGATCATCGGCAGGCCGACAGGCCGCCCAAGAAGGTGCCGTGGGGGCTCAGGCCTCGCCGGTGATACGCTCGTACTTGGTCCGAAGGTCTTCCTCGCTCTCCTCGTGGTCCGGGTCCTTGATGATGCAGTCCACGGGGCAGACCTCGACGCACTGGGAGGTCTCGTAGTGCCCGACACACTCGGTGCACAGGGCGGGGTCGATCACATAGATCTCGTCGCCCTGGGAGATGGCGCCGTTGGGGCACTCCGGCTCGCACACGTCGCAGTTGATGCATTCGTCGGTGATCAGTAGTGCCATGGCTCGACTCCTAAAGACTACAGGGATCTGAACGGGTCGCGACTCGGGCTGTGGCCGAGGCGCGGCGGACTCGGATCACAGACTCAGTAGGCGATTGTCCGGGCGTATTTCAAGGGCCGCGGGGACAAGGTGCCCAAATGTTATCCAAACCGTTCCCGCAATGCAGCCTGCACCACGGGGGCCACGAAGGGGTTCACGTCCCCCCCCAGGCGGGCGATATCCCGCACCAGCGAGGAGGAGATGTAGGCGAAACGCTCGTCCGGGGTGAGGAACAGGGTCTCGATGTCGGGCGCCATGCGCCGGTTCATCCCGGCAAGCTGGAACTCGAACTCGAAGTCCGAGACCGCCCGCAGACCGCGCATGATGACGTTGATCCCGAGCTGGCGGGCGAAGGTCACCAGGAGGCCGGCGAAGGAGACCACCTCCACGTTCGTCCGGTCCTGCACCACCTCCCGGATCAGCTCGACCCGTTTCTCGGTCGTGAAGGTCGGGGCCTTGGGGGTGTCCGCGGCCACCGCCACCACCACCCGATCGAACAGCCGGGCCGCCCGTAGGATGAGGTCGCAATGACCGTTGGTTACGGGATCGAAGGTTCCGGGATAGACCACACTGTTCACTCGGGGCCTCTCTGGGTCTCGTTGGGCACGCCTCAGGCCGCGCCGGCGAGCAGGTCGAACACGGCGGCGACCATACCACAGCCGGCGCGTGACCGAGGAGCGGAGAGGCTGCACCGAGCAAGATGCTGAGCCAAAGCCATCCTGGTACTTGAACAGGGCGCGACTCCAAGCGCTGGGCTTTGAAGCGCCACAATCACGCTCGGTTTGGACATCTTGGAGATGCCGGGCCAAGCACGGACAGGACGGGGCGCGCGGCAAGCACGCGCGCGCTCTAGTGATCGGCGGTGTCCCCTCCGGGTCCGGCTAGGGCCAGTCCGAAGCGCACCTGCCCGGCGGTGCGGTCGTGGATCAGGGTCCAGCCATCCGGCAAGGGTGGAAACCCGCTCGCCAGTGCCGTCTCGAGATAGACCCGTGCCCCGGCCGACAGCCAGTGGTGAAGGGCAAGCAGCTCGCAGGCCGGACCCAGGAGCCCGGCCGCGTAGGGGGGATCGAGGAACACGAGGTCGATGGGGCCCAGGTCGGCGCTGCGGGCGGGGTCGTCGAGCCACCGCAGGGCATCCGCCTGGACCACCTGGACGCCCCCCGCCCGGAGTAGGCGCATGTTGTCCCTCAGCTGGCGCACGACCGGCTCCGAGCGCTCGATCAGGACCACGGGGCCGGCGCCCCGGGATGCGGCCTCCAGTCCGAGGGCGCCCGTCCCTGCAAAGGGGTCGAGACAGCGAGCCCCTTCGATTACCGGGGCCAGCCAGTTGAAGAGGGTCTCCCGCACCCGATCCGGGGTGGGCCTCAGCCCCGGCTGATCCGGGATCGGCAAGAGACGGCCGCGAAACTCGCCGCCGATGATGCGTAAACGGCCGCCGCGGCTCGGCTGGGGACCCGATCGGCCTCTAGTGGGTGGCACCGGCGGCGGATACCTTGGGATTGCCCTCGCCGCCCACGGAGACGATGGCGAGCCGATCCGGGTGCACCCGCCGGGCGAAGGCATCGCGGATCTGAGCCGCGTCGATCGACTCGATCCGCTCGACGAAGCGATCCAGGTAGTCCAGGGGAAGCCCATAGAAGCCGATCACCGCCAGGTATCCCAGGATGTCGGCGTTGGAGGCGATGCGCAGGGGGAAGCCGCCGGTCAGGTTCTTCTTGGCCGCGGTCAATTCCTCCTCGGTGGGTCCCTCGGTCACGAAACGCTTGAGTGTGTCGAGCATGACCTCCCGCGCCTGATCCGCCTGGTCATTGCGGGTCTGGAGTCCCATGAGAAAGGGTCCTGGCTGGGCCAGCGGAAGGAAGTAGCTGAATGTGCTGTACGACAGCCCCCGCTTCTCCCGCACCTCGTCCATCAGGAGCGAGACCAGCCCGCTCCCGCCCAGGATGTGGTTGCCTAGATAGAGGGCGAAGTAATCCGGGTCCCCCCGGCGCATGCCGGGCTGACCGGCCAGGACCGTGGTCTGGCTGGAGGGAAAGGAGATGCGCTCCAGGGCGCCCGCCGCCAGCTCCGTCACCTGCGGCAGGGGCGCGGGCCGCTCCCCGGCCGGCAGGGACCCGATCACCCGTTCCGCCAGCCGCTCGGCGGCGGGTCGGTTGAGATCTCCGACGATGGCCACCACCGCATTGGCGCCGGTGAAGTAGCGCCGGTGGAATTCCACCAGGTCCTCCCGAGTGAGTGCGCGCACGGAGTCCTCGGTTCCGGTCGGGTCCGAGGCATAGGGGTGATTCCCGAACACGGCGTGATAGAGCGCCTTCTGCGCCACGGTGCGTGGCGACTCCTGGTCCTGGCGGATCGCGATCAGGGTGTTCTGGCGCAGGCGCTCCAGGTCGTCGGGCCCGAAGGTCGGCTCGGCGAGGACCTCGGCCAGCGTCTCGAGGGCCCTGTCCAAGGCCTTCGGTTGGGTCAGGCTGCGAACCGACACCATGGAGAGGTCCCGGTCCGTCGAGCTGCTGATCTGGGCCCCGACGTTCTCCATGCGCGCCGCAATGGTGTCCGCATCCCAGTCGCCGGCCCCCTGGTCGAGCATGGCGGTCGTCATGGAGGCGAGTCCGGACTTGCCGCCGTCGCGGGCGCTTCCGGCGTCGAAGACCACCCGAACGTCCACCATGGGCAGCTCAGGGGCCGCGACGAAGAGCACCCGGGCGCCATTGTCGGTCTGCCAGGACTGGATCTGGGGTGTCGCCTGGGCTGCGCCGGCAAGGAGCAACAGTCCGGCAGCCAGGAGGCTGTGAAGGCGGGGGCTGCGATCGGCGATCATCGTGGGTTCTCTAGCGCACATCGTCACGGGCTCCGGACGGCCGCGGCGCGCGGGCGACCCGCTTGCCATCCAAGGGTTGAGGGTCGAGGATCGCCACCGTGAGGCCATCCGGGATCAGGTACTTACGGGCCACTGCCTGGATCTGCTCGGGGGTGACG
>Ga0316578_10000785_pt1 | contig 11729 bp, 12 predicted proteins | sample J0NA_2_FD_203076 | JGI IMG/M metagenome (GOLD analysis project Ga0316578, IMG submission 203076) | Rhizosphere microbial communities from salt marsh grasses in Alabama, United States - J0-2_160517rDrC | ecosystem: Host-associated > Plants > Roots > Rhizosphere | place: USA: Alabama | collected...
AGCTTCGACGAGGCGCTCGACGCCTGCGGCGACCGGATGCTCGTCAACGTCGAGATCAAGAACTGGCCCACCGACGCCGGTTTCGATCCGACGATGGCGATGGTCGGGCCGGTCATCGACGCACTGCAGCGCCGGGGGAGCGGTGCCGCACCCCGTTGGCTGATCTCGTCGTTCTCGTGGGAGACGCTGCAGGAATGCCGTCTCGCCGCTGCCGACATCGCCACGGCATGGCTCGTGACCTCGATCGGGCCCGAGCAGATCGCTCGGACGGCGGCCGCCGGGCACGCGGCGGTCCACCCCTGGGAGCCGAACGTGACCGAGGAGTTCGTCGCTCGATGTCACGACGCAGGACTCGCCGTCAACACCTGGACGTGCAACGACCCGCAACGTCTCGGCGAACTGGCCGCACTCGGCGTCGACGGTGTCTGCACCGATGTGCCTGCCGTCGCGCTCGACACGCTGGGCCGCGACCGAGCCGCCCCGGCGCTCAGGCCACGCTGGGCATCGTGGCGGCCGGCTCGCTCAGCGGGGTCACCAACCTGACGGCATCGGGCACGTGCTCGAACTCGAGCCGGGTGGTGCTGCCGAGCGCGTCGCCGTCGACCTGGTAGGGGAACGGTGTCTCGTGCTCGATCACGAGCCGTTCGACGTCGATGCGGTAGTCGAGGTGCTTCGACGCCTCCACGCCACCGCCGCGCAGTGCGCCGGCCAGCGATGACAGGATCGCCGTGGCGCTCATCGTGCGGAACGTCACCGCGACGAGGCCACGGTCGAGCGTGGCAGCCGGTGACAGGTCCAGCGGACGGTTGCCGAGGTACGTGTACGGGTTCGTGTTGAGCACGATCGTGAAGTACCCGTCGTCGATCGGCGGACCGCCGTCGCCGTGGACGCGGAAGTGAGGGGTTCGGCGGTCGTACCCGGTCAGCCAGGTGGTCAGCCCGGACCAGATGAACAGTGGATGGCCGAGCCATCGCTTCAGCGACCCGCGTTGCTCGACGCGCTCGACGACCGCCGCATCGAACCCGACGCCGGTGTGGAAGCAGAAGTAGCGGCCGTTGACCTGGCCCAAGCCGATGGGACGGAAGTCACCGGCGTCGATCCCGTTGGCGAGGTACTCGACTGCTTGCACCGGGTCGTTCGGCATGCCGAGCGTGCGGGCGAACACGTTGGTCGATCCGCCCGGGAGGACACCGAGGGCCGTGTTCGATCCGGCGATGCCCGTCGCGACCTCGTTGAGGGTGCCGTCGCCGCCGAAGCCGATCACCACGTCGACGCCTCGCCGGACGGCGTCGTGGGCGAAACGTGTCGCGTGACCGCGTCGGTTGGTCTCGACCACCTCCACGTCGTGGCCGCGGCTGAGCCGGCGGTGCACGATCACCGTGTTGCGGGCCGTCACCGACGACGCGAAGGAATTGACGACGAGGAGGACCTTCAAGGAACGCGACGGTATCTCGCTGCGACGATCGTCGGACTGGCCGGCCGTCGGATCGCTCGAGTTTGGGTCGAAGTTGACTCACCGGTAACTTGGGCACCCTTATGAACGTGATCGTCTGCGTCAAGCAGATCCCGGACCCGGCGCTGCCGGGCGAGCTGGATCCCTCCACCAACACGCTCAAGCGTGACGGCAAGCTCATCCTCGACGAGTCGGACAGTTACGGCGTCGAGATGGCGCTGCAGCTCGTCACGGCGGCCGGCGGCGGCGAGGTCAGCCTCGTCTCCATGGCGCCGAACGACGAGACGTCGGGCCTGCGCACCGCCCTCGCCATGGGTGCCGCCAAGGCGGTCCTCGTGAGCGACGCGTCGCTCGCCGGCGCCGACGCACTCACCACCGCCAAGGTGCTCGCCGCCGCGACGAAGAAGCTCGGCGACGTCGATCTGATCATCGCCGGCACCGAGTCCTCCGACGGGTACACCGGCACCGTGCCCGAGCAGCTCGCCGAAGTCCTCGGCCTGCCGTCGATCACGTTCGCCAAGAGCATCGAGATCGCCGACGGCACCCTCAAGGTCGACCGCCAGACCGAGGCGGGCTACGACGAGGTCACGTGCTCGTTGCCGGCCGTCGTGTCGGTGACCGCGGGTGTCGTCGAGCCCCGCTATCCGAGCTTCAAGGGCATCATGGCCGCCAAGTCGAAGCCGGTCGAGACCGTCACCGCTGCCGACCTCGGTGTCGAGTCGGTGTCGTGGGCGCAGCAGATCACGTCCGTCGAGGATGCCCCGGCCCGCGAGGCCGGTGAGGTCATCGAGGACGACGGCGAAACCTTCAACAAGATCGTCGAGTTCCTCGACAACCTGAAAGTCATCTGAGGAGACCGATCATGGGTATCGACAACATCTGGGTGTTCGCACAGGTCGCAGACGGCGTACCGACCACCGGCACGCTCGAACTGCTCACCAAGGCCCGCAGCCTGGGCGGCAACGTCTCGGCCTTCATGGCCGGCGACGGGGCCGCAGCTGCCGCTGCGCTCGGGGACCACGGCGCAGCCAAGGTCTACGCAACCGGCGATCTCGGCGGCGCGCTGCCGGGCGTTGCCGTCGCGGCGGCGATGAAGGCCGTGATCGACGGCGGCGACACGCCGGACCTGATCATGTTCCCGCAGAGCTACGAGGGCCGTGACGTGATGGCACGTCTGTCGGTCAAGCTCGACCGAACGGTGCTGACCAACTCGACGAGCATCACGGTCGACGGCGACAGCGTCGTCGTGCAGACGCCGATCTTCGGCGGCACGAAGCTCGTCAACTCGACGTTCACGGGTGAGCGTCCGTTCCTGGCCGCGTTCCGTCCGAAGAGCTTCGTCGCCGAGCCCGGTGCGGGTGCGGCTGGTGAGGTCGTCGCCGCGCCGGTGCCCGACCTGGGCTCCACCGCCGGTGCCACCGTCACCGCGGTGCACGTCGAGGAGACCTCGGGTCCCAAGCTCGACGAGGCCGCCGTGGTCGTCGCCGGCGGGCGTGGTCTCGGCGAGGCCGAGAAGTTCGAGATGATCGAGTCGCTCGCCAAGGCGCTCAAGGGTGCGCCCGGAGCGTCACGAGCGATCGTCGATGCCGGCTGGGTGCCGTACAGCTACCAGGTCGGCCAGACCGGCAAGGTCGTCAAGCCGACGGTGTACATCGCCGCGGGCATCTCGGGTGCCACGCAGCACATGGTGGGCATGAAGGGCTCGAAGAACATCATCGCGATCAACAAGGACAAGGAGGCGCCGATCTTCGGCGTCGCCGACCTCGGCATCGTCGGTGACGTCCACAAGGTGCTCCCGCAGCTCCTCGCGGCGCTCAACGCCCGCAGCTGACCCGAAATCTTGCGGAATCCGGTCGCTCAGCGGCCGGATTCCGGCATTTTTCGGGTCGGTGATGGGGGCCGACCAGGGTGGGTCAGGTGGCGTCGCGGGCGACGAGGGCCCAGGCGACGGACTCCTCGGGGTCCTCGACCGCCAGTTGCAGTTGCCAGCCCATCGCCGGTTCGTGCGCGTCCCATCGGTACCAGCGCAGATCGTGGGCCAGCTCGCCGAGCTCGTCCGGGGGAACGGGCCAGTCGTCGAGCAGGTCGCCGAACGCGGCGAGGGTCCACCAGGCACCGAATCGTCCGGACGCGGCACCGCGGCGCCGGCCGTGGGCGCCACCACTCGCGCCCGCCCACGCCATCCAGGCGAGCGCCGTCGCGGGATCGAGTTCGACCACTCGCACCCGGCGCAGGCCGAGCGCGCCCAGTGCACCGTCGAGGTCACCCTCGACGCACACGGTCTCGACACGCCCGTTCGAACTCGACGTCCACGGTTCGACGAGTTGCCGCACCGCGAGTTCGACGTCGTCGTCGAGCAGGTCGGCAGCGATCGTGTCGATGTCGTCCCAGTCGTCGGGGAGCGGTGGAGCCGGGAACTCGGCGCCGGCATCGCTGTAGTCGGCGAGCGCGTAGTTGGGCTCCCACGGCTGCAGGTCGAGGGGGACGTCGAGCACCGGCGGGATCTCGAGCGGGTCGATCGTCTCCCCGCGCAGGACCCGTTCGTGGGCGACGAACGCCGCGCGGGGCCCGCGATCGAGTTCGGGCGAGAGATCGGCCCACGTGTGGTGCTGTGCGGCCACCTCGGTGAGCGGCCCGATCGTGAACCGGCCCGACAGGCCGTCGGTCTCGTCGAGAACCGCCGCGACGAACTCCGGTGCGGCGTGGAGGGCGAGACGGTATTCGGCCAGTGTTGCGGCGGGCCAGAGCTGGCGTCCGGTGGCGACCGCGTGGCGCGAACGGTCCCGGACCCGCAGCAGCCCCGCCCAGTCACGCGCGCCGGACCGGTCGTCGATCAGCCGGACGAGCCCGTCGAGGTCGGCGCGATGGATCAGGTCGTCGAGCGCGTCGTCGTCTGCTCGCACGTTCAGACCAGCGGCCAGGGGTAGCGACGGCCGGAGGGGTCGGTCGGGAAGCGGCGGTGCGTGACGCACCACGCAGCACGCCCCTGGAGTGCTTCGACCTCGTCGTCGGCGAGCAGCGCAGCGATCTCCAGTGGGACCCGCTCGCACAGGGATCCCACCCGAACGAGCAGGTCGTCGTCGATCGGCTCGTCGCCGAACTCCCAGATCACCGTGCGCAGCTTGTAGTCGGCGGCGAAACACAGACCGTTGTCGATGCCCCACACCGACGCCGGCTCACCGTCGCGTTCGGGGATCAGGAGGACGTGGCCGCTCTTGCGGTCGGTGTTGTTGGCGAGAATGTCGAGCAATGCCATCGCCCGGAGCCGGTCGTGCAGCTCGGGGTGTGTCTCGTGGATGGTGAAGTAGTGCTGGCTGTGGTCGGCGGTGACGAACCACTGGATCGAACCTTCGCCGAGCGGCCCGTCGCGCAGCACGGTCGGCGGCACGACGTGGAGACCGAGGTGCTCGCTCAGCAGATAAGCGGCCACCTCGCGGCGGTGCAGGCCAGGCTCGAAGTCCCACAGCGGTCGCTCCCCGCGTGTCGGCTTGTAGATCGCCGGGTGGCTCGCACCGTCGTGGGTGACGTGGACGAGGAAGGTGGCATTGCTGCTGTACGGCATGCGTCCCTCGATCTCGACCTCGCCCTGCAGCAGGTGGCGGATCGGATCGTCGACGGCGTCGACGCGCAACTCGACCCCGCGTTCGTCGTGGTCGTCGTGGTCGTCGTCGTGCAGTGCCACGCCGGATCAGTTCATCCGGGGGCAGTCGTGGCCGTCGGGATCGATCGGGAAGCTGCACCACTGGCACAGCGGCCGGCCCGCCTCGACGACCCCGTCGGCGTGATCGCAGAACGCCGCCGCCTGGCCACGGCTCAGGTACAGCCGGACGTGTCCACGGTCGTCGTCGACGAACTCGCCGTCGTCGTCGACCTCGCCGATCTCCTCGAGCTGGATCAGCACCCGGTCGCTCGATCGGTCGTAGCCCAGCCCGATCGGGCCGAGCACGAACGACGGATCGAGCGGATCTCGCAGCTCGAGCGCCCCCGGCATCGGCCGGTCCTCGGGCGGAGGAAGGTCGGCGAGGACCTTGCGGAGGTACTGCACGATTGCCGCCGTCTGCTGCTTCTCGCACTTGACGGTCACGCGTTCGCCGTCCGAGCGCGCCTGCAGGAGGAACGTCCGCTCGCCGGGCCGGCCCACCGTGCCGACGGTGAAGGCCGAGACCTCGTCGAATTCGAAGAACACACTCATCGCACGCTCACGAGGGTTGGAGGTCGGTCAGCGGGCGCCCGGTCGAGTTGACGGCCAGCACGGTGGGACCGCCGGGACCCCACGTGATCGCCGTGACCGAGGCCGGGCTGATGACGATTCGCTGGAACAGATCGATGTGGGTGCCGAGCGCATGGGCCACCGCAGCCTTGATCGTGTCGGCATGGGAGACGCACACGATCGTGCCGCCGGGGTGCGCCGCGCGGAGACGGTCGAGCGTGGAGACCATCCGGGTCTGCATCTCGGTGAAGCTCTCGCCGTCAGGGAACCGGAAGATCGACGGTGCCCGCTGGACGGTCTGCCACTCGGGGAGCTTCATCAGCTTCTTCAACTCGGCGCCCGTCCAGTCTCCGAAGTCGCACTCGAGGAGACCGCGGTCGATCCGGGTGCGCAGCCCTCGGGCCTTCGAGATCGGCGCGGCGGTCTCCTTCGCCCGCTCCAGGGGTGAGCTGTACACGGCATCGACCCGCTTCAGTTCTGCGATGCGGGCGGCGGCGATGTCGGCCTGACGCCGACCCTCGTCGGCGAGGTGGAGGCCCTTGGCGCGTCCGGGCAGCACCTTGCCCGTCGTCGGTGTCTGTCCGTGGCGAACGAGCAGGATCGTGGTGAACAGCGGCGGCTTCGGCGCGGCGCGTCTCGCAGCGGCTCGTTTGGTGGGGCGTGCGTTCGTCGTGGCCATGAGGTGCATCCCAACCTACTGTCGAGTGCCGTGACTCCGCTCGCCAGGCTCGAACGCGATGTGGTCGCCTGCCGGGCGTGCCCACGGCTGGTCGCGTGGCGTGAGGAGGTGGCGGTCACCAAACGGGCCGCCTACCGCGACGAGACGTACTGGGGGCGCCCGATCCCGGGGTTCGGCGATCCCGACGCCCGCATCGTGGTGCTCGGCCTCGCCCCCGCAGCACACGGGGCCAACCGCACCGGGCGGGTGTTCACCGGTGACCGCAGCGGCGACTGGCTGTTCCGGGCGATGCATCGTGCCGGCCTCGCCAACCAGGCCGAGTCGGTGGCGCTCGACGACGGCCTCCGTCTCCACGACGCGTGGGTGACCGCGGCGGTCAAGTGCGCACCGCCCGGCAACTCGCCGACACCGGACGAACGCGATGCCTGCGCGCCGTTCCTCCAGCGGGAGTTCGCCGCGCTGGCCTCGATGTCGGTCGTGGTGTGCCTCGGCCAGTTCGGCTACCAGGCTGCGTGTGCGCACTTCGGGGTGCGCCCCCGTCCGAAGTTCGGCCACGGCGTCGAGGTCCCGGTCGAGGATGGTCCGACCCTCGTGTGTTCGTTCCACCCCAGCCAGCAGAACACCTTCACCAAGCGACTCACCGAGCCGATGCTCGACGCCGTGTTCGCCCGCGCGATCGAGCTTGCCACCGCGTCCTGACCCGGACGGCACGGTGGCGCACGGGAGGGGCGCCAGTAGCCTCGCAGTGCTGTGATCTCGTCTCGTCGCCCGCTCGTCACCTCGCTCGCCATCGGTCTCGCGGCCGTGTTCGGCGTGTCCGCGTGCACGTCCGACCCCAGTCCGACACGTGTGGCGGAGGATCTGGTGAAGACCGAGACCCAGGACTTCCCGGAGATCCAGGACTGCATGCTCGGTGTGATCGGCGACTACGACCTCGACACGCTCGGCGAGGATGCCACCAGTGACACCCCGGATGTGAGGGACCCGGCCGTCGCCGAACTCGCTCGCTTCGAGGCCGACCTCGCCGCCTGCGATCCCGAAGGCGTCACCCGCGTCTCGATTCCGTGACCGCGTGAGCGGTTCAGTCGGACTTCGCCGCAGCGTCGGGTGACGGTGCCGGCGCCTTCTTCTTGGGCGGCGGGACGCCGATCGCCGGGGCCGGATCGGCGTCCTTCGGCCAGCGACGGCGGCTGACGATCGACAGCAGGCGCAGCAGACGCATCGCGGTCTCGTCGGTCTGGGCGGGCTTGGCGATGATCGATCCATCGGCGATCATCCGCTCGATCACCTCTTCGCCGAGCTCGGTGCGCACGATCGTGAGGGTCCAGTCGTTGTCCTCGCCGATACCGCCCGTCGACACGTCGGCGTGCTCGGCGGCGAAGTCGGGGCAACTCATGCAGCCCTTACGGGTCCATCCGTGGCACTCCTTGAGGTCGACCTCGTGGTACGAGCCGTCCTTCATCCAGATCTGGAACACGCCCTTGATGTTCATCTTCACCATGTCCTGCTTCTTCAGGCCGTACTTGGCCTCGAACAGCTCGGTGAAGATCGCGTCGTCGAACGTCTTGGAACACAGCAGACCGATGTTGAACAGGAACGGCTTGGAGACCTTGCCGGCCTTGCGGTCCCACATCGTCGGTGGCGACGACGTCTGGCAGCCCATGCCGACCAGTGCCAGGCGTTCGTATCCCTGCTCCTTCGCCTCCGGGAGCGCGAGGGGGTTGGCGCAGTACGTGTAGCGGCTGCCGGCCGTCGCGAGGATCTCGTCCTTCGTCGACACGACCGCCGGCTTGGCCTTCCAGGCGTCGTCGTCCTCGACGCCCGAGACCAGTGCGGCGTCGATGTAGTCGTGTTCGCGCAGCCAGATCAGCATCGCGGAGACGAGACCGCCGTCCTGGCCCATCTTGTGGACCATCTCGTCGCTGGCGCGGGTGAGGTAGAGCTGGCGCCAGATGCCGGCCATCTCGTCGGGTTCACGCACCCGTCCGAAGAGGTGCATGTCGGCCGCCGGCTCCCACGCCCGGAAACGGGGGCACGCCCGGGTGCAGGTGGTGCAGCCGCCCTCTTCGCCGAAGCCGTGGATGCAGTTGTCGAGCCCGAGTTCCTCCTCGAGGTGGAACGGGATGTACTTGCCCTCCTCGTGCTCGTACCCGATCACGTCGTGGGGGCAGGTCACCACGCAGCCGGCGCAACCGGTGCACAGCCCGGTCGTGATCACCTCGGCGTAGAGCTCCTTCCACTGCGCGGTCCAGCGTCCGGCCTGCGCCGGTGTGGTCGGTGGCGGGGAGTCCTGGTGGAGGGTGGTCATCTCGGTCACTGTACGCGACGGTCCCGGACGCGGCGATCCCCGAGCCTGCCCTCTGAGGACGCAAAGGAGGCTCGGGGATCGACTCGCAGGACGCAACGATGCGCCCGATCCGATGGGTGCACCGGCGATGACGCCGATGCAGGACGTCAGCTAGATCGCGTCGGTTCCTTCCTCACCGGTGCGGATGCGCACGAGGCGCTCCACGTCGGTGACCCAGATCTTGCCGTCACCGATCTTGCCGGTGGCGGCTGCTGCGACGATGGCGTCGACGACACCGTCGACCGCCTCGTCGGCCACGACGATGCCGAGGCTCACCTTGGGCACGAAGTCGATCTTGTACTCCGCTCCGCGGTAGGTCTCGGTGTGGCCGCCCTGACGGCCGAAGCCGCGGACCTCCTCGACGGTGATGCCGGCGACGCCGATGGCCTTGAGCGCATCCTTGACGTCGTCGAGCTTGAACGGCTTGATGACCGCTGTCACGAGTTTCATGTGTTGGTTCCTTTGTTGGCTCTGCCTGGGTCGAAGTGTGTCAGCTCGTGTGAGCCATGTCGGGGGCGTAGCCCTGGAGGCCGTGCTCGAGGACGTCGAGGCCCTGGATCTCCTCTTCGCGGCTGACCCGCAGGCCGATCGTGGCCTTGAGGATGCCGAAGAGGATGCCGGTGCAGACCACGACCCAGACGAGGATGATGGCCGCCATCAGCAGCTGGACGAGCAGCTGGTCGATGCCGCCGCCGTAGAACAGGCCGGCGTCCTCACGACCGAGGAACGCGTCGTCGTAGGTGGCGAACAGGCCGACCGAGATCAGGCCCCAGAAGCCGCAGACGCCGTGGACGCTGATGGCGCCGACCGGGTCGTCGATCCTCACCTTGTCGAAGAACAGCACCGAGCCGACCACGAGTGCGCCGGCGATCGCGCCGATGACCACCGACATGATCGGGGTGACGGCACCGCAGGGGGCGGTGATGGCGACGAGACCGGCGAGCACCCCGTTGCCGATCATGGCGAGGTCCGGCTTGCCGGCCACCAGCGTGATCGTGATGGCCGTGACGAAGCCGCCGGCGATGGCAGCGAGCATCGTGTTGACGGCGATCGTCGACACGAACTCGTCGGCGAGCAGTTCCGAGCCGGGGTTGAACCCGAACCAGCCCACCCACAGGATGAAGACACCGAGGATGGCGAACGGGATGTTGTGGCCGGGGATCGCTCGGGGCGAGCCGTCCTCGGCGTACCGACCGATGCGGGGACCGAGGAAGAGCGCACCCATGAAGGCCGCGATGCCACCGGTCATGTGCACGATGCCGGAGCCGGCGAAGTCGGAGAACACGGCGCCGTTGATGTCGATGTCGGCGATGAGACCTCCACCCCAGGTCCAGTGCACGATCACCGGGTAGATGAACGCACACATCACCGCCGAGAAGATGACGTACGACCAGAACTTGGTGCGTTCCGCCATCGCTCCGGAGGCGATCGTGACCGCCGTCGCGGCGAACACCGCCTGGAAGAAGAACGACGTCGCAGGGCTCAATCCGCCTTCGGGGATCGCCGAGAGGTCGAGCCCGGTCAGGAAGAAGTTGTCGGTTCCGATGAACCAGCCGCCGCCCTCGCCGAACGCGAACGCCCAACCGGTCGCGAAGAAGGCGAGGATGCCGACGACGGCGTCGGTCATGTTCTTGGCGAAGATGTTCACGACGTTCTTGGCGCGGGTGAGACCGGCCTCGACGAGCGCGAAGCCCGCCTGCATGAAGAACACCAGCACGCCGGCGATGAACACCCAGATGTTGTTCAGGTAGTCCTGTGTCGTCGGGACGTAGTCCTGGGCGAAGCCGACCGACGGTGTGATGGCCAGGATGGCGACGACGCCACCCAGGCCGGAAACAATTCTCAATGCACGTTTGCGCACGGGTCCTCCAAATAGGGATAGGGAAAGGGATTGCGAGGTCCAGTGGCGCCATTGCCGCCCGGATTGCGAGCGCAACCTAAAGGTGGCGGATTTCGCGTTTGTCGCCGAAGTGTTTCCTGCGTGTGAATGGTCCCGGGACCATCGGCGCCGCTGGACTTGACCCGCGGGTCAAGTCGACTGGCAGAATGGGGGCATGGATCTCTCCTATCCCCCCGAAGCCGAGGAATTCCGCACCGAGATCAGGACCTGGCTGCACGACAACCTGCCCGACGGTTGGTTCGACGACGACTTCGAGATGTCCGACGAGGAACGCAGGCAGTTCAACGAGGAGTGGCCGAAGAAGCTCTTCGAGGGCGGTTGGATCTGCGCCACCTGGCCCGCGGAGTACGGCGGCAAGGGGCTCACCACGATGCAGGGCGTGGTCCTGTCCGAGGAGTTCGCGAACGCCAAGGCACCGATGCGCGGCGACTTCTTCGGCGACACGCTGGTCGGCCCCACCATCCTCCAGTGGGGCACCGAGGAGCAGAAGAAGGAGTTCCTGCCGGGCATCCTCAGTGGCACGACCCGCTGGTGTCAGGGCTTCTCGGAGCCCAACTCGGGCTCCGACCTCGCGTCGCTGAAGACCACCGCGGTGCTCGACGGCGACGAATGGGTGATCAACGGTCAGAAGGTGTGGACCACCCAGGGACACCATGCCGACTACTGCTTCTTGTTGACGCGCACCGATCAGGATGCGAAGAAGCACGCCGGCATCTCGTACATGCTCGTGCCGATGCGCCAGCCGGGCGTCGAGGTCCGCGGCATCGTGCAGCCCGACGGCACCGCCGAGTTCTGCGAGGTGTTCTTCGACAACGCCCGCTGTGCGAAGGACGCGGTCGTCGGTGGCGTCAACAACGGCTGGAAGGTCGCGAACTCGACGCTCGCCTTCGAACGGGGCCAGTCGGCCACCACCGGCTATCGCCGGTTCGCCGAGGAGTACCGCCTGCTGGTCGAGGCGGCGACCGAGAAGGGCGTGATCGACGATCCGCTGATCCGTCAGCGCCTGATGGAGTACTACACCAAGATCCAGATCCTGAAGATCAACGGTCTGCGCAACCTGTCGGCGACGCTCGCCGGCGGTGGCGACATGGGCACGATCGCGCTCGGCGCGACCAACAAGATGTTCTGGTCCGAGATGCA
>Ga0316578_10000786_pt1 | contig 11721 bp, 12 predicted proteins | sample J0NA_2_FD_203076 | JGI IMG/M metagenome (GOLD analysis project Ga0316578, IMG submission 203076) | Rhizosphere microbial communities from salt marsh grasses in Alabama, United States - J0-2_160517rDrC | ecosystem: Host-associated > Plants > Roots > Rhizosphere | place: USA: Alabama | collected...
CAACTTCCGATTCGACAGGAACACGAACCACAAGATCACTTAAGACTTCAGATAGACATGCCTGCCGGTACCCTTTTTCAATGTCTCTTTTATCTAATTTTTCGGTTATGCCACCGCCAACATTTCCGTCTTCGATAATAACGCGGCACTTTCCACAAACCCCTTCTCCACCACAGGATGCATTAATATGAACCCCGGCTTCCATTGCCGCACGGATTAGATTTTCCCCTTTATTAACGGTAACTTTAATATTATGAGGTTGAAATAATATATTATATCTTTCCATTTATTTTTACACCCAACGGTTATAAATATAAATATTATAAAAGGCCCATGGGTTTTATATTTTTTCCATCGCCCCGTATGCTGCTTGTATTCTATCCCGAAGTAAAAAACAAAGTCTTTCCATTAGATTAAATCCAAGCCCTGGGTTACCGATCATTATACGCCTTAACTCAGTTCCTTTTATAGCGATAACTTTCGTCGGTTGCTTACAAACAGCCGAAGACATAAGGATGTGGGGCATATCCAACAGGGTTGACCAGCATCCCAAGACTCTCCCCTTGCCAAGGATTTCTATGACGACATTACCCTTATGGGCACCTAAATCCACAGTTCTTTCCAAATATACCTGCCCCGCCGCAATAATATAAATATGTTCTCCATAATCTCCTTGGCAAAAGACAAATTCCCCATTTTGAAATGTCAACACCTGGCCTAGATTTGAAATTTCAGATAATTCATGTGATTCCAGCAACTCGAAAAATTCGCAACTTTTCAACGTATGTTCCATTTCCATACGGTTCACCTTCTTCCCTTTTCACACTCCATCATAACGAAAAAGGTTACAGCCTTTTTAATATAATATATTCTGACAATCTGTATGGATTTGTCAAGCATGCCGTATGGGTCACCTTAATGAGATCCTGATGTTTCATGCTTTAAGGGCGGACAGTCCTTTTGTCAGCTCCAGCAAAATCCCCAACCCGTTTTTGACCTCAGGGTTTCCCATGGCCCACAGCAACCCCCAAGCTCCTGCAGGCTTTGCACGTGATAGATCCACGCATGACGGAACCTCGGCTGCTCTGTCCAACAACGCCAATGCCTCCGGAGCTGTCAGTTTCTTGAATATGCCCAAAAGCCTTACCAGACCGTCACCGATTTGCGCCATATCTTCTGCCGTGTAGGTCTCAGCTGTTTTTTTAATCACCTCCATAGAAGAGCTCAATAGGGTAAATACACCTTTTTGCTCCAGATCATCCATATAATAAATCATCTGCGGAACCGTGGATTTGAGTAACGGCTCTGCGATCAAAATAAAATCAATAATATTTTTTAATTGATCGATGGAATAGGTCAGATTCCGTACATTTCTTAACACCTTTTTAATGAAAAACAGCAAATCCTCCAACTGAAAGTCAGCCTCTATGTCGGCCAGCTCAACGATAAGGGCTTTGACCGCCTCATTGACCCGGGGGGCTAATTCTTCTCGAAGCTCGCTGATGGATCTCGCAGAATCAGCCACGGGTGCGATCTGCTGCTCCAGACGCTCGAGTCGATTCTGAATGGTGTCTTCTTGATTCATGGCCGTCACCTCCTTTATGCCACTTTGCGTAATTTCCCGGCAAGGTTCATTTGCGGTTCCAGCGGCAGGTCAAGCCCTTTCATCATCAGGTTCCAGTACACCCACCGGAACATCATTTTCCCCCAGTGGTTGTTCAGGCTCTCCTGAAGAAGAGAAAAAGGCCCCATTCCCGGAAACGGAAATTTGCCCGGCAACGGCTCCACATCGTAATTGAAATCAAGAAGAATCGCCTTTTCAAACCCGGACGCCAGAAAACAGGTGGCATGACCGTCAAAGGTGGGTTTGGCTGCGTGGCCGTCGATCTCACGAATCAGGTTCTCAACCACTGTATACGCCTGGTAGTGGGCCACGGAACCGGCTTTTGACGTGGGAACATTGGTGGTGTCGCCAATGACAAACACCCGGTCGAGCTTCTCGGACTTTAGCGTATGGTTGTCCGTGGGCACAAACCCCACCGCATCTGATACCCCCGAATCGATCAGCGCCTTATCTCCCACATTGGGGGGGATGGCCACAAGAAGATCATATCCGACTTTTTCACCTTTGCCGGATTCAATGGTCTTTTCATTGGCGTTGACCTGGGCCAGGTCAAAATACGGCGTCACCTTGATATTCTTCTTGGCGGCAAACTGCGCCAGGATTTTTGTAGCTACCGGCTTTGTAAACACATTGTCCAGCGGGGTTACGAACTCTATCTCCACTTTATCCCGTACCCCGTTGACCGTAAAAAACCAGTCCGCCATAAACACAAACTCCAGCGGCGCAATGGGACATTTATACGGAAATTCGGCAATGTTTAATACCACCTTCCCGGAATCAAAATATTTGAGCTTTTTGTACAGTTCAAGAGAACCTTCCAGGGTGTAAAAATCGAAAATATCTGTACCCCACCCATCCATCATGCCGTCGATTTCATCTGGAGCAATATCGCATCCCGTGGCGATCACCAGCCAGTCGTAATTATACTGCCCGCCTGTCTCCGTCTCCACCTGCCGGTCGTCCGGGCTTATTTTAACCACGTTGTCCAGAACAAAATTGACCCCTTTGGGGATGAATTCCTTTTTGGGTTTGATGACGTCGTGTTCCGAGTACACACCAAACGGTATGAATAGATAACCGGCCTGGTAGTGATGCTGCTCCTGCCGGTCAATGATGGTGATCTCCCATTCGGACTCCAACAGCTCTTTTCGGAGCATGTTCGCCACTATCGTGCCGCCTGCTCCCGATCCCAATATTAATATTCTTCTCATGTATGCCCCCCTTTACTTTTTAGATTAAGTTTTATTATTAAGTTTCTGACGCCAATATTTCCCAAAAAACCTTCTCGTTCGCCTACGTAGCATGGCGAACGAGACCATTGGCTGAAAGAACTTTTTGTCATCAAATGGTTATAAAATTAAAAAATCTAACATCTAGAGTGGGGCAGCGAATGTATTCCAGTAATAGCTTAACAGAGAAATTTAGCACAAATTCTAACATAACCTGTGCTGCAAAAAGTGGGGTGGTTCTGTACCTTAACAGCTCTGACCTCCGCTTTTCCGATTAAGCGGAGGTCAGTTCCATAAGGTGCCAGAAAATTATTTGTTGCCGAAGATTTTTGGCGGTTTCTGCGTGTTTCCTGTAGCATTTGGAAAGTCTTTAGCAACATAGGCCTTTTTACCGGTTTCGATCAGGTGATTGGCCTCTTCCATAAAGTTTGCAAAGTGCATTTTGCACTCATAAAACCCATGCCACCAGGCATAGTCCGGTGCCATCATCATGGTTCCCATTCGAGCACGCCGGCCCTCATGATGCCACAATTCATAGAAAGTCACTTCGAGTCTCTCATCGAAAAATTTAGTTTTGTCGAGGAGTCCTTTTTCATAAAGTTCTCCCAGCTTTTTCTTAGCCGGTTTGAAATAGATCTCGTTGTAGTCCTCCACAACTTTGTCAAATCCACGATAAAAATCATTTATCCAAGAGTCACCATGGCACGCACGGCATACATTTTTCATTTTTTCCCGTTCCACTTTCCAATCGGTATCAGCTGGTAACGGTTTGAAATCTTTGGGTCGGATTGTCAGCGGTGCCTGGGTTTCCCAGGAGAGACGCTCGGTTACATCATGAGTTCCCATGACCTTTCCGGAACCAGACATATGACAGGCCGCGCAGGTCGGTGCACGGTAGTCGGTGCCCGGTGTCCAGGTGCCGGGAGCGGCATTAAAATTGTATTGGTCTTTATAGGCATGATACATCGTTCCATGCTTGGACTCTTCATAGATTTCGATCTGTGGATGGTCAGGGCCCAGATGGCACTGGTCGCAGGCCTCGGGCATTCTTGCTTCAGCTACGGAAAATCTATGTCGGGTATGACATGACGTGCACGATCCTTTACTCCCGTCAACATTCAGTCTGCCAACGCCGACATTAGGCCATGTCGCAGGATCAACAGTGCCATTTTTGTCAAGTTTGATTATCGTTCCGTGGCAGTTGAAGCAACCGACCTTACGCTCATTGTCCGAGTTCATTCCCTTATTCAACCAGGGGTCTATTTTCCATATGATCTCTAGTGTGTTGGCATGCTTGCTTTTGCTGTACTGCATCACTTCGTCGGGATGGCATCTGGAGCAGTCCTTTGGCGTAACGATTGCGGTAATGGGTACTTTGTATTTTTGCTCGCCATATGGAAGGTCCTTTTGACTGTAGTATTTCTCATGTGCCTTTGCCACATCGGTATCGCCGGGTTGGGCCAGATGGCAGTCCAGACAGGTGATTCCTGCACTGGCGTGACGACTGCGTGCCCAGTCATCGAACAACCCGGGATTGGTTGCCTTATGGCATTCAATGCATGCCACTGCCTCGGGTGCTATGCTGCGTTCGATCCGAAACTCCTTCACTTTGGGGAAGTTCTGCTGGGCATTGACCGACAGCGCGGTAATAGACAGCATCAGACCCACAGCCATCAACCCAACTAAGATGAACACTAATTTTTTCCTCATGGTTTTTCTCCTTTCGGTTAAAAAGAGGTGATTCTTTCTATTCATATCGGTTGATTAAAGTTTTCTCAGTCCCTTGGCTTGATAAGGAAGTCGCCGATACTGCTTGTACATGATGAACATTCTCTCGCTGTGAACCAAGTCGTAATGGCAATCCACACATTTTTTTTCGTAGCCCGGACGGGCATAGATCACCGACCGGTGCGCCAGCATGGCACCTCGCTTACCGGGCATGGCCAGCAGATTTCTATGGCACTTCTGGCATTGGGCGTTGTCAAAAGATTCGTAGGCAGCCTCCCGGTTTTTCTTACGATCGTATTCCTTTATTAAGAAATGCTTCACAACGTCTTTGGCACCGTGGTAGGTTTTGGCAAAAAAGAAATCGAATGTTTTGTGGGGAGCCGGCAGGTGACAGTCCATGCAGTCGGCCACGAATCCCTGGGCATTGTTGACATGGGTGGAAGATCGCCAGGCACGCACTGCCGGTTCGATCTCATGGCATGTGGCACAAAAATCGGGTGTAGAGGTTCGCACCATGGTGTAATAAGTCATGCTGAACAGTGGAAAAGCGATTACAATGCCCAAAAAAACGAGAGATGCTAATATAATGTATTTTTTCATGATATTGCTTCCGGGTTCGAGTTGAAATTATGCCTTAAAGACCGGCTTATATTAAAAGGATCTCTGATAGACTTCTATGGTTACATGATCAAATATGATATTGAAACCGTCAAGAAACAAAATTGTAAAAGTTGTAACAGAATAAGAGGCTCTTTGTTTCAGGGGTGCTTGGTGAGATGGTGAAGGTTGAAATGTTTGACCAAAAAATCAGCGACTTCCTTAATCGCTCTTAAAGAGAAAACCGGCACATCAAAAACGATATCTGAATCGGTGATGAGGGCAATCAAAGATTTATCGTTTCTACATAATGGTTCGTTTATGATCTCAGTTCTAAATATTTCTATTTTGGGATGATTACCCTGTTTATAACCCTCAGTCAAGATGATGTCCATTCCGTTAAATAGGGACAATAACTCATCCGGCTTGTGATCATGTGCCACATCCATCACCATTCCGATTTGATATGGTGATGAAATAACGGTGGCAGATGCACCGGCATGTTTATGTCGCCAGCTGTCTTTTCCGGGTTTGTCCATTTCAAAACCATGCACATCGTGTTTAATGGTACCAACTTTAAGACCTCGACCGATCAGTTCGGGAATCAATTTTTCTATAAAAGTCGTCTTTCCTGACCCTGAATTGCCGACGACGGATACAAAAGGAGGAGATGCTTTTTTATGTGATATTTTCATGACGTTAACTTTGTAAAATCGACGTATCTTAACCTTATGAAGTTCTTAGTTTCAGCAAGTATTTATTTAATCTAATCAAAAATTTGAAACGCTCAGCTTAGGATTTAAAGATATTGTTAAAAATTCTATCATCTGTCATTATACATTCTTTTTTCAAAAGACGGTATTTTTCCAAAAGTGCTTTTCCTTCTTTAGTCAAACGGCTTCCCGTCTTCTTATCCGAATGAACGACTTTGGCGTTTAAATGCTTTTCCGTGTACTTAATTTTGCTCCAAACCGCTTTATAAGACATTTTCATCATTTTTGCGGCCTGATTGATAGACCCTGTATTTTCAACGTTTTCCAGAATTCTCATTCTCCCTTCACCGATGATGATATTGTCATTTTTATCAACAATCCAATGGCTTGATTTTAACTTAAATGCTACCATATGTCCTTTCCTGCTATCAGATTCAAATTAATTCCGCGGATTGACCCCAGTGAAATAGGCTCCGTCCCAGTTGAATAGGCTGCGCATTCAACAGGATAAACACTTCTCTGGGCAGGCACAGAGACTTGTCCGCCTCCGGCGGATTGCGGAAAAGGGCCGTTTCTGAATGGAAACTAGCTGCCCTGAAACTTATACCCCACCCCAGCCACTGTAACAATATATTTCGGTGCTTCAATTTCAGGCTCAATTTATTTCCTGAGCCGCTGAATGTGAACATCAACTGCACGGCTAGTCTGATACAGCTGGGAATCACGCCATATCTGTTCCTGAATAAATTCTCTGGAGAGAACTTCATCGGGATAAGAGACAAAAAGTTCCAGCAATTCAAATTCTGTTTTGGTCAATTTAACACTTTTTTCGTTTATGGCTACGGTTCTCGATTTAAAATCAATGGCCAGATCGTCGTGTTCATAAAAATTCTTTACCAAGCTCCTTTCCACCCTTTTAAAGATCGACTTAATTCTTGCAGAAAGTTCTAAATAATTAAAGGGTTTTACCATATAATCGTCGGCACCGCATTCAAGCCCCAATACCTTATCTGCAACTCCGTCTCGGGCCGTTAGCATAATAATCGGAAAGTCGAATTCTCTTCGCATGATCTCACAGGCTTTGACCCCGTCAATATCCGGAAGATTTAAATCGAGAATCACCAAGTCCGGCCGGGCAGTCTTTGCAATATGAAGGCCGACTTTACCATCAAATGCTGTCAGCACCTCATAGCCGTCAAGTTGTAAATTCCCTTTAATGGTCTGGACAATATCTTTGTCATCATCCACCACCAGAATACGGTATCGATTTTTTGGGATCTTATTTACCATAAAAATTGACCTGTTCTATTCTTAGCAGATGACAAAACAGAACGATCATCATAGATATTCCCGATAATATGTAAACAACATATCTAAATTTCGAATTGGAATACTTTCCAATAGCCGTTGAAGACTCGGCAAAAAAATTATTAAGGCAACATATTTAATTTTAAAATAACACCTAATTGACATTCATTTTTTCATAGTGCAAGATTTTTATTTATGACATAAAACGACCACACCTTTAACATACGTATAACATTTTATATTATCTGTAAAACAATTCTAAGCAAAGTAAGTATCTTATCTATACTTGAATCCGATAAATTTGACTCTCCGTATTAAATAAAGTAAGATTGTTTTTCAATTTAGATGGTTGCGTTCCCCATGTTCTTTGCCTTCATACAAAAACAAATGACCAGAACCTATCTCAAAAAGAATCTAAGTGCCCATGGCTGTGTTGCGAAACGTTTCAAATTGCTCACATACTACGTGTATGCTCCGCTTTCTCACCGTTTCGCGCCTTGCCCTGAACCCTAATCTTATTTTTGAGATAGGTTCTAACTATAATTAAACCCGACACAAGAGGTCTTATAGTGAAAAAATTACACATTTCCCTTCAGGTTAAATTTCTTTTGAGTATTATCCTGATTGTTGTGCCGGTTCTCGGTATTATTTTTACCTGGACAGGTATCCAAAATGAAAAACAGGCCAAAGAACAAGTATTGACTCAGGCGAGAGTACTGTCAAGACAGGTCATATTAACTCGGCAGTGGATCACCGATTGCGGCGGTGTAATGGTGCCTTTAGAAAGCAAAGGCGCTAAAAATACAACCTGTTTCATCGACGACAAGCTTCAGACTTCCAGGGGATTGTATCAGCGATTTACCCCTGCAATGGTAACGAGAAAGCTGTCTCAGTATTCTCTTAAACAGGATCTGTATGGATTTCGCCTTGCAAGCTTGACGCCGTTGAACCCTGAAAACACACCGAATAGCTTCGAAAATAAGGCGTTGAACGTCTTTAGCCAACAAAATTTAGACGAATTATTCAGGTTCGAAGAACGCGACGGAAAACATTATTTTCAATATATAGTGCCACTCTATATGGAAAAGGGGTGTCTTAAATGCCACAAAGCAAAAGAAAAATCATTATCTGCCGTCAGGGGAGGTTTGAGCTTCTTTTTGCCGGTGGACCAGATGAGTATTTCCATTAAAAACAATAACATTAAGCTGGCTGTTTATGGAACCGCTCTTATTCTTTTGACAATTTTTACCCTTTTTATTCTCATGCGTCGTGTGGTGATAAAACCACTCCATGAACTGGAAAAGATGACCAGCGAAATTGGTCGAGGAAATCTGAATGCACGTGTACATATTCATACTGGAGATGAGTTCGAAAAACTGGGATTGGCCTTTAATCACATGGCCCTAAGGCTTTCAAAAGGGCGTGAATTTCTGGAAGAAAAAATTGCCCAGGCAACGTATGAACTTTCCGAAGCCAACCAGGAACTGAAAACGCTGGATCAACTCAAATCCGATTTTCTGGCCAACATGTCCCATGAACTCCGGTCGCCGCTAACGGTAATACGTGGCGGCATTGATTACCTAAACCGAACCATTAAATTGGAAGATAACCGAAACTATCTTGAAATAATCGACAAGAATCTCGCACGTCTTATCCGACTGGTATCGGATCTTTTTGACTTTACAAAAATCGAGGCCAAGAAAGTTGACTGGTCGTTTGAAGAGGAAAACTTGACGGTACTGATCGAAGAGGTCATCGATATATTGAGCCCTCTGGCTTTAGACAAAAAAATTTCTATTGTTTATGAGCCTTATAAACAAATTTTATTAGATTTTGACCTGGAACGGATAGAGCAGGTCCTGGTGAACCTCATTGAAAATGCCATTAAATTTTCTGATCATAAATCTGACATACGAATAAACGTTCAAGAAGATTCAAAATCGGTGATCGTTGCAATCAAAGACCAGGGAATCGGTATACCTGAAAAAGACATTGAAAGTATTTTTGATAAATTCTCAACGGTTCCGTCCGGTAGAGACGGCAAAACCGAAGGAACAGGTCTTGGATTGGCTATCTGCAAGGCCATTGTCGAAGCCCACGGCGGCAAAATCTGGGCGGAAAGCATAAGCGGCGTTTCGAGCACCTTTTATTTCAAGCTTCCAAAAAAAAGACCGTAGATCAACCTCTTTAGCGTATTCAATGAAAAATCATTAGTGGAGGATAACAGATGTTTAATAAAAAAGACTGGAAGGCACCGTTTGCTTTGATTCTTCTGATTGTTTTGTTGGGTGGTTACTATGAAAAATTAGGTGTTGAAGCTCGCACAATGGCATTGCCGTTGGCAATTTTTATTGCCGCAGGAATTATCATTGCGCGTTTAAAAAAGCTCGAATATGAAACAATTACAACCAGGGTCAATACTAAAGAAATAATTGTTCAAAATTTCAATGTTATCGATAGCCATGGAAAACAGCGTGTTGCTATTTCAACAACTGCCGATACCGCTCTAATGCGTTTTTTTGATGAGCAAAATATCCCTTGTGCGACTGTTGATATATTGAACACCGGGCCGGTTCTAAAATTTATGGGAAACAAAGGAAGTGTTTCCATTGCCTTTGATGAAGAACGCGGTCCGAATTTGACTTTAACAGATGATATGGACAACATTATCTGGTCAGCCAGGTAACAATAAAACTACTAGCGATTATCGGGCTGTTGCCCAAAAGAAAATCATTTTTCGCTGGCTCTGAAACATTTTTTGATAAATCTAAGGCTCGTTCCAGGCGATTCCAAAACTCGCCTTCGAGCTCAAACAGTTGGAATCGCTTTTCTTTCACTCCGCCAAGATTTATGAACAAAAAACGTTTCAATGAGCGCTCAAAAAGATTTTCTTTTGGGCAACAGCTCGTTAACTAGTGTCCATCTATAAATGAGGATTTTTGTTCAAGATCAAGGCATGCGAAAAAAATAACCGCAGGCATGTAGTTGATATTCCGAGGATTTATCCGCCTCAGGCGGATTGAGCAAAAAGACCATTTATGGATGGACACTAACTAAGGAGATACATCATGGACATGACAATATTCGAGAAGATGAAGGCATCGGAGCTGAAAAACTATCTAAAATTTCTTCTCTGGCACTACCGCGTTGTTGATGCATTCTGGTTTATCTATTTAACCGAACAATTTGATCAACAGACCGCCGAACATATCAACGAAAGGGTGTGGGACCGTGTATCAGCAATGGCTGCAAAAGATCTTGTGGAAAGATTTCAAATTCAAGAAAAGGGGCTCAAAGGATTTGTCAAAGCCCAAAAACTTTTTCCCTGGTGCATTCTTGTGGGATACCAGATTCAGGAGTCCGACAATGAAGTGATAATTTCCGTTCCCTCCTGCCCCACACAGGAAGCTCGTCTCAAGCGAGGTTTAGGTGAATATGTATGCAAAGAAATGCATCGAAAAGAATTCAGCAGTTTTGCCCGGGTTGTTGATGACCGGATAAGGGTCGAGTGCCTTTTCGCGCCTCCGGATCCTCATCCTGAAAATATGTTTTGCAAGTGGAAATTTTTTTTAGAATCATAATCTTTAATTAGTGTCTATCCAGAAATCCAAAATAACCACAAAATGTGTCCAATTCAGAAATGAGCAATTTTTGTTCTGATCAAGGCCGCACAAGGGTTTGCGGTCCCCGCATGGCGGGACAGGAAGGCGTACGCCTATGTACGCCGCAGCCGGGAACCCGCGGAGAACGCGGGTCAGGACAAAAAGGACCAGTTATGGATGGACAAACCACAAGGAGGCCTTATGTACCTACCAAGAACATATGAAGATTTTATCAAAAAATACCCCAAAGTATTCGAGGATTATCAACAATTGGGAAAATCATGCCGGGAAGAAGGTCCTTTGGACGAAAAATGCCAGGATCTGGTCAAACTGGGTATTGCCATCGGCGCCAATTCCAGAGGTGCGGTCATGTCTTCCATCCGAAAAGCTTTGGCATCCGGAGCAACTTCTGAAGAGGTGATTCATGCGGTTTTATTGTCTTTAACCACAACCGGCTTTCCAAACATGATCGCCGCTATGGGGTGGGCCAAGGAAGTGCTCGAAAAACATTAAATATAATATATTGAATTTATAATGAATATCGTATTATATCTGTGATTATATGAGAGGTCGGAGAGTTTTTTAAACAACCGCTACATGGATAATCTTTTATTAAACCGCATGATCACGCCCGAGGCGGATAAAACTCTCGGCAAGGGATCGTAAAGAAAAACCAGAAAGCTATCTTTGAAATATCAATAGGTTCTATAGACTATTTAAAAATTCTATTAAAGATACGATTTCGGTATGCGCCTGTTTTTTCTAACGGTCCCTAAGCCGCTCAGATAGCATCCGATTTTGATAAAAAATCATCCATCTTGTCGGGTCGAAGCTAAACGGGTTGTTGCCCAAATCATTTTTCGCTGGCTCTGAAACATTTTTTGATAAATCTAAGGCTCGTTCCAGGCGATTCCAAAACT
>Ga0316578_10000787_pt1 | contig 11719 bp, 6 predicted proteins | sample J0NA_2_FD_203076 | JGI IMG/M metagenome (GOLD analysis project Ga0316578, IMG submission 203076) | Rhizosphere microbial communities from salt marsh grasses in Alabama, United States - J0-2_160517rDrC | ecosystem: Host-associated > Plants > Roots > Rhizosphere | place: USA: Alabama | collected...
GCAATCATGCCGTCGACTTCCTGGCCCGAATGCAAGACAGTGGCAAACGCGTCATCTTCATGCGGGAAGTCCCCAACCTCGACTTCAACATCCGTCGCTGCTTCGACGCCCGTCCGTTCAGGATCACCCCCCCTTCCGATTTAGAAGAGGATTGCTCGATGAGCCAGCGAGCATACGAGCAGCGCGCGGCGCAATACGAGTATGTGATCGAGGATATTCTGCGTCGGTTTCCGTCCGTGACCGTCTATGACCCGCGGCCCCTATTCTGTTCCGATGGCAGCTGCAAGGCCGCGGACGCCGCGTTGCCACTGTATATGAATGGCGACCATCTCAACCACCACGGGGCCAGCATCGTCATTCGAGACTTGAAACAAGCCGTGCGGCTTGGTCTTGCGCGCTAATCGACCCGGACGCCGGACCTGCGCCGATACCGGAGCTGCGGAAGGTCGCGCCGGATGTTCCGCGGGGCCTCGGAGTCGGCTCCCCCATGATGGGCCAACGGGCGGGTGCGCGATCCCGCCATGTCATCGAAGTCCCGGCGTCACGCCGCGACCTTAGGCGGCGTCCTCCGCAACCGGCGCGTTGGTGGGGGCGTCAACAGTCCCGGCGCCCTTCTTCAGCGACCAGTGGATGACGAGATTGAGCATGCGCATGGTCGCGCCGATGGCGGCGAAGACCTGGTTGGCATGGACGCCGCGGGTCTTGAACTCGCGACCGCCAGCGATCCCGGGGCTGGACCAGGTAATGGTGCACTCGGTGAGCGCGTCGGTGCGCCCGCCCTTCGGGATGCGGACCTCATAGTCGGCCAGGTGCGGCAGCGTGAGTCCGAGGCGCTTGACCGGCTTGATCAGGGCATTGTTGAAGGCGTCGAAGCCGCCGTTGCCGGCGCCGACGGCGGTGATCTCCTCGCCCCGCACTCGAAGCTTGATGCTGGCGGTGGACTCCAGGCCGATGCTGCTGGCGACGTTGCAGGCGAGCAGTTCGGCATGGTTGTAGTCTTTGCTCTCCAGCACCTCGGCGATAATGAACGGCAAGTCCTCGGTGGTGATGCTCTTCTTCGAATCACCGAGCTCAACAATGCGGGCCAGGACCTTACGCTGGTTGTCTTCCGACAGCGAGATGTCGAGCCGCTCCAGGTTCTTCGCCAATGATGCCTTGCCCGCCAGCTTACCCAGCGCATAGCTGCGCCGGCGGCTGAAGCGCTCCGGCGACAGCCGGGTGTGGTAAAGGCTGCCCTTGCGATCGCCGTCGGCATGGATGCCGGCGGTCTGGGTAAACACGTCGGTGCCGACGATGGGGGCGTTGTCGGCGATGCGCTTGCCGGCGAAGTACTGCACCAGCTCGCTGACGCGGACCAAGTGCGATTCGTCGATGCCGATCTCGAAGCCGAGCTGATCGCGCAGGTTGACCGCCACCTCGGCCAGCGAGGCATTGCCGGCCCGCTCGCCGAGGCAATTGACGGTGCAATGCACCGCGGCGGCGCCGGCGCGGGCGGCGGCCAGGACATTGGCCGTCGCCAGTCCGTAGTCGTTATGAGGGTGGAAGTCGAACCACTGCCCGGGGAATCGCGCAATCATGTCCGTCATGGCGTCGAAGACCCGATCCGGCGTCATGACGCCCAGCGTGTCCGGGAGCATGTAATGATCGACGCCCGCCCCGAGCAAGCGATCCATCAGTCCGTAGACGTAATCGCGGCTATCGACATAGCCGTTGGACCAGTCCTCCAGATACAGGTTGACCCGCAGCCCAGCATCCTGCGCGATGGCGATGTCCCGACAGACATCATTCGCGTGCTGCTCCAAGCTCTTACCGAGCTGGGTGCGGCAGTGCTTCTCGCTACCCTTGGCCAGCAGGTTGATCACGCTGCCGCCGGCGCCGCGGATCCAGTCGACGCTCTTGCCGCCATCGACGAAGCCGAGCACCTCGACCCGACCGTCCAGGTCGCGCTCGCGGGCCCAGTCGATGATCCGAGCAACCGCCGCCTGCTCCCCACGCGATACCCGCGCCGAGGCGACCTCGATGCGGTCTACCCTCACGAGCTCCAGCAACGCCTTGGCGATATTGGTCTTCTCGTCGGGTGAGAACGAGACCCCCTGGGTCTGCTCGCCGTCGCGGAGCGTGGTATCGAGGATGCGAATGGTCTTTACGTCGGTGCTCATCGGACTCGTGGAGGCTGCGGGCGTCGGCAGGGGCCGGCGCGCCTTGGATTCGGTTGGCTATGCGGCGCATGATACGCTCGCCGGGCGGGGTTTGCCCGTTGCGGGGCGATGACGGACGCGGGTCGGCCGGCTAGCCAATCCGACGCTCCCGTAGGCGCTATCGCAGAGCCGCGGGGCGAATCAAACCCCGGTATCCGACGGGCCCAAAATCGCCTAAGCTTTGGCGCCGCATCAGCCGGTTCGCCGGTCGATGACACGCGGCACATCGCGACCTTCGCAACATTGCGCTGCCCCAGCCCGCCGTCCCTCCCCACCCGGATGAATCCACTCAAGCGCCTCGCCTCCCAGACCGCCGTCTATGGCGTCAGCAGCGTCCTCGGGCGCTTTCTGAACTACCTGCTGGTCCCGCTGTTCACCTACACCTTCGCACCCGCGGAATATGGCGTCGTCGCCGAGCTCTACGCCTACATGGGCTTCTTCGCCGTCCTGCTCGCCTTCGGCATGGAAACGGGCTATTTCCGCTTCCGCTCCGACGGCGAGCACCCGCCCGAGATGGTCTTTGCCACGGTACTTCGTTTCGTGGTCCTGGCCAACGCGGGCTTTCTGCTGGCCGCAGTGGCTTTGCAGCAGCCGTTGGCGGACATGATTCGCCACGCAGACCACCCGGAGTACATTTGGTGGACGGCGCTGATCCTGGCCATGGATTCGGTGGGCGCGATCGCCTTTGCACGGCTGCGAGCGGAGAACAAGGCGGTTCGCTTCGCCGTCCTCAAGCTCATCGAGATCGGCGCGAACGTCGGGCTGAACCTGTTCTTCATCGTCCTGTGCCGCCAGGCATTCGAGGCAAGCCCTGACTCTCTATTTGGTAGGCTATGGGACCCAACCATCGGCATCGGCTATGTCTTCCTGGCCAACCTGGCCGCCAGCGCCCTGAAGCTGGCGCTACTCTCGCCACAGCTCGGCGACGGCCTTCGCGGCTTCGACGGCGCACTGTTTCGGCGCATGCTGCGCTACTCGCTGCCGATGGTCGTCATCGGGCTGGCCGGCATCGTCAACGAGATGCTCGACCGTGCGGCGTTGAAGTACCTGCTGCCGTACGACAACGCAACCAACATGGCCCAGCTCGGCATCTACAGTGCCTGCTACAAGCTCTCGATCCTGATGACGCTGTTCATCCAGGCCTTCCGCTATGCGGGCGAGCCTTTCTTCTTTGCCTATGCCAGGGCCGACGATGCGCGTCGCACCTATGCGGTCGTCCTGAACGGCTTCGTCATCTTCTGCGTTTTTATCTTCTTGGTCGTGCTGCTGTACCTGGACCTGTTCCAGTATTTCGTCGGCGCGGCCTACCGGGAAGGACTCGGCGTCGTACCGATTCTGTTGCTGGCCAACCTGCTGCTCGGCATCTATGTCAATCTCTCGATCTGGTACAAGCTGACCGACCGCACGCTGCTCGGCGCCGGTGTGTCCGTGATCGGTGCCGGGGTTACCTTGGTTGCCCTGCTGATACTGGTCCCGACCCATGGCTACATGGGCGCGGCCTGGGCGCATCTGATCTGCTACACGACGATGGTGGCGTTGTCCTATCTGTTTGGAAGGCGGTTCTACCCCGTCCCGTATGACCTGGTCCGGGTGGGCGGCTACATCGCGCTTGGCCTGGCGCTCTACGGTGCAAGCCTTTGGCTGACGGACGTCCTCGGCTGGCATTCGCTGGTGATCAGCACGCTGCTGATCCTGGTCTACCTGGCGCTGGTCACCGTGATCGACGGCCGAGCGCTGCTGCGACGACGCTCGAGCTGACGCGCCGCCGATCTGCGACGAGTGCACCTTCAATCAGGTCAGGTGGACGGCGAGACGGCATCACATCCGTAAGCAACGACAGAGCATCGCACCCGATGCCAATGCCCCCTTTGAACCTCGGGCCGTTCGGGTGTCTAATCCGACCAACGCAGGGGGAATTGCGCCAGTGGCGTGCAGCCACCCTTGTCTGTCGCGCGGGCAGTGCGCACATCTTTGGTGCCGGGCCGGCGTCTTGGTGGAGCGCCTGACCCGCCGGCGGCGTGAAACGATAGCCAGGTGGGGCTTAGTGGCCCAAAGCTTGCTGCACTTCCCGTTCGACCCATACGGGACGATGCCACCCGATTTGTCCTTGATTATGCAGCCGGTCCCGCACCCTGGGACTTGCACCAACTAGATTTGTCATTCGAGTGAGGTACACCGAGATGTCGATCTTCGAGCGCTACCAGGCGCGCTATGAGTCCTCTCGCGAGGAGGAGATGAGCCTCGACGAATATCTTCAGCTGTGCAAGCAAGACCCGACGGCCTATGCGGGGGCCGCTGAGCGGCTGCTCAGGGCGATCGGCGAGCCGGAGCTGGTGGATACTCACGACGACCCGCGGTTGAGCCGGATCTTCCAGAACAAGGTCATCAGGCACTATCCGGCCTTCGCAGAGTTCTACGGCATGGATGAGGCCATCGAGCACCTGGTCTCGTACCTGAAGCACGCGGCCCAAGGGCTGGAGGAGAAGAAGCAGATTCTCTATCTGCTCGGCCCCGTCGGCGGCGGCAAGTCCTCGTTGGCCGAAAAGCTCAAGGAGCTAATGGAGGAGGTACCGTTCTACGCCATCAAGGGCTCGCCGGTCTTCGAGTCGCCGCTGAGCCTGTTCTCGGCGGAAGAGGATGGCCCGATCCTGGAGGAGGATTACGGTATTCCGGTCCGCTACCTGCGCACCATCATGTCCCCATGGGCGGTCAAGCGGCTGCAGGAGTACAACGGCGACATCACCAAGTTCCGCGTCGTCAAGCTCTTCCCATCGGTGCTGGAGCAGGTGGCGGTGGCCAAGACCGAGCCCGGTGACGAGAACAACCAGGACATCTCCTCGCTGGTCGGCAAGGTGGACATCCGCAAGCTGGAGCACTTCGCCCAGAACGACGCCGATGCCTATAGCTACTCCGGTGCCCTGTGCCGCGCCAACCAGGGCCTGATGGAGTTCGTCGAGATGTTCAAGGCACCGATCAAGGTGCTGCATCCGCTGCTGACGGCCACGCAGGAGGGCAATTACAACCCTACCGAGGGCATGTCAGCGATCCCGTTTCAGGGCATCATTCTGGCCCACAGCAACGAGTCCGAGTGGCAGTCGTTTCGCAACAACAAGAACAACGAGGCATTTCTCGACCGCGTCTTCATCGTCAAGGTGCCCTACTGCCTGCGCGTCACCGAGGAGCAGCAGATCTACGATAAGCTGCTGCGCAATAGCTCGCTCAGCCAGGCACCCTGCGCGCCGGGCACACTCGAGATGATGGCCCAGTTCTCGGTGCTGACCCGACTGAAAGAGCCGGAGAATTCGAGCATTTTCTCGAAAATGCGGGTCTATGACGGCGAGAATCTCAAGGATACCGACCCGAAGGCCAAGTCGGTGCAAGAGTACCGCGACTACGCTGGGGTCGACGAGGGCATGTCCGGCATCTCGACCCGGTTTGCGTTCAAGATCCTGTCGCAAGTCTTCAATTTCGACCATAGTGAGGTCGCCGCCAACCCGGTGCACCTTCTCTACGTGCTCGAGAAGCAGATCGTCCGCGAGCACCTGCCCCAGGAGGTTCAGGACCGTTACCTCGGTTTCCTGAAGCAGTACCTCGCGCCGCGCTATGCCGAGTTCATCGGCAAAGAACTGCAGACGGCCTACCTGGAGTCCTATGCGGAGTACGGCCAGAATATCTTTGACCGCTACGTCACCTACGCGGACTACTGGATTCAGGATCAGGACTACCGGGACCCGGACACCGGCGAGATGATGGACCGCAGCTCGCTCAACGGGGAGCTGGAAAAGATCGAGAAGCCTGCCGGCATCTCCAATCCGAAGGATTTCCGCAACGAGATCGTCAACTTCGTGCTGCGGGCGCGGGCCAACAACAATGGCGCCAATCCGCGCTGGACCAGCTACGAGAAGCTCCGTGTGGTCATCGAAAAGAAGATGTTCTCGAACACCGAGGAGCTGCTACCGGTCATCTCGTTCAACGCCAAGGCATCGGCGGACGAGAAGAAGAAGCACGACCAGTTCGTCGACCGGATGGTGCACAAGGGTTATACGCCGAAACAGGTCCGACTGCTGTCGGAATGGTATCTGCGGGTGCGCAAGTCCCAGTAGCCGTTCCAACCGGTCGCCCACGAGGTAATGCTTACCCGCAGAGACACGGAGGCGCAGAGAAACGACGGTCGTCGTCAAGTCGACCTGAGATCTCAGCGCCGCCGTGACCCTGGATTTAAGGCCTCAACTCTCCGCCTATTCTCTGCGCCTAACCGCGTCCGCGGTCTTCAGAGAGATCCCAGACTCAACCCGCTCAATCGTCCGCCGCCGTCCAGGGCTTGACATGTCGCATTTCATCGACCGTCGCGTCAACGCGAAGAACAAGAGCACCGTCAATCGTCAGCGCTTCCTGAAGCGTTACAAGACGCAGCTCAAGCGTGCGGTGGCCGATGCGGTCAACCGCCGCAGCATTACCGATACCGAGGGTGGAGAAAAGGTCGGTATTCCATCGAAGGATATCTCCGAGCCTATCTTCCACCATGGACCCGGCGGCAAGCGAGACATGGTCCACCCGGGCAACCAGGAGTTCGAGGCTGGCGACCGCGTGGCGCGACCCGAAGGCGGCGGCGGAAACGGCTCCGGCCAGGGTAAGGCGGGCCGCGGCGGCACCGGCGAGGACGACTTTGTCTTCGAGCTCTCACGCGAGGAGTTCCTCGATCTCCTGTTCGACGACCTCGCCCTGCCGAACCTGGTCCGCAACCAGCTCGTTGGCAGCACCGAATTCAAGACCGTTCGCGCAGGATATTCCACTACCGGCGCGCCGACCAACATTGACGTGGTGCGCTCGCTGAAGGGGGCCATTGCCCGCCGCACAGCCCTTGGAGCACCCTCTCGGGGCCGCATCCGCGAGCTGGAGGAGGAGATCGCCGCACTGCTCAACGGCGGTGCCGCCGAGACCGATCCGCGCATCGTCGTCCTGCGTGAAGAGATCGACAAGCTCAAGACGCGTATCGCCGCGCTGCCGTTCATCGACACCTTCGATCTGCGCTACCAGGCATTCACGAAGCAGCCCGAGCCGACCAGCAAGGCCGTCATGGTTTGCATTATGGATGTCTCGGGGTCGATGGATCAGGTGCGCAAAAACCTGGCCAAGCGATTCTTCATACTGCTTTACCTGTTCCTGCAGCGGAACTACGACAAGATCGAGGTGGTTTTCATCCGCCACCACACCATCGCCCAGGAGGTCGACGAACAGGAATTCTTCTACTCCCGGGAGACCGGCGGCACCGTGGTCAGCAGCGCCCTGAACCTGGCATACGACATCATCTCCGAGCGCTACGATTCTGGCACCTGGAACATCTACGCGGCGCAGGCGTCCGACGGTGACAACTGGGACTCAGACTCCACCATCTGCCGCGAGCTGTTGATGAACCGGCTGATGCCACTGATGCGCTACTATGCCTACGTCGAGATCACGCCGCGGCAACACCAGAGCCTCTGGTATGCCTACCAGGACGTCAAGGCCACCCACCCGCACTTCGCGATGGAGGAGATCGACAGCGCCGAAGACATCTACCCGGTATTTCGCGAGCTGTTCAAAAAGCAAGAGGCCTAAAGCGTGGCATCGAGCAAGATTATTTCCGACTCATCGGAATGGACGTTTCCGCTGCTGGAGCGTTTCGACAAGGAGATCGGCCGGCTGGCGCTCGAGGAATATGGTCTGGATATCTATGCCAATCAGATCGAGGTCATCACCTCCGAGCAGATGATCGACGCCTACTCGTCGGTAGGCCTGCCGATCAATTACCAGCACTGGTCTTTCGGTAAACAGTTCGTCGCCACCGAGCAGACCTATAGGCGGGGCCAGATGGGCCTGGCCTACGAGATCGTCATCAACTCCGATCCCTGCATCGCCTACCTGATGGAGGAGAACACGCTGCCGATGCAGGCCCTGGTCATCGCCCATGCCTGCTACGGCCACAATAGCTTTTTCAAGGGCAACTATCTCTTCCAAACCTGGACCAGCGCCGATGCCATCATCGACTATCTGGTCTTCGCCCGGAACTACATCGCAGAGTGCGAGGAGCGCCACGGCCAAGAAGAGGTCGAGCTGCTGCTCGACTCCTGCCATGCCCTGATGAACTACGGGGTCGACCGTTATAAGCGTCCGTCCCCGTTGTCGATGGCCGAGGAGAAGCGCCGCCAGCGCGATCGCGAGGCCTATCTGCAATCTCAGGTCAACGACCTCTGGCGGACGCTGCCATTGGAGCCCACCGAGGAGCTACGCACCGAAGAGCGCCGCTTCCCCGAGGAACCTCAAGAAAACCTGCTCTACTTCATCGAGAAGAACGCGCCGCTGCTGGAGCCCTGGCAGCGCGAGATCGTGCGCATCGTCCGGAAGATCGGGCAATACTTCTACCCCCAGCGCCAGACCCAGGTAATGAACGAGGGCTGGGCCACCTTCTGGCACTATACGCTCCTGAACCGGCTCTATGACGAGGGCCTGGTCGGCGACGGCTTCATGATCGAGCTCCTGCAGTCGCACACCAACGTCGTCTTCCAGCCACCGTTCGATGCACCCTATTACAGTGGCATCAACCCCTATGCCCTGGGCTTCGCGATGATGCAGGACATCCGCCGTATCTGCGAGGCGCCAACCGACGAAGACCGCTACTGGTTCCCGGATATCGCCGGCCAGGACTGGCTCAAGGTGCTACCGTTTGCGATGCGCAACTTCAAAGACGAGAGCTTCATCGCCCAATATCTGTCACCGCGACTGATGCGCGAGATGCACCTGTTCGCCGTGCGCGACGACGACCGCGAGGACACGCTGGAGATCACCGCCATCCATGAGGAGGCCGGCTACCGACAGCTGCGCCAAGCCCTCGCCGACCAATACAATCTCGGCAGCCGCGAGCCGAACATCCAGGTCTACAACGTCGACCTACGCGGCGACCGCTCGCTGACCCTGCGCCATTACAAGTACAATCGTCGTCCCCTCGGCGAGTCCTTCGATGAGGTTCTGCTGCACATCCGCCGGCTCTGGGGGTTCGATGTCCGCCTGGAGTCGGTCGACGAGATCGGGCGGGTACAACTGATCGGTGAGGTCTAAGCCTAGTGCGCGCTGCCTGTCCCGATGCGGCTCATGATCCCCACCCGACCCTGGCGTCTATTGCAGGCACCGACCAACAGGAACATCTCGACATGAACCACCATCGCCCCCGCCTGGTGCCGCTGCTGCTGACCTTGCTGCTTACGTCAGGCATCGTCGCCGCTGACGCCGACCCGCGGCTGCAAGAGCGCCTGACGCCATTTCTGCCGACGCCGCCGGTAGAGCCCGCGGCACCGGACGCACCGCCCGACGACCAGCCCGACGCCGCGGTTCCCGACGAGTCGCCGACTAGCCAGGCAGAAGAACCCACCGTCGAGCCCGACCCTAGCCTCTACTCACCCCGGCTGCTCGCGGAGCTCTACGCCCAGCGCGATTTCGCCCTCAGCTGGAGCGACCCCCAGCTTCATGCGCTACTCGCGCTTGCCATGGCGAGCCGCGACGACGGCTTCGAGCCCTCCGACTTCCGCGCCGAGGAGATCCAGTCGCTGATCAACGCCGGGGGCCTCGGCGCCCTGACCGGCTCGGAGCGGGCCGATGCGGACTTGCTCCTCAGCGACGCCCTCCTCCGCTACATCCACCATTTTCGCTTCGGCAAGTACGATCCGAAGCGAATCCGCGGCGCCTGGGCCTACACCCCGGCCGTCGATGCGGAGCAATTGCGCGGCGATATCGACGCCGCACTGGACGCCCCGGACCTGTCCGACCACCTGGCCAAGACAATCCCCCAACCGTTCTTCTACCGCAATCTCAAGCGTGCCTATCAACGCTATCGCAAGCTGCTGGACGACGGCGCTGCCGAGCTGATCCCGGCCGGCACCAACCTGAAGACCGGCATGTACGATCCGCGAGTGCCCATGATCCGCACCCGGCTGGCCCGAATCGACGACTGGCGTGGAGCCCCGAGCGATGATCCCGAGCAATACGACGAGGCCGTCACCGAGGCGGTCCGCGACTTCCAGCGTCGCTCCGGTCTTGCCGCCGACGGCGTTGTCGGCCCGCGAACGCTGGCCGCCCTCAACAAGTCCATCGACGAGGACGGCCTCGCGCTGATCCGCGCCAACCTCGAGCGCATGCGCTGGCTCTACGACCGCCTCGGCGACGACTTCGTTTTCGTCGACGTCGCCGCATTCCACCTCGAGCTCTACCGCGGCAACCAGCTCGAATGGCGCACCCGCGTCGTCGTCGGCACACGCAAGGACCAGACACCGATGTTCCGCGACGAAATGGAATACGTCGTGTTCAATCCGACCTGGTCCGTTCCGGCATCCATCCAAAAGACCATGGGCCGGGTGGGCAGCAAGTACCAGGTCGTCGACCGTCGCACTGGGCGGCGCGTCTCGGGTGTCAACGCCGCCGATCACCGGCGCTATCGGATCGTCCAGCCCGCCGGACCCGGAAACGCCCTCGGCCGGGTCAAATTCATCTTTCCGAACAACCACGCCGTCTATCTTCACGACACCCCGAGCAAGCACCTGTTCGGCCGCAGCGAGCGTGCCTACAGCCACGGCTGTATCCGCGTAAAGGATCCCCTCGACCTGGCCGACCACGTGCTCGACGCGCCCGACTGGGACCAGTCAGCGGTGAAACGCGTCGTCAACCGCGGGCGCACTCGCTATGTCCACCTCGACGATCACCTGCAGGTGCTGATCTACTATCTGACCGCGATGGCCGATGCCGACGGCCGCGTCGGCTTCCGCCGCGACATCTACGGCCGCGATGCCACCTTGCTTAAGGTCATGCAAGGGCCAGCCTCCCCGGCACGACTCGTCTGGCCGGAACCTGAAGACGATCCCGAGCCTGAAACCGACGCGCCCGCTGAGGCGAGCCCCGAGCCGCCAGCACCAGCAGCACCGAGCCCCACCCCAGAACCCGGGCCGACTCTAAGGCACGCCGAGGCTGGCGACACGCAGGAAGCACAGGGCGGGGCCGCAAAGGCCCCCGGCACCGAAGGCAATCATGGAGACACGCCGGCCGCCGTTGCCATGGAGGAGCCCCAGCGGCCTGAGTCGACCGCCGAAATCGCGCCCCAGGAGCCCAAGCCAGCAGAGCCCTTCTCCAACGACACTGCTGAGGGGGAGCAGCCCGAGCAATCCGCTGGTGTCGCAGGCCAGCGCCCGGAGCCACCATCGACACGAGTCGCCGCGCAAGATCACGCCCAGCCGCCCCAGCCAGTCACATCGACGCCGACTGCCTCCGCGAGCAAGCCGCCCGAAACGCAGGCCGCGCCCGAGCCCAAGCCGGCACAAGCTCCCCCCGCGCGTCCGTCACTGCTCGCCGCCAACGGCAGCGTCAAGCGAAAGACGACCCCAACAAAACCCCAAGAGCCATTGCTGCCCGAGCTGTTCCCCGCGACACCCGCCGCCGCGTCTTCGGCTTCCAGCGACTGAAGACGCGGGGGCTTCCAATCGAGAGGGCGTCAGTCATCA
>Ga0316578_10000788_pt1 | contig 11715 bp, 6 predicted proteins | sample J0NA_2_FD_203076 | JGI IMG/M metagenome (GOLD analysis project Ga0316578, IMG submission 203076) | Rhizosphere microbial communities from salt marsh grasses in Alabama, United States - J0-2_160517rDrC | ecosystem: Host-associated > Plants > Roots > Rhizosphere | place: USA: Alabama | collected...
CAACGACGTCAAGGCGCTCGTCGCGACCTCCGCGCTCGGGATGGGCTTCGACAAGCCCGACCTCGGATTCGTCGTCCACCTCGGGGCTCCCAGCAGCCCGGTGGCGTACTACCAGCAGGTGGGGCGCGCGGGCCGGGCCACCGACCGCGCCGACGTCCTGCTCCTCCCGGGCCCCGAGGACCGCGACATCTGGCGGTACTTCGCGAGTGTGTCGATGCCTCGCGAGGAGCAGGCCGACGCGGTGCTCCGGGCGCTCTCCGAGGCCGGCCGACCGCTGTCGACCGCAACCCTGGAGACGGCGGTCGACGTCCGCCGTACCCGCCTCGAGCTGCTCCTCAAGGTGCTCGACGTCGACGGCGCGGTGCAGCGCGTCTCCGGCGGCTGGGTCGCGACCGGGCTGCCGTGGGAGTACGACGCCGAGCGCTACGACCGGGTCGCCACAGCCCGGGAGCGTGAGCAGCAGCTCATGGTCGACTACGAACGCACCGACGGCTGTCGGATGGCGTTCCTCCAGGAGACCCTCGACGACCCGACGGCGGAGCCGTGCGGACGCTGTGACGGCTGTTCCGGGCCCTGGTACCCCACCGAGGTGCCCGAACGGGTCGTCGGAGCCGCCCGCGAGCGGCTCTCCCGCGTCGGGGTCCCCATCGACGCCCGAGCGCAGTGGCCGCCCGGCATGGACCGGGTGGGGGTGCCGGTCAAGGGGAGGATCCCGGCCGAGGAGACGCTGTCGCCGGGTCGGGCCCTCGCGCGGCTCTCCGACCTCGGCTGGGGACAACGGCTGCGCGAGCTCCTGCGCGAGGACACCCCCGCGACCCCCGAGCTGCTGCGCGCCTGCGTGCCGGTGCTCGCCGAGTGGGGCTGGGACCGGCGTCCCGTCGGCGTCGTCGCGATGCCGTCACGCTCGCACCCCCGCCTCGTGGCCTCCCTCGCGTCCGGGCTCGCCGAGATCGGCCGCCTCCCGCTCCTCGGAACCCTCGACCTCGCCCATGGAGGGCCCACCGGGGAGATGGGGGGCAACAGCGCCTACCGGCTGGCCGGGGTCTGGGAGCGGGTCGTCGCCGGGCCCACGCTGGCCGACGCGGTCGCCTCGGCACCGGGTCCGCTGCTCCTCGTCGACGACGTCGTCTCCTCGCGCTGGACACTCACCGTGGCGGGTCGCGCCCTCCGCCTCGCCGGGGCGCCGGGCGTCCTGCCGTTCGCGCTCGCCGTCGACGGGTGAGTTGTTCCGGGAGTGCGCACCCGCGTCGAGGGTTCGCTCTCGATAGGGGCGCGGTGCCGATCGCTCGCTAGCGTGAGGCGGTGAACCAGGAGACCGAGGAGCGCCGCGAGGCGTCCGCCGAGCACGACCCGCGGCGGTGGCGCATCCTGGGTGTCACCCTCACGGTCGGCTTCATGGTGCTGCTCGACGTCACCATCGTCAACGTCGCGATCCCGTCGATGCAGCGAGGTCTCGACACCGGCCCCGGCACCATCCAGTGGGTCGTCTCCGGGTACGCGCTCGCGCTGGGACTCGTGCTCGTCACCGGCGGCCGGCTCGGCGACGCCCACGGCCGTCGGTCGATGATGCTCGTGGGCCTCGGCGGCTTCATCGCCGCCAGCGCGGCGGCCGGCCTGGCACCGCACGTCTGGGTCCTGATCGCCGCCCGCCTGGTCCAGGGCCTGTCCGCAGGGCTGCTCACCCCGCAGGGCTCCGGGCTGATCCAGACCCTCTTCCGCGGGGCCGAGCGAGGTGTCGCCTTCGGTCTCTTCGGCTTCACCGTCTCGGTCTCGTCCGCCATCGGTCCCATCGTCGGTGGGCTGCTGATCGCCGCCTTCGGCGAGGAGAACGGATGGCGCTGGATCTTCCTCGTCAACGTGCCGATCGGGCTCGTCCTCCTCGTGGCCATCGCCCGGCTGGTCCCGGGACGCACCGCCGACACCGACACGGACACCCGACTCGACCTGCGCGGTGCCCTGCTCCTCGGAGCCACCGTCCTCGCCCTGCTCTTCCCCGTGGTGAGCCTCGAGCGCGGACAGCGCCTTCCCCTCGTCGGGCTCGCGCTCGTGCCGCTCCTCGCCTGGGCGTTCGTGCGCTGGGAGCGCCGGCTGGTGCGCCGGGACGGAGCTCCGCTGCTCGACCTCGTACTCCTCCGCGGCGTCCCCGGGTACGCGACCGGCATCATCATCGGCACCCTCTACTTCACCGGCTTCACCGGCGTCTTCCTCGTCCTGTCGGTCTACCTCCAGGACGGCCTGCAGCTCTCCCCGCTCGACACCGGACTCCTGCTCACCCCCTTCGCCGTGGGGTCGGCCGTGGCCTCCCCCATCGCGGGCCGGGTCGTGTCCCGGGTGGGCCGGCCGCTGACGGTGTACGCCCTCGTCGTGATGATGGCCGGGCTGGTGGCGGCCGGAGTGGTCGTCCCGCTCCTCGAGGGGACCGGCCTGCTGTGGCTCGGCCTGACGGCGGCGCTGCTCGTCGCCGGACTCGGGGGTGGCGCCGTCGTCTCCCCGAACTTCACGTTGTCGCTCGCCAACGTGCCGACCCGCATGGGCGGAGCGGCCGGCGGCGCCCTGCAGACCGGGCAGCGCATCGGTGCGGCGATCGGTGCCGCGCTCATCATGACGGCCTACCAGGTGGCGCTTGCCTCGAGTGAGGACCCGGGCACCGGGCTGCGCTGGGCACTCGGCACGTCGGTCGTGCTGGTGAGCGCCGCCCTCGCCGCCGCGGTGTGGTCGTGGCGGCACGACCCCCCCTTCGAGGGCTGAGTCCGCACGGGCCGAGGGTGGCCGCACGGAGGCCCTCGTCCGCCGGGCACGGCCTCCGTGCCGTCCCGAGGCCGCTAAGGTCTGGCCGTGGCCAGCGACGACGAGCACGACCCCATCGCCGACCTCCTCGACACCCTCGACCTCGAGGAGCTGGGGCGGGCCAAGGTCAGTGTCGAGCCGATGGCTCTCACCGACCCGGAGCTGCGGCTCCCGTCGACCTTCGCCGAGGACATCACCCTCTTCCGCGGTCGCAGCCAGGAGCAGCCGCACGGACGGGTCTTCGGCGGACAGGTCCTGGCCCAGGGCGTGATCGCCTCCGGACGCACCGTGCGCGAGCTCCCGGGCGAGGCCAGACGGCTCCACAGCATCCACGCCTACTTCATGCGGCCGGGCGACGACACCCGGCCGATCACCTTCAGCGTCGAACGCATGCGGGACGGCCGCTCGTTCTCCACGCGCCGCGTCCACGCGATCCAGCACGGCAAGCCGATCCTGTCGATGAGCGCCTCCTTCCAGGTCCCGGACGGCGGACTGGACCACCAGGACGAGATGCCCGACGCCCCCGACCCGATGTCCGTGCCGTCGCTGCGCGACATCTTCGGTGGGTACGACGATCCTCGGGCCCGGCACCTGTCCGAGCGGGCCGTCGAGCTGCGGCACGTCCAGGGCAACCTGTTCCGCGGACCCGGTGAGGAGCGAGTGGCCGAACAGCTGGTGTGGCTGCGCGCCGTGGGCCCCCTCCCGGATGACCCGCTGGTCCACGAGGCCGTGCTCGCCTACGCCTCCGACTACTCCCTGCTCGAGCCGGTGCTCCGTCGGCACGGTCGCTCGTGGAGCGAACCCGGCATCCGGGTGGCGAGCCTGGACCACGCCATGTGGTTCCACCGCCCCGCGCGTGCCGACGACTGGGTCCTCTACGCCGAGCGCTCCCCCTCGGCGCAGGGAGGGCGCGGCCTCGGCGCCGGGCGCATGTTCGCCGCGGACGGCACGCTCGTGGCCTCGGTCGCGCAGGAGGGGATGGTCCGGTTCCCCGGCGCCTGACCCACCGTTCGCCGACGTCGGCAATGGTGCCGGTGAGCAGGCGCAGGGCGGTGACGACGACGAGCGACATCATCACCGACATCACGGCGACGGCGACGGGATGGGTGGCGAGGCGCGCGCGGAGCAGGCGGGCGAGCCCCCATCCGCACCTCCTCGCACCCAACGGCAGGACCGGCCCACCCCAGGCCCGATCCGGCCGCGGGGTCAGCCCCGGCGCAGCGAGACGACCGCCGCGGACGACGCGGGCAGAGCGACTCGGCCGTCCTCCACAGAGGTCGACCCGTGGTCCCACGCGAGCAACGTCTCACCGGCCCCGTCGACGGGTACCGCTGCCTCCCGCGGCCCGAGGTTCGCCACGACGGCGAAGGACGCGGCCCCGGCGGCGTGCGAGGTGCGGACGAACCAGCACGCGTCCTCGTCGTACTCGACCGAGACGTCCGCGAACCGGGTCGGGCCGGTGCCCACGAGCCGACGACGCAGCGCAGTGCACGCGCGGTACCAGCGCAGCATCCGCGCGTGCACTCCGTCGGCCACCTCCGACCAGTCCAGGACCGAGCGGTCACGGGTGGCCCGGTCCTGGGGATCCGGGATGTCCTCGGCCGCCCAGCCGTGGCTGCCGAACTCGGCGCGGCGGCCGTCACGCACCGCCGCCTCGAGCCAGTCCTCCTCGAAGCTCGTGAAGAACTGCCATGGTGTGGAGGCGGCCCACTCCTCACCCATGAACACCATGGGCGTGGTCGGGCCGAGCAGGTAGAGCGCCGCGCCCGCGGCCTGGAGCCCGGGTCCGGCCACCAGCGACGAGATCCGCTCACCGGTGGCACGGTTGCCGACCTGGTCGTGGGTCTGCAGGTAGCCGAGGAGCCGTCGGGCGTCGAGGCCCTCGGTGTCGACCGGAGCGCCCCAGGGCGACTCCCGGAAGCTCGACCAGGTGCCGTCGTGGAGGAAGCCGCGGGTGAGGACCTTGCCGAGCACGGCGAGTGGGCCGCCGTCGGGCAGCGCCCGGCAGCGCCCCCCGAAGTCGGCGTAGTAGCCCTGGTCCTCGCCGGTCAGCGCCACGTGGAGGGCGTGGTGGACGTCGTCGTCCCACTGCGCCGTCATGCCGAGGCCGCCCTCTGCCGTGGGGGCCAGCATCGTCGTGTCGTTGAGGTCGCTCTCGGCGACGAGCTCGCACGGGCGGCCCAGGGAGGTCGAGAGCGCGGCGACCTCGTCGGAGAGCTCGGCGAGGTAGTGCCGGGGGGTGTCGTCCTTGAGCTCGTGCACCGCGTCGAGGCGCAGGGCGTCGACGTGGTAGTCGCGGAACCACCGACGGACGCTCTCGACGAGGAAGGGACGCACGACCTCGCTGCCCCCGTGGTCGAGGTTGACGGCCGGCCCCCAGGGCGTCTCGTGGGCCTCCGTGAAGTACGGCCCGAACCGGGCGAGGTAGTTCCCGCTGGCACCGAGATGGTTGTGGACCACGTCGAGGGCGACCCCGAGTCCGTGCTCGTGGCAGGCGTCGACGAACCGAGCGAGGCCGGCCGGGCCGCCGTAGCAGTCCTGGACCGCGTAGAGGCCGACACCGTCGTAGCCCCAGCCGCGGTCGGTCGGGAAGGCGGCCACGGGCATCAGCTCGACGACGTCGACCCCGAGGTCGACGAGGTGGTCGAGGTGCCGCAGGGCCGCGTCGAAGGTGCCCTCCGAGGTGAACGTCCCGACGTGCAGCTCGTAGACCACCGACCCGAGCACGCCCTCACCCCGTCGGGGACCGGGCCATCCGGTGTCCCGCCAGACGAAGGCCGCGGTGTCGACCGTGCGGCTCGGCCCGTGGACCCCGTACGGCTGCCAGGCGCTGCGGGGGTCGGGCAGCGGGGGGTCCTGCCCCTCGAGGACGAAGGCGTAGTCGATCGCCGATGCGCCACCCTCACCGCGCCAGCGCCACCATCCCCCGTCCACCTGCTCCATCGGGTCACGGCGGCGGCCGTCGTCGTCGACCTCACCGGCGGCGGAGACAGGAGCCCACTCGAGCTCGACCCGGTCCGGCGCCGGTGCCCAGACCCAGACCTCCCGCGGGGTGGCGAGCGGGGGGATCGGGGTCACGGGGTGCCTCCACGGACCAGGAGTGCGACGGGTCGCTCGGCGAGCAGGTCGGCGAGGCGCAGGCCGTGGCCGCCCGCGATGTGCGCGGTGCCCGCCAGGAGGTCGTACCACTCCCCCTCGGGCACCGACGCCGTGGCCTCGCCGAGCCCGCCATCGGCGGCCAGGCGCCCCGCCGATCGGGTCACGACCGTGACGACCTGCGGCCCCTCTGCGTCGCCGCGGGCGAAGGCCAGCACGTGCTCGTCGGTCGTGTCGATGCCGGTGTACGTCGCGTCCGGCCCGGTGAACGCCTCCGGCCGCTCCCGGCGACAACGCAGGGCGAGGGCGGTGACGCGGATCTTGTCGTCGTCGAGGTCGAAGCACGGCTCGTCGTCGAGAACGCGGGACAACCGCAGCGCACGGTCGGCCCAGTCGACCGGCCGCCGGTTGTCGGGGTCCACGACCGCGAGCCGTCCGATCTCGCACCCCTGGAAGACGTCGGGCACGCCCGGCATCGTCAGCTGGACGAGCTTCTGCCCGAGGATGTTGGCCCGGACCGACGGCTCGTGGGGGACGGTCCAGGCGTCGAGGTGCGCGTGCACGTCGAGGTCGCGGACGACGGACCGGGCGAACGCCACGACCTCGTCCTCGTACTCGGCGTCGCCGTCGACCCACGCGGTGTGCACCTTCGCCTCGCGCACCGCCTTGAGGAGGTACTGCTCGAGGCGGGCGCCGGTGATCGGCCAGGTGCCCACGAGGGTCTGCCAGACGAGGTACTCGGTGACGGCGTCCACCCGCGAGGTCCGGTGCGGCGCGGCCAGCTCGCGTGCACGTGCCAGCCAGTGCTCCCACCCCTCGGCGTCCTCGGCGAGCACCATGAGCCGGGCCCGGGTGTCCTCGGACCGCTTGGTGTCGTGGGTGGTGAGCGTCGTCATCGACAACGGCCACTCCTGCTGCATCCGCCCGCACCAGTCGTGGAACTGCTCGACGCCGATGGAGAGGTGCTCGGGGTCACCACCCACCTCGTTCGCCCCGGCAAGCCGGAACCACCGGTAGAAGGCGGTGTCCTCGATGCCCTTGGCCATGACCGGCCCGCAGGTCTGCTGGAAGCGGACGCGGAAGTCGTCGGCTGCCGCACCGGTGTCGAGGGCCGCGCTCGGCAGCTCACGGCCCAGCACCAGCGCAACGACCGTGCGGAGGGCCTCGTTGTCGCTCGGAGCGAGGATGCCGCGGGCCCGCTCGGCGGCCTCGTCCACGACCGCCGCCTGCTCGGCATCGACGGGACGCCCCGGCACGACATAGGCGCGGTAACGGTCCATCGAGACGAGAAGGGCCTCGAGGGCACGCCGCAGTGCCGCGGCGTCGTCGTCGGGGAGCACCCGGCGCACCAGCCGCATCAGTCGGTCCACCTCGGCCGCCTGCACGTCGTCGACGACGAGGCGCTTGCTGGCGGTGACCACCTCGTCGAGGGACGCCCGCTCGGGCGCGACCTCGGCCCAGAGCCGGTCGAGGACACCGTCGTGGTCAGGAGGCGTCAGCACCTGCTGCACCCGCAGCATCGCGTCGTAGCCGGTGGTCCCCGAGCACCGCCACCCCTCGGGCAGGGACTCCTCACCCTCGAGGATCTTCTCGACGACGACCCAGGCGCCGCCGGTCGCGTCGGACAGCCGGTCGAGGTAGCCCGACGGGTCGGCAAGACCGTCGGGATGGTCGATGCGGAAGCCGTCGACCTCGCCGTGGCCCTGCAGGGCGAGGAGCATGGCGTGGGTCGCCATGAACACCACCGGGTCCTCGACGCGGACCGCGACGAGGGAGGTGACGTCGAAGAAGCGGCGGTAGTTCAGCGCGTCCCCGGCCTCGCGCCAGCTCGAGAGCCGGTAGGCCTGGGCCTCCACTACGTCGCGCAGCGGGAGCCCCTCGGTGCCGGGGGCCACGGGGAACTCGTGGTCGTAGTACCGCAGCACGTGGTCGGTGCCGCTCGGTCCGCCGTCGTCGGCGAGGACCAGCTCTCCGCGCTCGATCACCTGATCGACGGTGCCGCCGAGCACGGGCATGAGGACCCGGTCCTCCTCGGCGCCCCAGTCGACGTCGAACCACCCGGCGTACGGCGACCGCCGGCCGTCGCGCAGCAGCCACCAGAACGGCGAGTTGAGGTACTCCGGCTCGGGCACGGCCATGTGGTTGGGGACGACGTCGACGACGATGCCGAGGCCGTGCTCGCGGCAGGCCGCGGCGAGCCGGTCGAAGGCGGCACGGCCGCCTGCCTCCTGGTTGATCCGGGTGTGGTCGAGCACGTCGTAGCCGTGGGTGGAGCCCGGGGCCGCCTGGAGGATCGGGGAGAGGTAGACGTGAGTGACCCCGAGGTCGGCCAGGTAGGCGACCCGCTCGGCCGCGTCGTCGAAGCCGAAGCCCCCGTGCACCTGGAGCCGGTAGGTGGAGGAGGGGACGACGCGTCCGGCGTCGGGACGGTGAGGGCTCACCGGACTCACGCCCTCAGGGCCGCCGCGCTGGAGGCCCCGGACGGAAGGGTGGACGGCTGCAGCGGCCGCCGGAGGAGCATGAAGGAGCGGCCCGCGACCCGCACCTTCGCGTCCGCGTCGTGCCAGACGTCGTCGACGATGTCGGCGGCGGTGTCGATCTCGACGCACCACCGCTTGCCGAACCGCTCCCCGGGAAGCTGGAAGTCGTGGTCCGAGGAGTCGGCGTTGAAGAGCATGAGGAAGTCGTCGTCGACGATGCCGCGGCCCTTGCTGTCAGAGGTCGGCAGGGCTTGGCCGTTGAGGTAGACGGTCATCATCCTCGCCTCGCCGTCGGACCAGTCCTGCTCCTTCATGGGGCGGCCGGAGGGCTGGAACCACTCGATGTCGCCGTTGTCGGACTGTCCTCCGTGGTCGGCGCTGCCGGCGAAGAACCGACGCCGGCGGAAGACGGGGTGCTCGGCCCGGATCCTCGCCACGGCGGCGGTGTAGGCGTACAGCCGCAGCTGGCTCTCCTCGAGGTCCCAGTCGACCCACGCGATCTCGTTGTCCTGGCAGTACACGTTGTTGTTCCCGCCCTGGGTCCGGCCGATCTCGTCGCCGTGGGCGATCATCGGCACGCCCTGGCTCAGCAGCAGGGTCGCGAGGAAGTTGCGCTGCTGGCGCAGCCGGAGCTCGCTGACGTCCGGGTCGTCGGTGGGTCCTTCGACCCCGCAGTTCCACGACCGGTTGTGCGACTCGCCGTCGCGGCCGTCCTCGCCGTTGGCGGCGTTGTGCTTCTCGTCGTAGGAGACCAGGTCACGAAGCGTGAACCCGTCGTGGGCCGTGACGAAGTTGATCGATGCGATCGGCTTGCGCCCGCTGTGCTCGTAGAGGTCGCTGGAGCCGGTGATCCGGCTGGCGAACTCCCCGAGCGTGCTCGGGACCCCACGCCAGAAGTCGCGGACGGTGTCGCGGTACTGCCCGTTCCACTCGGTCCACAGCGGGGGGAAGCCACCCACCTGGTAGCCGCCGTCGCCGACGTCCCACGGCTCCGCGATCAGCTTGACCTGGGAGATGACCGGGTCCTGCTGGATGATGTCGAAGAAGGCCGACAGCTTGTCGACCTCGTGGAACTGACGGGCCAGCGTGGCGGCGAGGTCGAACCGGAAGCCGTCGACGTGCATCTCGTCGACCCAGTACCGCAGCGAGTCCATGATCAGCTGGAGGACGTGCGGGTTGCGCATGAGCAGGCTGTTGCCCGTGCCCGTCGTGTCGTAGTAGTGCTCCTTCGCCTCGTCGACGAGCCGGTAGTAGGCGGCGTTGTCGATGCCGCGGAAGCAGATGGTCGGGCCGTACTCGTTGCCCTCGGCCGTGTGGTTGTAGACGACGTCGAGGATGACCTCGATGTTCGCCTCGTGCAGGGTCTTGACCATGGCCTTGAACTCGGTGACCTGCTCGCCGCGGTCGGAGCGCGCGTACCCGTTGTGCGGCGCGAGGAAGCCGATGGTGTTGTAGCCCCAGTAGTTCGAGAGGCCCTTGGACTGCAACGACGTGTCCTGGACGTACTGGTGCACCGGCATCAGCTCGATGGCCGTGACCCCGAGGGTGGTGAGGTGCTCGATGATCGCCGGGTGTGCGATGGCCGAGTACGTCCCACGGATCTCCTCCGGGATGTCCGGGTGGGTCATCGTCAGACCCTTGACGTGCGCCTCGTAGATGACGGTGTCGTGGTACTCGTGGCGCGGCGGACGGTCGTGGCCCCAGTCGAAGTAGGGGGTCACGACGACGCCGAGCATCGTCTTGCCCAGGCTGTCCTGCGTGTTGCGCTTCTTCGGGTTGGAGAAGTCGTACGAGAACAGGGAGGGGTCGTTCTGGACCTGGCCCTCGATGGCCTTCGCGTACGGGTCGAGCAGCAGCTTGCTCGGGTCGCAGCGGTGGCCGCTCTCGGGGTCGTAGGGCCCGTGGACGCGGTAGCCGTAGCGCTGGCCGGGCTGGACGGCAGGCACGTACGCGTGCCAGACGAAGCCGTCGACCTCGGGCAGGTCGACCCGGGTCTCGACGCCGTCGTCGTCGACCAGGCAGAGCTCCACCCGCTCAGCGATCTCGCTGAACAGGGCGAAGTTGACGCCCGTCCCGTCATAGGTGGCGCCGAGGGGGTACGGCTTCCCAGGCCAGATGTCCACTGTGTGCCTTCCGTGTGAGTCATCTGCGGACCAGCGCCGTTGCTGGCACGCACGGGTCCGGTCGGGATCCGCGCGGTGGATGGCTAAACGTACCTGCCCGCGGTGTCACGCGTGGACACCGGCTCCCACGCGACAGAGGGCCGCCGTCACCGTCGCGACCGCGGTGGACCGGCCGCGGCACCCTGCGTCCGGGACGGCGACGATCCTGGCCACGGATCGACGCTACCCGAGGGCGGGCGCCTCCCCCGGCGCTATGGTCGGTCCAGCGCCGGAGGGGCCGGCGCAGCATCGGAGGTGTCATGAGCCAGCGCGTCGCCGTCGTCACCGGAGCCGCTCGCGGGATCGGGGCCGCCACGGCCGAGCGGCTGGCACGGGACGGGTTCGCCGTCGCCGTGCTCGACCTGGACGAGAGCGCCTGCGAGGACGTGGCGGCGCGCGTGCGGGACGCCGGTGGTACGGCTCTGGGCGTCGGCGTCGACGTCACGGACGCCGAGCAGGTCGCGAGCGGCGTCACCCGGGTCGCGGACGAGCTCGGCCCACCCGTCGTGCTCGTCAACAACGCCGGGATCATCCGCGACAACCTGCTGTTCAAGATGACCGAGGACGACTGGGACGCCGTGCTCGGCGTGCACCTGAAGGGTGCCTTCCTCATGTCGCGGGCGTGCCAGGCGTACATGACCGAGCAGCGCTACGGCCGCATCGTCAACCTCTCCTCCTCCTCGGCCCTGGGCAACCGCGGGCAGGCGAACTACTCGGCGGCCAAGGCCGGGATGCAGGGGTTCACGAAGACGCTCGCCATCGAGCTGGGCAAGTTCGGGGTGACGGCCAACGCGGTGGCCCCGGGGTTCGTCCAGACCGACATGACCCGGGCCACGGCGGAGCGGATGCGCGTGTCGTTCGAGGACTTCATCGAGCACACCGCGGCGCAGATCCCGGTGGGGCGCGTCGGACAGCCGGAGGACATCGCCGCGACCATCGCCTTCCTCGTGTCCGACGAGGCCGGCTTCGTCTCCGGCCAGGTCGTCTACGTCGCCGGCGGCCCGCTGGACTGACCCGGCCGAGCGGGCGTGAACCGGACGGACGGGAGCTGCTCCACGAGGCGGCGCCGCTGTTCGGCGGTCCCGTCGTAGCGCCACCCCACCATCGCGCTCAGTGCCCGGCGGAGCACCGGCGTCGCCAGCCGGTGTCGCTCCTCGTACCGGCGGAGGGCGTCATCGGCCTCGTCGACC
>Ga0316578_10000789_pt1 | contig 11700 bp, 8 predicted proteins | sample J0NA_2_FD_203076 | JGI IMG/M metagenome (GOLD analysis project Ga0316578, IMG submission 203076) | Rhizosphere microbial communities from salt marsh grasses in Alabama, United States - J0-2_160517rDrC | ecosystem: Host-associated > Plants > Roots > Rhizosphere | place: USA: Alabama | collected...
AAAGGCCGGCCAAGTCGTGCTGCGGGTCGATCCCGTGCGCGAGCAGTTCCCCCCAGGCCATCTGCCAGCCGCCCAGGGAGGTGGGATCCACGGCCATCAGGGTATGGCCACGCAGGTCCTCCAGGCTCTGTATGTCGTTGCGGTCGGCACGCGTGAAGATGACGCCGCCGAAGAGGTTGCGCTCGAGGTCACCGGTGCCGTTGCGCATGGTGGCGATGCGGGCGATGCGGTGGCGCACCTCCAGCCTCACGTAGATGCCGGGATTGACCAGGACGAAGTCCACGCTGTGCGATGCGACCGCGGGCTCCACCTCGGCGAAGTCCAGTGGCACGATCTGGAAGCACCAGCCGGGTAGGGCGCGGGTCAGATAGTCGGCGGTGGGCCCCCAGGCGCGCTGGGTAATGGAGTCACCGCGGTGGCTCAGCACGCCGACGCGCACGGTCTCGCGCGGCCCCGCGGCCGCGGGGGAAGGCTCGGACGCCGCCATGCCGGGGGCGAGCACTGCCACGAGCCACAGCAACAGCCCTTGCATCGCTGGCCATGGTCGATCGCGGAGCTTGTACACGGTCGAAGGGAGCGCGGGCGGCGTCGAGTCGGATGTCGGGAGGGGCTGAGCCTTGCGGGTTGATGGCGCGGGCGCGTTATCCGGCGCTGATCTGTACTTTCAGGGCAGACAGCCGCCAACCGATCGCGGGGCCAGCATGCCGGGACCGAACTATACCGGTAATCTCGACGGGATTGGGGAAACCCCCGAAAAGGCCGGCGATTTCCGACCATGGCAATGCGTTGCTTACCCCGTGCATACTAGCGCGGCTCAGATTCGGACCCGGGCCGGACGCCGCCGCGGGCCGGCGCGGACGCCGCGCGCAATAACCAACGACCGGAGGAGATCATACCCCAATGACCATTTCGCGACGTGAATTCATCCGCCTCCTGGGCCTGGCCGGCGCCGCCGGCATGCTGCCCCGTTCCGTGTTCGCCGAGGCGAAGGCGCCGGGCGACCTCTACGAGGTGCCCAAGTTCGGGAATGTCACGCTGCTGCACATGACCGACTGTCACGCCCAGCTGAATCCTATCTACTTTCGCGAGCCGAACGTCAACATCGGCATCGGCCCGGCCTACGGCAAGGCGCCGCACCTGGTGGGCGAGGCCCTGCTCGAGCACTTCGGTATCGCGCCCGGCACCATCGAGGCGCATGCATTCACGTTCCTGAATTATCCCGAGGCGGCGGAGAAATTCGGTGCCGTCGGCGGCTTCGCGCACCTGAAGACCCTGGTGGACCGCATCCGTGCCGACCGCGGCGACGGCAACAGCCTGCTGCTGGACGGCGGCGATACCTGGCAGGGCTCGGGCACCGCCTACTGGACCCGGGGCATGGACATGGTCGGCGCCTGCAACCTGCTGGGCGTTGACGTCATGACCGGCCACTGGGAGTTCACCTATCTGGACGAAGAAGTCATCAAGAACATCGGCGCCTTCAAGGGCGACTTCGTGGCGCAGAACGTCAAGGTACGCGAGGAGGCCCTGTTCGACTATAAGTTCGCCGACTTCGGCGGCTTCGACGAAGACGCCGGACTGGCCTTCAATCCGTACACCATCAAGGAGGTCGGCGGCGCCAAGGTGGCCGTCATCGGCCAGGCCTTCCCGTACACCCCCATCGCCAATCCGCAGCGCTTCATTCCGGACTGGACCTTCGGCATCCAGGACCAGCGCATGCAGGAGTTCGTGGACCAGGTTCGTGACGAGGAATCGCCGGACCTGGTGGTGGTGATCTCCCACAACGGCATGGACGTGGACCTGAAGATGGCTTCTCGCGTCACCGGCATCGATGTCATTTTCGGCGGCCACACCCACGACGGCATGCCGGCTCCCTCCATCGTCGAGAACGCCTCCGGCAAGACCCTGGTTACCAATGCCGGCTCCAACGGCAAGTTCCTCGGCGTCATGGACCTGGACGTGAAGGACGGCAAACTGCGCGACTACCGCTACCGGCTGCTGCCGGTGTTCTCGAACCTGCTGCCGGCCGACGCCGATATGAGCAAGTATATCGAGGAGGTGCGCGCCCCCTACCTCGACAAGCTCACCGAGGAGCTGGCCACGGCCGAGCAGGTCCTGTACCGCCGCGGCAACTTCAACGGTACCTTCGACCAGGTCATCTGCGATGCGCTGCGCAAGGTCAACGATGCCCAGATCAGCCTGTCGCCCGGCTTCCGCTGGGGCACCACGGTGCTGCCGGGGCAGAAGATCACGATGGACAACGTCATGGACCAGACTTGCATCACCTATCCGGAGACCTACCGCCGCGAGATGACCGGCGCCGACATCAAGGCCATCCTCGAAGACGTCTGCGACAACCTGTTCAACAAGGACCCGTACGTGCAGCAGGGCGGCGACATGGTCCGCGTCGGCGGTCTCGACTACGTCTGCGATCCGGCCGCCGGAATGGGCGAGCGCATCACCGACATGCAGCTCGACGACGGCACCAAGGTCGAGGCCGACAAGACCTATGTGGTCGCTGGCTGGGCCACGGTCGGCAGCCAATCACCCGGCGAGCCGATCTGGGAGACCGTCGCCACCTATCTGCGCGACGTCAAGACGGTTAAGCTCGACAAGCTCAACACGCCCAAGCTCAAGGGCGTGACCGGCAATCCGGGCCTGGCCGACTATGCGGGTGAGTTGCTCGGCTGAGAGCTCGTGAAGAAGTCCACCGGGCGCCGCCGGGAGGCGGCCGCCCGGTCGTAAAGGCGGTGCCGCCGCTTGCGGCGGTATTGGCCAGCGCGTCGGACATCGGCCCTGATGTCCGCGACCGCGGCCTTCGCAGCCGCGGCATCTTGCCATCCCCGCAGTTCGCTCCCATTCTCTCCTCGACCGAAAGGGGCGGACTAAGGGAAAGCCATTCGGGTGCGCCCTGGCGGGGCTATCGCGGCGCGGTACTGACACATCAGGTCATCGTCGGTCAGGCCAAGGCCTGATCCATTTGCGGAAATTTGCTGTCCACTTGCACCGTTTGCGGCCTCCTGCTCTTTTTCGGTTGACCCGCAATTGCTGCCGAGGCTCGGCCTCTTTTGGAGCACGCGCGTTAGGAGACTCCGCGACGGGCGCTCTATGCCATCGGATAACCCAGCTCCGCCAGAGGTAGCCGCCAGCGCTCGGCGAGCACCTGGTTCGCTGCCGCGAACCGGGTCTCGATCTCCCGGATCAAGTCGCTGCCGAGCAACTCGCGGGGCGTCTGCCGGGGCCCGGCGAAGCCGCTGGCGGCGAGGCGCCGGGGCAGGTTGCTGCGGACCTTGTTGGACAGGCCGCGCACGATGTAGTGCTTGTCCAGCACGCTGCGGTAGGTGAAGCGGTTCAGCTGCCGCGCGAGCCAGAGGGCGTTGCGGCCGAAGCCGGTGTTGTCCGGCCGCCAGTCCAACTCGTCCAGGGAACAATCGAGCCGGAGCCGGAACCGTTCGACGAAGCCGGCGACGAAGCCGCGCGGGTCGGTACGGAACAGCTCGAACGGGAACAGGTGCACCCGTGCCGGGCCGAACAGGCTCGCGTAACAGTCCGCGAGGCCGCCATAGTCCAGGTGCGAGAACGAGAACAGGGGGTACTTGAAAGGGTGCCGCGCCACGTCGCGCCGGTGACGCTCCGGGCACAGGTAGCGGTGCGGGCTGTGGGTGCCGCCCTCGCGCACGTAGTGGGCATACAGGGCCGTGGCCATGTCCACCTGGTTGCGGATCACGATGACGACGTGCGCGTCCGGCAGCGTGCGTGCGAGCCGGTCGGCCACATCCTTGGACTGGGCGCCGCGCATGCCGGCGGAGTGAGGATTGCCGCTCAACTCCTCCTCGCACAGCAGCAGCGGCCGCTCGCGTTTGTGCGGAGCGACGCCGTCCCGCAGCCGGCGCAGCGCCGCCGCCGGGTCGAAGGCGAAGGCGTCGTCCATCAGCACCGCTTCCTGCACCACCCGCCGCGGCACCGCTGCGTGGCTGGTGAGATGGGGATACAGCCGCTTCTGAAACCAGGTGCTGGCGGTCTTGTGATAGCCGATGTGGACGATGGGGGTCACGGGGTGTCAGGGTCCAGACCCGATGATCCTGGAACGAGCTCTGCCGGGGATCATTTGCGTTGATTTGCGTTTATTCGCGTTCATTTGCGGACTCATCCTCTTTCCATGCCTACTCCTCATCGGTCGGGAGCACCAGCCCCGCGGCGCCGCTGCCCGGTCAGCCGCTGCCCGTCAGCACCCGCAGATAGGCCCGCGCGCTGGCCTCGATCCGGTACGGCGCGACGGCCTGCTCCAGCGCGGAAGGCTCCGGCTGCCGGTCGAGCCAAACCGCGATGGCGGCGGCCATGGCGGCATCGTCCGCCACCGGCACCAGCGTGCCGCAGCGGCCGCCCGCGAGCACTTCGGCGGGGCCGCTGGGGCAGTCGGTCGACACGGCGGGCGTGCCGCAGGCCAGGGCCTCCACCAGGGCCACCGGCATGCCCTCCCAGCGGGAGCTGAGCACGAACAGCCGGGCACGGGCCATGAAGGCATACGGGTTCGGCTCGAACCCCGGCAGGTCCAGGTCGGCGCCGACGCCGAGCTCGCCGGCCAGTTGCCGCAGCTCGGCCTCGCGGCGGCCGCGGCCGAGGATCAGCAGCCGGCACGCGCGCTGCCGCCGCACCCGGGCGAAGGCGCGCAACAGGGTCGCGAAGTCCTTGCGAAAGCCGAGCTCGCCGACGCCGAGGATCACCGGCGGCTGGTCCGGCACCAGCCAGGGATGGAACACGGGCCGCGCCGCCAGCTCGGCAAGTCGCGGCGTGACGATGGGGCTGCGCACGACATGGACATGGCCGCGGGCGATGCCGGCGTAGGCGGCCAGGTCGTCGGCGGCTCCCGTGGAGGGCACGATGACGGCATCGGCCCGCGGGTACAGGTGGCGCATCGACGTCCGCTGCATCAGCCGCTCCAGCCGGCCGCGGTCGGCCAGGTTCACCGACACGGTCGTACCCAGCCGGACCGTCAGCCTGGTGTCGACGCGGGCTAGCGCGCGGGCGGCGACGGCGATGCGGTTGACCCGGTCCTTGTCCGTCAGCAGTGCCAGCGGACGCTCCCGCCGCAGCCAGCGCACCAGGGCCGGCAGCGCCGTGTTGACGTGGGCCGTGCCCAGGTCGACCGCCCGCGCGCCAGCCATAGGCGCCAGGTCGATCTCCGGGCCATGGCCGCGGATGCGCAGCAGGTCCACGCCCAGTCCCCAGGCGTCGAACTGCATGACCAGATTGCGCACCACCCGGTCCACCCCGCTGTGGCCGGAGGTTGCAGCGAAGATGGCCAGCCGGCCCGGCACCGGCGTCACCGGCGGGGGTCGTTGCGCGTCAGCCGGCACTGCGGCCCCCGTCGATGCCCAGGACCGCGGCATAGGCCGCGACGCTACGCGCGAGGTCGAAACGATCCGCGGAGGCGCGCAGCGCGTCGCGGTCCGGCTGTGCGTCGAGGGCCCGGGCCATGGCCGCGGCCAGCGCGCGCGCGTCGCCAGGGGGCGCCAGCGGCCCGAGCCGCCCGCCCTCGAGGATGTCACCGGGCCCGCTCGGGCAGTCCGTCGCGACGCAGGGCGTGCCCAGCGCGACCGCTTCCATCAGCGCATTGTTCGCGCCTTCGAAGCGCGACGAGACCACGAACAGGTCGGCGCCGGCCACCAGCGGAAACGGATTTGAGCGGTGGCCGGCCAGGTCCAGGTCGCCGTCGACGCCGAGCCGCCGGGCCAGTGCCTCCAGCCGCTGCCGCTGGCGTCCCTCGCCGGCGATGATCAGCCGGCACGGGCGGCCATGCCGCAGCCGGGCGAAGGCCCGGATCAGCGTGGCGAAGTCCTTGGCCCGGACCAGGCGGCCGACGCTGACGATGACCGGCCGGTCCCGCATCGCCAGCCAGGGATGATCCGCCGCCGCCGCCGCGGCCATGGCCAACGCGGGACGGTCCACCGGGTTCCAGATCGTGATCAGCGCCGGCCGCCGGTGTCCGGGTGCGGCCCGCAGCATGTCGTCCAGCGCCCGCGTCACGCCCGGCGAGATACCCACGAGGGCATCGGCTTCCGCCAGCAGGGCCCCGAGCTGCCGCTGCCGCCAGGGGGCCGTGAGCCGGTTCTGCTGGCGCAGCTTCTCCGGCACATTGGTCCCGACCCGGAACACCGTGCGCGGGCGGCCGCCGCGGAAGGCGTCGCGCCGCAGCAGCGCATGGGTCTGGTCCTTGTTGCTCAGGATCGCGTCCGGCGCGGCCCAGTCCAGGTAGGCGTCGAGCTGGCGGCGGGCGGCCGCGTTGTCGTCGGCGTCCAGCCGCACCTGGCCGATCGCATCGCCGAGCGCGGCCAGCTCCGGATAGTCCCCGGGGGGCAGCAGCAGGTCCAGGGTCAGGTCCAGTTCCAGCAGGCCCCCGATCAGATTGGTCATGACCCGGCCGACGCCGCCGGGACCCGGCCGGAAGCCGAGCAGGGCAACGCGGTCCCGCCGGGTCCGGGACCTAAAGGCCGCCGCCGATGAGGTCACCGGTGATCCTCCGGCAGGAGCACGCACAGGTAGCGGGCCGCGACGCGTTCCGGAGCGAAGTCCCGCGCCCGCGCTCTGAGCCGAGCCGGCGGCACCGGCGGCGCCGCCAGCACGGCCGCCATGGCCGCCGCCAGGGCCGCCGGGTCTCCGGGCGGCACCAGCGGCCCCAGGGCACCGTCGGCAAGGATCTCCCGCGGGCCGCTCGGGCAGTCCGTGGACGCCACCGGGGTGCCGGTGGACATGGCCTCCACGAGGACGTTGCCGAAGCCCTCCCAGTCCGACGACAGCACGAATAGCGCCGCCCGGGCCATGTGCGCCCTCGGACCCGGCACGAACCCCGGCAGCGCGACCCGGTCGCCGACACCGAGCTCCCTGGCCAGGGCCTCCAGGGCGGGCCGCTCGCTGCCCTCGCCCAGGATCAGCAGCCGCGCGTCGGGCCGGCCGGTCAGAAGCGCAAAGGCGCGGATCAGCGTGTCGAAGGCCTTCTGCCGCGTGAGCCGGCCGGCGGCGAGGATCACCGGGGGCTGCCCCGGCGCGAGCCACGGATGCACCGAGGCCGCGGCCGCGTCCGCCGGCACGGAATCGACGGCCGGAATCGGGTTGTGGATCACGTGCAGGCGCCCCGGCGGAAGCGGCACCCGCGCGGCCAGGTCTGCGGCCACGCCGTCGGAGACCGCGATCACCGCATCGGCTCGCGGATATGCCCGGCGCAGGGTCCGCAGCCGCGCCCGGCGCCGCCACCAGGGTAGCTCGGTCAGACCGGGTGACAGGGCATTGTGGACACCCAGCACGATTCGCGGCGGCGCGCCGGCAGTGCTGTCGGCCGGATCATCCGCGGCGGCCACCGCGAGCAGGTTCGCACGATGGCCCGCCGCCAGCAGCGCACGCGGCCGCCGGCGGGACAGGTAGGCGGCGAGGGCGGCGCGGTGCCGGCGGCGCCCACCGCGGCCCAGGTCGTGGACACCGGCGCGGGCGTCGAGACCCGGCAGCCGGGCGCGCGGGTCGTCGCCGGTGAAGCTCACCAGATCCACTGCCAGACCAGCATCGCAGAAGGCCGTCGTCAGGCTCAGCACGATGGGGGTGATGCCGCCATGCGCGCTGCCGCTGCCGCGGCCTATGGGGCTCAGGATCGCGATGTCGGGAGGCATTGGGGTGTCGTGACGCTCCGTGCCGACGCGGGCGCCGGACAACTTCGGCCCGGCCTCCGGGACGCCGTGCCGGCCCGCCGTTACGGCGGGCGCAGCCATGCTAGTACAGCGGCGCCCAAATGTCTCAGGGCCGTGCCAGGCACGTCGCCGGGACGGCTGCCGTCGGTCTGCTGCGATGCGGGCGGCGGTCATTCCGAGGCCATTCTCCTGCACCGGCGTGGTTGGCATCGTCGTCGGCAATGCCCGGTGCGTCGCGGGATAGAATGGCGCGGTGGCCGTCGGGATGGGGCGGTGGAGATCGGTCGGGCTTGTGCGAGATTCCGATATCGAGGCCGGGACGGGTACCGATACCGGGACGGGTGCCGAGACCGAGACCGAGACCGGGGCCGATTCTTGGATGGGGAGTGAGTCGTGAGGGCTGCGCAATGATGGGCTGGCGGCCGGCGTTCGAGCGGGTTTCCGCTGCCGCGATCTACCTGCTCGCCGTATCGGTGTTTCTTGCGCCGGCAGGGGTTGCCGCGGCGCTGGTGCTGCTGTGGGTGGGATTCCTCGGCGAGATCCTCGCGGGCCGGCGGGAGACCCCGCTGCGGCCATGGGCGGTGCATCCGCTGGTCTGGCTTGCGGCGGCGTTCGTGCTCTACGTCCTGGTGCAGCCGCTGCTGCTCGGGCTGATGCCCACCGGGGGGGGCGCGCCGGATTTCGGCACGGCCGTGGACTGGGCGCGGCTGGCCGTCTTCGTGCCCGCGGCCCATGCTTTGGCCGCAAACCGCGCGCGGATGCCGCGGCTGCTCCTGCTGGCCCTGGCGGGGCTCGTTGCCGGTATGCTGCTGCGGCTGGACTGGGGGCTGCTGCTCGCCGACCCCGCGGAGTTCTTCGACAACCGCGGCGGCTTCGGTTTCGGCGCCCTCGCATTCGGGCTATACAGCGGCACCGCGCTGCTGGGGCTGGTGCTGCTGCGGCGGCGCTGCTGGATAGACGCGGCCGGCCGTGCGCACTGGTGGCGGATCGTTCCCTGGCTGGCCGCGCTCGCCCTGGTGCTCCAGGGCTTCATGATGACCAAGTCCCGCGGCGCCTGGCTGGCGCTGCTGGCCGCCCTGGCGGTCGGGCTGTGGCAAGGTCGCCGGGATCGCCGCCGGCTGCCGGGGACAGCCGCGGCCGGCGGCGGGCGGCGGAGCCTCGCAACGGTCGGCGTGATCGTGGTCATGGCCGCCCTAGTTGGCCTGAACGGCGGCCGTATCGTTGAGCGCTTCTCCGACGAATGGGACACCGTCGGGGCCATGGCCGGCGGTGAGATTGCTTATGACCGCAGTTCGTCGGTGAGCCAGCGCTGGCATGCGCAGCTGTTCGGGCTCCAGGCCTGGGCCGCGCGCCCGCTGCTCGGATGGGGCGCCGGCACTACGCGGGCGCTGATGGACGCGAGCGGCAGTCCGGCCTTACGGAGTCCGGAAGACGAACCTCTGAAGCACCTGCACAACAGCTACCTGGAGCTGGCTGTGCAGCTCGGCGCCATCGGTCTGCTGCTGTTCCTGGCCCTGCACCTGGGGCTCGTCGCGGTGGTGGCCGGGCGGCTGCGTGTCGCCGGCACCGGAGGGGATACCGGCCGCGACATCCTCGTCTTCCTGCTCTCGGCGCTTGTCCTGCTGTTGGTCTGGGACCTGTTCGATTACCGTGCCGTGCGCCAGGACTGGCGCGGCTATTGGGCCCTGGTGGCTGGCGCGGCGCTGGGCATTGGTCTGGGCGACCGTCGGGCAGCCGGCGGCCGTGATCGCAGCGGTTCCGGGCCGGTGAGCTGATCCGGGCAGGTTCTCAGGCGGGGATTCGACTGCGACAAGCCGCAAGCCGCCGGCCTTCGAATTTGGCCTGCTGCGGCAGCTAAGATCGCGCCACCCGGTCATGTCCGTCGGCGGCAGTGCGCTGGTCATCGGCGACCCGGTGTCCAACTTCCTCCCGCTGCCCGGTACCCGGGACGAGGCCCGCCGGGTCGCCGTCGGACTGGAGCAATCCGGCTATCGGGTCCGGTCGCTGATCCAATCCGGCGTGGAAGCGGTGATGATGGCGCTCCATGGAGATGCCTACCGGATGCTGCATCTGGCGGGCCAAGGCGTGCACGCATGGCCGGTCGCCGCCCCCCGCGACGGACGGCGACCGCGCCTGGCCCGCGGCCTTCCGCCCCTTTCAGGCGGCCCGCACGCCGCGGGGCTCGGTCTCAGCCTCCTGGCGGGCCAGCAGCTGCTCGCGCTCCTGGAACACCTTGAGTTGCTCGTTGATCTGCTGCTTCACCAGCTCTCGGTAGGGCAGGAAGTGCTCGATGTAGGCGCATAGGCCCAGATAGCTGCCGACGCCGCCGCGGTTGTGCTTCGCCATCTTCCACAGATAGCGCCAAAACAGGAAGCGGGTCTTGCGCACGACCCCCTGGCGCCAGAGGATGGTCAGCAGCGCGGGCAGGGCCGCCGGGTCCCGCGCGCGCTTCGCCTTGTGCTTGCGCCGGGCCGGATTGTTGTGCACGTCGGCGGTGCCGAGGATGCGGTAATGCCGGTAGGTGCGGCTGAGGTACTGCTTGGCGTCGAAAAGCTGGTAGAAGCCCTGCACGTATTCGTCGGCGATCTCCTCCACCGCGCGGGTCGGCACGAAGTTGGTCAGCGAGGTCTGGTTCAGGTGCACCTCTCCTTCGCGCAGCCGTCCCTCGGCCTTGAGCCGGTCCCACAGTGCCGTGCCGGGCAGGGCCTGGAGCATGCTGAAGGTGGTGAGCGGGATATGGTTGCGCTCGACGAAATCGACGATGCGCTGCCCGGCGCCGCGCTGCTCGCCGTCGAAGCCGATGATGAAGCCGGCCATGATGCGCAGCCCGTTGCCGGCGATGCGTTGCACCGATTCGTCCAGCGACGCCTTGGTGTTCTGTTTCTTTTTCGTCTGGATCAGGCTCGCCTCATCCGGCGTCTCGACACCGATGAAGACAGACCCGAAGTTGCAGTCCACCATGCGGTCCATAAGCTCCTGGTCCTGGGCCAGGTCCATGGACGCCTCGGTGGAGAAGTTGAACGGCCAGCCGCGCTCGGCCTGCCAAGGCTGGAGCGCTCCAAGCATTTGCTTGGCGTTGGCCTTGTTGCCGATGAAATTGTCGTCCACGACGAAGACGCTGCGCCGCCAGCCCAGCTCGTAGAGACGCTCGAGCTCGGCCAGCACCTGCTCCGGCGCCTTGGTGCGCGGGCGGCGGCCGTAGAGCACGATGATGTCGCAGAACTCGCAGCGGAAGGGGCAGCCGCGGGAGTACTGGATGGCCATCTCGCTGTAGGCGCTGAAGTCCAGCAGGTCGTAGCGCGGGATCGGTGTCTGCGTCACATCCGGCTTCTCGCCGTTGGAACGGTAGACACCGGACCTGGCGCCGCCGGCCATGTCCTCCAGCCACATCGGAATGGTGACCTCACCCTCGTCCAGGACCAGGAAATCGGCCCCGGCCTCGGTCAGCTCGTCCGGCAGCGCGGTGGCATAGGGACCGCCGCAGACGGTGGGAATGCCGCGCCGGCGCGCCTCGCCAATGAGGACGTGCATGTCGGCCTTCTGCACCAGCATGCCCGAAAACAGGACGAGGTCCGCCCACTCCCAGTCCGCCTCGGCGACGTCTTCGATGTTCCGGTCCCGCAGCCGGAATTCCCAGTCCTGGGGCAGGATCGCCGCCACCGTGATCAGGCCCAGCGGCGGCATCATCGCGCGCTTCTTGATCAGGGCAAGGGCCTTCTCGAACGACCAATAGCTCTCGCGGAATTTTGGATAGACAAGCAGTGCTCGCATGGGGCTCGCTCCGGCGGTGGCTCCAGCCCGTATTTGAACATAGACGGGGCGCCTGCGAGCTTCCAATTGTGCGCGATTCGCTCGGGAATAGGGTGTGCGGCGTCAGCGTCTCCCGGTCATGGCCACGTCCTGCAGCTCGTCGACCCACATGGCCGTCGCGCCGGCCACGGCCGCGGGCATGACGACGAAGTTCAGCACCGGCACCATGGTCATGCCCGCGGCGGCCGCGCCGAAGCCCAGGCTCAGCGCGCGTCGC
>Ga0316578_10000790_pt1 | contig 11689 bp, 20 predicted proteins | sample J0NA_2_FD_203076 | JGI IMG/M metagenome (GOLD analysis project Ga0316578, IMG submission 203076) | Rhizosphere microbial communities from salt marsh grasses in Alabama, United States - J0-2_160517rDrC | ecosystem: Host-associated > Plants > Roots > Rhizosphere | place: USA: Alabama | collected...
GCGCCAGAAGTGCAACGCAAACGGTGTGGACGCGTGTTGGAAGCGTTCGGTGCGACGCATAGCATTGCATGGCCGTGATCGGGAGGCATTCCGGTCACCAACACACCCAGCAATCGATGTCTGTGCAGGCCGCCCGCGTCGTCCGGGACCGGAACCGCCCAGCAACAACTTGATTCCGTGCTCCGCACGCTCGTCCTGCCGTGTCCCGGTGGGGGAGTGGCGGAGCATTTGCGTGGAGAGCCCCCGAGGCTCGGACAACGAGAAGGATCCCGCCGCCATGGCACAACAATCGATCGTCGGCGAGAAGGTCGGCATGACACAGACGTGGGTCGACGACAAGGTCGTCCCCGTCACCGTGCTCCGTGTCGAACCGATGCGCATCGTGCAGATCAAGACCTCCGAACGCGACGGCTACAACGCACTGCAGGTGACCTACGGCCACCGTGACGCGAAGAAGCTCAACAAGCCGGCAGCCGGACATTTCGAGAAGGCCGGCGTCGCACCGGGCAAGCGGCTCGTCGAGCTGCGGCTCGACTCGGTCGACGGCTTCGAGGTCGGACAGGAACTCACCGTCGAGCAGATCGCAGCGGGCACCAAGGTGGACGTGACCGCGACGAGCCGGGGCAAGGGGTTCGCCGGCGTCATGAAGCGTCACAACTTCGGCGGCCAGCCGGCATCGCACGGCAACAACAAGAGCCACCGCAAGCCCGGCGCCATCGGCTCGTGCGCCTTCCCGGCCCGGGTGTTCAAGGGCCAGCGCATGGCCGGCCACATGGGCCACGAGCAGGTCACCACGCAGAACCTCGAAGTCGTGCAGTCCGACGCCGAGCGGAACCTGTTGCTGATCAAGGGCTCGGTGCCCGGTCCCGCGGGCGGCGTCGTGCTCGTGCGCAATGCCGTGAAGTTCGCAGGAAAGGCAGGCTGACATGGCCGCTCTCACCCTCAAGACCGCGGCCGGTGCGGACAGCGGGACGATCGAGCTCGACGACGACGTGTTCGGCGTCCGCCCGAACATCCCGCTGATGCACCAGGTCGTCACCGCCCAGCTCGCCGCTCGGCGCTCGGGGACCCACAGCACCAAGACCCGCTCGGACGTCGCCGGCGGCGGCCGCAAGCCCTACTCGCAGAAGGGCACCGGCAACGCCCGCCAGGGATCGATCCGTGCGCCGCAGTTCAGCGGCGGTGGGGTCGCCCTCGGACCCAAGCCCCGCTCGTACGACCAGAAGACCCCGAAGAAGATGGTCCGCGCCGCGCTGCGCTCCGCGCTGTCGGACCGTGCCAACGAGGGCAAGATCGTGGTCGTCGACAGTTGGGGAATCGAGACGCCGAGGACCAAGGACGCCAAGGCAGCGCTCGACGCGCTCGGCATCACCGGCACCGCCCTCGTGGTCATCGGTCGCGACGACGCCGCCGCAGCGCTGAGCTTCCGCAACCTGCCGAAGGTCCAGGTCATCGGCCCCGGCGAGCTGAACGCCTACGACGTGCTCTGCAACGAGTGGGTCGTGTTCACCGAGGACGTGCTCCCCGCCGGCACGCCCGTCTCGCCCGAGCAGGCCAGCAAGCCCGCGAAGTCCGGCAAGGCCGCCGAGGGAAGCGCCAGCGACGAGAGCGGCAACTCGGCCGACCTCGAGGATGCAGCACCGACGTCCGGTGAGGCCGAGTCAGGAGAAGCGTCATGAAGGACCCACGCGACATCATCATCGCCCCCGTCGTCTCCGAGAAGAGCTACGACCTCATCGAGCAGGGTGTGTACACGTTCAAGGTCAGCCCGAGGGCCTCGAAGCCGGAGATCCGCGACGCCGTCGAGGCGATCTGGGGTGTCGAGGTGCTCAAGGTCAACACCCTCAACCGGCCCGGGAAGCGCAAGCGCACCCGCGGCACCAACCGAATCGGTCAGCGTCCCGACACCAAGCGGGCCATCGTCACCCTGGCAGCGGGGGAGATCCCGCTGTTCGAGAACTGAGCGCACCATGGCTATCCGTTCCCGCAAGCCCACCAGCCCCGGCCGTCGGTTCCAGACGAGCTCCGACTTCGGCGAGATCACCAAGACCACGCCGGAGAAGCGTCTGCTCGCCAAGAAGACCAAGACCGGTGGCCGCAACAGCTACGGCCGCAAGACGTCGCGTCACCGCGGCGGCGGCCACAAGCAGCAGTACCGCATCATCGACTTCAAGCGGGTCAAGGACGGTGTGACCGCCAAGGTCGCCGCCATCGAGTACGACCCCAACCGCACCTGCCGCATCGCCCTGCTCCACTACAGCGACGGCGAGAAGGCCTACATCCTCGCCCCGCGGGGGTTGAACGTCGGCGACACCGTCGAGAGCGGCCACGGCGCCGACATCAAGCCGGGCAATGCGATGCCGCTGCGCTACATCCCCGTCGGCACCACCGTGCACAACGTCGAGCTGCGTCCCGGCCAGGGCGGCAAGATCGGCCGGTCGGCCGGCATTGCCGTCCAGTTGGTCGCGAAGGAGGGCGACTACGCCACCTTGCGCATGCCCTCGACCGAGATGCGCCGCGTGATGATCGACTGCCGGGCCACCGTCGGTGAGGTGGGCAACAGCCAGCACGAGCTCGTCAAGATCGGCAAGGCCGGTCGCAACCGGTGGAAGGGCAAGCGCCCGCAGACCCGCGGCGTGGCGATGAACCCGGTCGACCACCCGCTCGGCGGCGGCGAGGGCCGCACCTCCGGCGGTCGCCCGGCCGTGTCGCCGTGGGGCAAGCCCGAGGGTCGCACCCGCGACAAGAAGAAGGCGAGCCAGCAGTTGATCATCCGTCGCCGTCGTACGAGCAAGGGTCGCCGCTGACGCGGCACAAGGAAGGTATCTCTCGCATGTCCCGCAGTCTGAAGAAGGGCCCCTTCGTCGACGAGCACCTGCTCAAGAAGATCGACGCCCAGAACGCCGCCGGAGAGCGCAAGGTCGTCAAGACCTGGTCGCGCCGGTCCACCATCATCCCCGACATGGTCGGCCACACGATCGCCGTCCACGACGGCCGCAAGCACGTCCCGGTCTACGTGACCGAGTCGATGGTCGGCCACAAGCTCGGTGAGTTCAGCCCCACCCGCACCTTCAAGTTCCATGCGGGCATGGAACGCAATGCGAAGGGTCGCCGCTGATGACCGGTCCCAAGTTGAACGAGAAGTCCTACGTCGCCGGGGAACGCTCCGGCACGAAGGCGACCGCCCGCTACGTCCGGTCCTCGGCCTCGAAGGCCCGCGCCGTGCTCGACCTCATCCGCGGACTCGACGTGAACAGCGCCGACGAGGTGCTGCAGTTCACCGACCGCCACATCGCTCGCGACATCCGCAAGGTGCTGGCGAGCGCGGTCTCCAACGCCGTCAACAACGACGACCAGGACGCCGACGAGCTGTTCGTCATCGCGTGTTACGCCGACGAGGGCCCGACGCTTCGTCGTTTCCGTCCGCGTGCCCGCGGTCGTGCGACGCGCATCAACAAGCGCAGCTGCCACATCACGGTGATCGTCGCTCGCATGAGCGACGATCGCATCGCAGTCCTCCAGGCCCGTCAGGAACGTGCCGGCGGAAGCGGTGGACGTGGCCGACCCCAGAGCAGCGCAGCGAGCCGACGTGCCCGCGTCGAGCGCAGCCGTCAGAAGGCCGCCGAGTCGACCGACACGACCGACGACGAGACGCTCGACACGGTCGACTCGGACAACGCCGAGTCAGCAGAGGCTCCAGAAGCCGAGGCGACCGAAGATGCAGCGACGGCCGAGGCCGCCGCGGACGAAGCAACCGAAACCGACGAGGCCGACATCGCAGACGCGGCCGCCGACGCGGACGCACCCGCCGAGGGAAGCGCCAGCGACGAGGAACAGGAAGACGAGACCGACAACGTGAACACAGCCGCCGAGGGAAGCGCCAGCGACGAGGCGGGGCCCGCCGAGGAGAACCAGCGGGCCGACGAGAAGGGCAAGTCGTAATGGGTCAGAAGATCAATCCGTACGGCTTCCGCCTGGGAGTGACCACCGACTGGAAGTCGCGCTGGTTCTCCGAGCGTGAGTACAAGGAGTACCTCACCGAGGACTGGACGATCCGGCAGGAGATCATGACGCGGCTCGAGTCCGCGGCGATCAGCCGGATCGAGGTCGAGCGCACCCGTGACAAGCTGCGCGTCGACGTCCACACGGCCCGCCCGGGCATCGTCATCGGTCGTCGGGGTGCACAGGCCGACGAGCTCCGCCAGCTGATCACCAAGATCACCGGCAACCCGAAGATCCAGCTCAACATCGTGGAGATCAAGAACCCCGAGCTCGATGCGGCCCTGATCGCCCAGGGTGTCGCCGATCAGCTCGTCAACCGGATCGCGTTCCGCCGGGCGATGAAGCGCGCCGTGCAGAACGCCCAGCGCGCCGGCGCGCTCGGCATCCGCGTCCAGTGTTCGGGCCGTCTCGGCGGCGCCGAGATGAGCCGGACGGAGTGGTACCGCGAGGGACGCGTCCCGCTGCACACGCTGCGCGCCGACATCGACTACGGGATGCGTGAGGCCAAGACGACCAGCGGTCGTGTCGGCGTCAAGGTGTGGATCTACAAGGGTGACATCCTCCCGTACAAGACGCTCAACGAGGACAAGATCGCCCGCGAGGCCGCGATGGCCGTCGGCGAGACCTCGGGTCAGGTCGGACCGCGCAAGGTCGTGTCCTCGGGCGGCCCCCGTGACGCGGTCCCGGCGCCCGAGACCCAGCCCCTGGTCCGAGAGGCCGATCCCGAACTCGAGAAGCTGCTCGACGAAGAAGAGGCGATCGCCAAGCGCACCGCGCAGGGCGAGAGCCACGACACGCCGCATTTCCGCGGCGAGGACTGAAAGGGACCGAACCATGCTGATGCCTCGCAAGGTCGCCCATCGCAAGCACCACCGCGGCCGCACCAAGGGCCTCGCCAAGGGTGGGTCCGGACTGAACTTCGGTGAGTACGGGATCCAGGCCCTCGAACCCGGCTGGCTCACCGCCCGCCAGATCGAGGCCGCTCGTATCGCCATGACCCGCTCGATCAAGCGGGGCGGCAAGGTCTGGATCAACGTGTTCCCGGACAAGCCCGTCACCAAGAAGCCGGCCGAGACCCGTATGGGATCCGGCAAGGGCAACCCCGAGTTCTGGGTGGCCGTCGTCAAGCCCGGCCGCACGCTCTTCGAGCTGTCGTACCCGAACGAGGAGCTCGCCCGAGCCGCGCTGAACAAGGCGATCCAGAAGCTCCCGATCAAGGCCCGGATCATCACGCGCGAGGAGGAGATCTGACATGGCGAAGAAGAACGACCTCGTCGAGCTCAGCCTCGGTGAACTGATCGACGAGCTGAAAGCGACCAAGCAGGAAGCGCTCAACCTGCGTTTCCGCAACGCGACCGGCCAACTCGAGAACACCGCCGAGATCGGCAAGGTGCGCAAGCAGGTGGCGCGTATCAACACCCTCATCCGCCAACGCGAGATCGCCGCGGCCGAGGCCGGACAGTGAGTGACGACATGACTGACACGACCAACGAAGACGTGCGCGCAGCCAGCGAGGGAAGCGCCGGCGACGAGCTGGACGCGGCGCGAGGCCAAAGCGAAGCGGCGGCCGAGCCCGCCACCAGGACGGGAAGCGCCAGCGACGAGCCGGAAGCGCCGCGAGGTCACAGCGGAGCGGCGACCGAGCGCGCCGCCAGAAAGGTCCGCGAGGGCACCGTCGTGTCGAACGCGATGGACAAGACGGCCGTCGTGGCCGTGGTCGACCGTGTCCGCCACGCCAAGTACAACAAGTTCGTGCTGCGGACCAAGAAGCTGTACGCGCACGACGAGACCAACGACGTCAACGTCGGTGACAAGGTGCGCGTGATGGAGACCCGGCCGCTCAGCAAGAACAAGCGCTGGCGCATCACCGACGTCCTGGAGCGTGCGAAATGATCCAGCAGGAGTCCCGCCTCCGCGTCGCCGACAACTCCGGCGCCAAGGAGGTGCTGTGCATCAAGGTGCTCGGCGGCACCCGCCGCCGGTACGCATCGATCGGCGACGTGTTCGTCGCGACCGTCAAGGACGCGATGCCGGGCGCCGCCGTCAAGAAGGGCGAGGTCGTCAAGTGCGTCGTCGTCCGGACCAAGAAGGAGAAGCGTCGTCCGGACGGCAGCTACATCCGCTTCGACGAGAACGCAGCCGTGCTGATCAAGGACGACCTGACCCCGCGCGGGACGCGCATCTTCGGCCCGGTGGGCCGGGAGCTGCGCGACCGCAAGTTCATGCGCATCGTCTCGCTGGCACCGGAGGTGCTGTGATGAAACTGAAGAAGGGTGACACCGTCGAGGTGATCACGGGCAAGGACAAGGGCAAGCAGGGCGAGATCGCCTTCGTCTTCCCCAAGACCAACAAGATCATCGTGAACGGCGTCAACGTCGCCTCGAAGCACCAGAAGGCCCGCCGCGCCAACGAACCCGGCGGCATCATCGAGAAGGACATGCCGCTCGACGCCAGCAACGTGATGCTGGTCCACAAGGGCAAGAAGGTCCGGGTCGGCTACAAGATCAACGCCGACGGCACGAAGGTGCGCGTCGCCCGCCCGAGCGGGGAGGTCATCGGATGAGCACCGCGGTCGCAACCGACGTCCCGCGTCTCAAGGCGCGCTACAACGACGAGGTGAAGGCCCAGCTGCAGGCCGATCTGGGGATCCAGAACGTGATGCAGGTACCCGGCCTCGAGAAGATCGTGATCAACATGGGTGTGGGTCGCGCCGCCGGCCAGCCGTCGTTGATCGAGGGGTGCGTGGCCGACCTGACCGTGATCTCCGGTCAGAAGCCGGTCGTCACCAAGGCTCGAACGTCGATCGCCAACTTCAAGCTCCGCGAGGGTCAGGCGATCGGCGTCAAGGTGACGCTGCGCGGCGACCGCATGTGGGAGTTCCTGGACCGTCTGATCTCGGTCGCGATCCCGCGTATCCGCGACTTCCGTGGGCTGCCCGCGAATTCGTGGGACGGCCACGGCAACTACACCTTCGGGCTCAACGAACAGACGATGTTCGCCGAGATCGACCCGGACAAGGCCGACCAGCCCCGTGGCATGGACATCACGATCGTGACGACGGCGAACGACAACACCGGCGGCAAGGCGCTGCTCGAGGCCTTCGGGTTCCCGTTCAAGAAGGGCGCCGATGCCGAGAACGAACCGCGCAAGAAGAAGTCCAAGGGGCCGCGCTACGGCGGCAAGAAGAAGTGAACCGAGGCGACTGACATGGCAAAGAAAGCACTGATCAACAAGGCCAATGCGAAGCCGAAGTTCAAGGTTCGCGGGTACACCCGCTGCCGTCGCTGCGGCCGCGCCCGGTCCGTGTACCGCAAGTTCGGCCTGTGCCGTGTGTGCCTGCGCGAGCTCGCACACGCCGGTGAGATCCCCGGTCTGACGAAGTCGAGTTGGTGAGGAGACAAGCAACATGATGACCGATCCCATCGCCGACATGCTCACGCGGGTCCGCAACGCGAACACCGCCAAGCACGACGAGGTGCGCATGCCCTCCTCCAAGCAGAAGGTCGCGCTCGCCGAGCTCCTCCAGAAGGAGGGCTACATCGAGAGCTTCGAGACCGCGCCGTCGCCCAAGGGTGTCGGCGAGGTGCTGACGATCAAGATGAAGTACTCGCCCGATCGTGATCGCACGATCGTCGGCCTGCGCCGCATCTCGACGCCCGGACTCCGCGTGTACCGCAACGCCGGCACCGTGCCCCGTGTGCTCGGTGGACTCGGTGTTGCCGTCCTGTCCACCTCCCAGGGCCTGATGACCGACCGCGAGGCGCGCAAGCGCAACGTGGGCGGCGAGGTCATGTGTTACGTCTGGTGACCAGGCCGGAGAAGGAGAAGTAGGAACGACATGTCCCGCATCGGAAAAGCACCGATCACGGTGCCCGCCGGCGTCGACGTCACACTCGACGGCCGCACGATCTCGGTCAAGGGCCCCAAGGGAACCCTGCAGCGCGAGATCCCCGGCAGCATCACGATCACCATCGAGGGCGACACGCTCGTGTGCGAGCGCCCGAACGACGAGAACAAGACCAAGGCGATGCACGGGCTCACCCGCAGCCTGGTCAACAACATGGTCATCGGCGTCACCGACGGGTTCCGCAAGGAACTCGAGATCGTCGGCGTCGGCTACCGCGCCGAAGCGCAGGGCCCGAACGGACTGCGGCTGAACCTCGGGTTCAGTCACTCCGTCGACGTGAAGGCGCCCGAGGGCATCGCGTTCGAGGTCCCCCAGCAGACCCAGGTGATCGTCACCGGCATCGACAAGGAAGTGGTCGGCCAGGTGGCCGCCAACATCCGCAGCATCCGCAAGCCCGAGCCCTACAAGGGCAAGGGCGTCCGCTACGCGGGCGAACGCGTGCTGCGCAAGGCCGGCAAGGCCGGCAAGAAGTGATGGCCGGCAAGGCCGGAAGGAAGCAACGGAGCGACTCATGAGCAAGATCGCCGAAGCCCGCCGCAGTGGCCGCATCCGCCGCCACCGTCGGGTGCGCAAGAAGATCCACGGCACCGCTGCACGCCCGCGCCTCGCCGTCTACCGGTCGAATCGGCACCTGTCCGTGCAGATCATCGACGACGACGCCGGCACGACGCTCGCGGCCGCATCGACCAACGAAGCCGACCTGCGTTCCGCCGGTTCGGGGTCGAGCGTCGAGGCCGCGACCCGCGTGGGCCGGCTGATCGCCGAACGGGCCAAGGCCGTCGGCGTCGACAAGGTCGTGTTCGATCGCGGTGGGTTCGCCTACCACGGCCGGATCGCCGCCGTTGCCACCGCCGCCCGCGAAGCAGGACTGGAGTTCTGATGTCATCTCCCATGAACAACGACAACCGCGGGCGCGACAACCGCGGGCGTGACGGCCGTGATGCGCGCGACGGTGACGACAGCGGACTGCGCGAGTCGCGGGTGATCACCATCAACCGCGTCGCGAAGGTCGTCAAGGGCGGACGCCGGTTCTCCTTCACCGCGCTCGTCGTGATCGGCGACGGCAACGGCCGCGTCGGCCTCGGCTACGGCAAGGCGAAAGAGGTCCCGCTCGCGATCCAGAAGGGCACCGAGGAGGCCAAGCGCAACCTGTTCGAGGTGCCGATGGCGGGCAGCACCATCATCCATCCCGTCCTCGGCACGACCGGCGGCGGTCGGGTGCTGATGAAGCCCGCTGCTCCGGGTACCGGCGTGATCGCGGGTGGCGCCGCACGCGTCATCCTCGAGGAGGCGGGCGTCCACGACGTGCTCTGCAAGTCGCTCGGCTCGGCCAACCACATCAACGTCGCCCGGGCCACCGTCGCCGGCCTCAAGTCCCTGCAGCGACCCGACGAGATCGCGGCTCGCCGAGGTCTTCCGGCCGAGGAGTTCGTGCCCAAGGGGCTGCTCGACGCCTACAACGAGCGTCAGAAGGCCCGGTCGGGTGCCGTCACCGTTGGGAGCACCGAATGAGCGAGCAGACGATCACCATCACCCAGGTCAGGTCGTCGATCGGGACCAAGCCGAAGCATCGCGGCACGCTGCGGGCGCTCGGGCTCGGCAAGATCGGCGACACCAACACCCTGCCGGACCGTCCGGAGATCCGGGGCATGATCGCCCGGGTTCCGCACCTGATCGAGGTCGCCGAGCCGGCGGCTGCCGAGAAAGCGAGCTGACCATGCAGGTCCACGAACTCGCACCGTCCCCCGGTGCGAAGAAGAACGCGAAGCGCGTCGGTCGCGGGACCGGCGGCAAGGGCGGCAAGACCGCAGGCCGCGGCAGCAAGGGTCAACGCGCCCGCAACACGGTCGCCCGAGGCTTCGAGGGCGGCCAGACCCCGCTGAAGCAGCGCGTGCCGAAGCTGAAGGGGTTCAACAACCCGTTCCGCGTCGAGTACCAGGCCGTCAACCTCCACACCCTCGCCGACCTCGTCGAGACGACCGGTGCGACGACCGTCGATCCGGACGTGCTCGTCGCCCACGGTCTGGCCCACAAGGGGGCCTTCGTCAAGGTGCTCGCCCGCGGCGAGATCTCGACCAAGGTCGACCTCCACGTACACGCCATCTCGTCGGCAGCCGACGCAGCGATCACCGCCGCAGGCGGTACGGTCACCCTGATCCCGCTCCCGTTCCGGGAGGAGGGCAAGGCCGGACGCCCGGCCGCCAAGGGCAACCAGTTCGCCAATCGCTGACCCGGTCAGCCCGAAACACCCGCCGACGACAACTCCAGCGACGACGAAGGACCACCCGCGTGATCTCGAACTTGATGAACGTCTTCAAGGTCCACGACCTCCGGAACAAGATCCTGTTCGTCGTGCTCATGGTCGCGGTCTACCGATTCGGCGTGGCGATCCGTGTGCCGGGCGTCGACCCGATCGCGATCGAACAGCTCCGGGAGTCGGCGAGCCAGCAGGGCGCGCTCGGGTTCCTCAACCTGTTCTCCGGCGGCGCGTTCGAGAGTTTCTCGATCTTCGCGCTCGGCATCATGCCGTACATCACCGCGAGCATCATCATGCAGGTCCTCGGGGTCGTGATCCCGAAGCTCGAGGAGCTGCAGAACGAAGGAGCGGTCGGGCAACGCAAGATCACCCAGTACACCCGGTACGTGACGATCGGTCTCGCCACGCTGCAGGCCACCGGTCTCGTGTTCATCTTCGGCACCGGACGGGGGACCGCCTTCTTCTCCGCCGCCGGGGCCGCGCCGACGGTGCCCCTGCTGCCCGACGGGGTGTGGCCACGCGGCTACCTGATCATCCCCACCCTGGTGGCGGGGACCGCGGTGCTGATGTGGATGGCCGAGATGATCAGCCAGCGCGGCATCGGCAACGGCATGTCGATGATCATCTTCGCCTCGGTCGTCGCGTCCCTCCCGGGGGGTTTCTGGAGCATCCTGCAGCTCAACGGCAGCTTCTGGTTCCTCGCCATGGTCGCCCTGACGATCTTCATCATCATCGCCGTGGTCTACGTCGAACTCGGACAGCGGCGAATTCCGGTGCAGTTCGCGAAGCGCGTCGTCGGACGCCGCATGATGGGCGGGCAGAACACCTACATCCCGCTCAAGGTCAACCAGTCCGGCGTGATCCCGATCATCTTCGCCAGCTCGATCCTGCTGCTGCCCGTGATCTTCACGCAGTTCCTCGGCTCCGGCGAGGGGTGGCGCGGTGACATCGCCAGCTTCGTGGACCGCTACATCGTCAATCCGCAGAACTTCGTGTACGTCACGCTGTTCGCCCTGATGATCATCGCGTTCGCCTACTTCTACAACTCGATCGCGTTCGACCCGGTTCGCCAGGCCGACCAGCTCCGCCGTCAGGGTGGGTTCATCCCCGGCGTGCGTCCCGGCCCCCAGACCGAGCGGTACCTCGCCAAGGCCGTCAACCGGATCACGTTGCCCGGTGCGGTGTTCATCGCGATCGTCGCCGTCCTGCCGTACATCCTGCTGATCATCGCCGGCATCAGCACGTTCGGGTTCGCCGGCACCAGCGTCCTGATCTCGGTGGGTGTCGCGCTCGAGCTGATGCGCCAGATCGACAGCCAACTCACCCTGCGCAACTACGAGGGGTTCTTGAAGTAGGTCGAGCGTGATCCCCGGCGCCCGACTCATCATCCTCGGGCGACAGGGTGCCGGCAAGGGCACGCAGTGCGTGCGACTGTCACGGCACTTCGTCGTACCGCACATCTCCACCGGGGACATGCTGCGCGCCGCGGTGCGGGAGGGCACCGAGCTGGGTCTCCTCGCCAA
>Ga0316578_10000792_pt1 | contig 11679 bp, 5 predicted proteins | sample J0NA_2_FD_203076 | JGI IMG/M metagenome (GOLD analysis project Ga0316578, IMG submission 203076) | Rhizosphere microbial communities from salt marsh grasses in Alabama, United States - J0-2_160517rDrC | ecosystem: Host-associated > Plants > Roots > Rhizosphere | place: USA: Alabama | collected...
TGGGCGATTTTATTCAGGGCCTCATTGGCCATGGCATAGTCGGCCTGTCCGCGGTTGCCCATCCGGGCCGTCACGGAGGAAAACAGCACCAGGTGGCGCAATGGGTCCTGAGCCGTTGCAGCCAACAGGTGCTCGAGTCCTTTCACTTTAGTGTCGAAGACACGCTCAAATTGTTCCGGATTCTTGTCCACGATCAAGCGGTCCTCGAGCACTCCGGCCCCGTGAATAACCGCCCTGACCGGCCCATGCGTCGCCCTGACCGAATCGATCAGACTGAGAACGGCGTCGGCACGCCGGACATCGACACTATGATAATAAGCTTCGGAACCGGTTTGCCGTATCGCTGCCAGGGTCGTTGCAATCTCCCGATTGGCCATATGCCGGCGGAAGGCGGATTCCAGTTGAACCGGCGTTGGGTTGCCATTGAACTCGTGATCCAGAATCGCCCGCTTGACATCGGCCGCATCGGTCAACTCTTTCAACCATGAGGGTTCCGGTTCGGGTGCCGGTGAGCGTCCCAACAGTATCAGTTTCGATTGCGTGTCGGCCGCCAAAGCGAGGGCAACGGCGGCCGTCACACCTCTGGCGCCGCCCGATACCACCACGACTTCACCGGTTTCCAAAGGCCGGGCTGCCGTCGTGATGGCCGGAAGCGACGCATCTTCCAGCACCAATATGCGGCGTCCTTTTCGGTCCAGTCCGATTTCAACCGGGTCTTCTTGCCTGTAATGAAGCAGTTCATCGGCGACCATGGCAGCCGCTTCAGTCGTATCCGGCCAGTTTGGAGCTACATCGATGGCCCGGCAGTGAACGGTGCCCCACTCGATAGCGGCGGTTTTAACCAGTCCGGCCAGCGCGCCCTGCAAGGGATTCTCGATCCCCCGTCCGTGGAAACCGAAGGCACCGTCCATTCTCGTGACCGAAGCAAAAACGGCACCGCTTCGAGCAGCCGATCCCACCAGTTCGGCTCCAAAAAGGCTCGCCAGTTGGAGCATTTTCTTCAGGTCACCGGAAATGGAAGGTGAATGTGCAGGGGCGATCAAGACCAACCCGGCAGCCGTCGTCAAGTCCGGCTTGTCACTTGAAAAAGTCAAAGGGATCAGGTCCGTTACGATATTGCGCCGTCCCAGTTCGTCGGCCAATGCGGCCGAAAGTCCGGCACCGTCGTCGGTAATGAACACCTTCCGTCCGTCCGGAATCGTCACCGTTTCCCAATCCTCGCCAGGGGCTTCGACCACTCTGATGACCTGCCTCCGGAGCGGCACGGGCGCGTTTTCTGACGTCGACACTGCCGTGGTCGTTTCGGTCTTCGTCGACGCCGCATTTGCCGGAATTTCATCCGGCTTCACATCCGTCGGTGAAACACCGCTCGAGCTGCCGAGATAGTCGGCAATCTGCCCCAGCGTTTTGAGTCGGCCCATGTCGCCCGGTGATACGGAGTGAACGCCGGGCATCTTTTCCTCGACAGCCGACAAGATTTCCACGCGTTTGATGGAGTCGATGCCCATGTCGGCCTCGATGTCCATATCCGGCTTGATCATCTCGATTGGATAACCCGTCAGTTCACTGACAACGTCAATCAGGGTGGTCAGCAGGGCGTTTTGGTTTCCTTCGCCGGCAGGTGTCTCCGGTACTGACGTGTCGATGAGCGCTTCCACTTTTTTCCCCGACACCGCTTCAGCCGATTCGGTGTCCCCATTGAACCCGGTCAAGAGTTCTGCCACTTGCCCCAGGGTTTTCATTTTTCCCATGACGGCTGGTGGAATGGCGGGCAGATCAGGGACTCTTTCTTCGAGGGTCGATAGGATCTCGACGCGCTTGATGGAGTCGATGCCCAAATCGGCTTCGATGTCCATATCCGGTTCAATCATCTCGACCGGATAGCCCGTAAGGTCGGAGACGACTTCCACCAAAAGGTTCTGAACTTCCCGAACGGTCCGCGATGCCGCAGATGCAGCGGCAGATAGCGTTTCAGGCGAGGCGCCCTGCCGGGCGAAACGCTCCGGCACAGTGCTGGATGGTGTTTTCTGGAAGGGCGTCTCGGTTGCAGGAACCGGATCGCTTGTCCCACTTGAGCCGTGTTTCGGTTTTTCACGTGATTCAAGGACTGGGGCGGCCGGCGCAATTGGAGGCCTTTGGCCGGGAATTTCAGAGGGTATGGGTGTCTCGGCCTGGTTTAACGACGCCTCCGTCAAGCGGCGGGTGTGCGCCAACATGGCTTGCAGTGTGCGGCCGGCCTGGATCTGAGTATCCAGAAATTTCTGGTGTGTCTCGGCTGTCTGTTGTTGCAGGGCCTGCATCGAGGCCAAACCTTGTTGCAGCGTCGACAACGCCTGCCGGATCCAATCGGGACCGGTTTCGGAAAGACGTTCTGACTGGGTACCGAGGACACTATCGATCGGGTGCGGGTGGGATGATTTTTTCGTCATATCCGTGCTTTCAGCATCAGGGGCCGACCGGTCAAACCGAGGCGCTGCCGCCGATAGGCTGGGGTCGGGTTGGGTAGGGCGCGAGTGCGCGTCATTCTTGCGGGGCCGATGTGACGACGGTTGCGACAGGCCTTGATTGTCAATGCGGGGCGTCCGATAGTTCGCTCCCGTCAGTTCAATCTGCATCAACGGCCTGCGGCTCCTCAGCGGTGGGGTTTCCCAGCGGTTAAGGTCTACCGGGTGTCCGACGGCCGCCAGACGGCCCAAAGTGCGGGCCAGATCGCCGACTCCGGTGCCTTTACCGGCCGAAGCGTCAACGGCGACGGCCTCAACGGTTTTGCCGGCGAGAATGTCGGCAACCAAACCGGTCAGAATGTTTCTGGGGCCCACTTCCACAAACGTCCGCACTCCGCTTCTGTAAAGGGTTTTGATTTCGTCGCAAAAAGCGACGGGTTGCTGTAGATGGTCACCGAGCAGGGCCGCTGCACCGGTCGAATCGGCCGGATAGGGACCGCCGGTCGTGTTGGAGAAAACCGGTATCGACGTCGGTGATAAGGCAATCGTGCGGAGGGCTTCCCGGAAAGGGTGCCCGGCCTCTTTGACGTATTTGCTGTGAAATGCGGCGGCAACAGGAAGGATAGTGCAGTTATACCCCTTATCCCGGCAGATCGACCGAACGGTATCGAGCGACGCAATGGTTCCGGCGATGACGCCTTGTTGGGGGGCGTTGCGGTTTGCCAGGACGACATCGAGCCGGTTCGATTCGATGAGCGCCTCTATTTCTGCCAAAGGCGCTTTGACGGCCAGCATTCCGCTGGAGGGGGTCCCCTCGCGCTTTCCGGCGGCGGCCATCAGCTGACCACGCGAGACGGCCAGGGAAAGAAAAGCCTGCTGGTCGATCCAGCCGGCGGCGTGCAAGGCGGTCAGTTCGCCGAAACTGTGACCCGCGGTTGCATCCGGCTGGACGCCGAAGACTGTCAGAACTTTGAGCATGGCGAGGCTGACGGCACCGATAGCTGGCTGTGCAATGTCGGTGCGTCGCAGGGCGGCGTGCTGCAAAGCGATGTCTTCCGAAGAGGAAACCGTAAACGGGTAAATGGCCCGGCCCAGGCTCCTCTCGTCGTCGAACCGTCGATCGGCGGCCGCGAGCGCTTCGAAGGCTGCCGGAAACCGGCAGACAAGATCGCGCCCCATCCCCGGATACTGACTGCCCTGACCGGGAAATAAAAACACCAGCTTTCCGGCGGGTCTTCCTTCACCATAAAACAGCCCCGGACGGTTGACGGCCGTCTCGGCTCGGAGGTTCTCGAGCACGGCCAGCCCCTCCTGCCGGAAAAAGGTCCGAATCGACTCCGGCGTCCGGTCGCCGCCAATCGTCTGTTCGATGACCCACAAAAGGCGGCACTCATCGTCTACGGCGAATACCTGGCGTGACCGCAAAGCTGCTTCAGACAACGGTATCCCGTTTTCGATCTCGATTTTCAGTTGCTCGATTTTTTCGATCAATTCAGCTTTTGACGTTCCGGACACCGCCACGATCTCAACCGAACCATCCCAGGCGGTGTCGGTTTTTGTCTTCCGGTATTCTTCCAGAACGAGGTGAAAGTTGCTGCCGCCGAATCCGAAGGCGCTGACCCCACAACGGCGCGGGTGGTCCTTATTGGAAAGCCACGGCCGCGTGACGGTATTGAGGTAAAATCGGCTTTGGTCGATACCGAGTTCCGGGTCCGGTCGCTCTGCTTTCAACGTCGGCGGCAGGATTTTGTGATGCAAGGCCAGGGCGCTTTTAATCAAGCCCGCCGCACCGGCGGCGGCCTTGGTGTGACCGATCATCGATTTGACCGAGCCGATGGCGCAGCCCGATCCGTTGGCGGTCTTGTCGCCGAACACCTGGTTCAAGGCTTGAAATTCGATTTTGTCGCCGACACGGGTGCCTGTGCCATGGGCTTCGATCAGTTCAACGGTGTCCGGATTGACACCGGCGCTCGTATAGGCTTTTCGTAAAGCAAGGGCCTGGCCTTCGGGGCGGGGGGCATATATGCTCTGAGATTTACCGTCGCTGGCACTTCCTATGCCGCGAATGACAGCATAAATCCGGTCGCCGTCCTTTTCGGCGTCGGCCAATCGCTTGATCACCAGAAGACCGATTCCCTCGCCGAGGACCGTTCCATCGGCATCCTTCGAAAAGGGACGAACGTCCCCGGTGGGCGAGAGGATGCGGGTTTTGGCAAAGCACATGTGCATGAATATGTCGTTGAGCGTATCGACCCCGCCGGTGATCACCATGTCGCTGCGGCCGGCGATAAGTTCCAGAAGTGCCATGTGAACCGCACTCAACGAACTGGCGCACGCCGCGTCGACCACGCAGTTGGTGCCACCCAGGTCGAGGCGGTTGCAGATTCGGCCGGCGACCACATTGCCGAGGAGTCCGGGAAAGGAGTTTTCCTGCCAGGGAACGTAGGAATCGGATATGCGTGCGACGACTTCTTCTGCGGTCGCTGCGGTCACTCCTGCGCGCTCGAGCGCTTGCCGCCATTTGGGAAAGCCGAGCCTGGCCCCGAGTGGAATGACCAGTTCCTGGGTACCGGTGACACCCAGGATGACACTGGTTCTTTCTCGATTGAACGCTTTTCGGTCATCGTAGCCGGCGTCCGCAAGTGCCATCTTGGCCGCCACGAGCCCCAACAATTGGGAGGTATCGGTGGCTTCCAGGGTATTCGGCGGTATGCCGAATTCGGTCGGGTCGAACATCACCTTCGGTAAAAAACCACCGCGCGTGCAATACGTGTGGTCAGGGATCTTCGGGTCCTCGTCAAAATAGTCAGCGGCCGCCCAGTGGGTCGGAGGGACCTCGTCGATGGCGTTTTCACCGTTCACGATCAGCCGCCAGAATTCTTTCAGCCCGGAGGATTTTGGAAAAAAGCACCCCATGCCGATGATGGCAACCGGTATCGCTTGATGGTTTAGCTGTTTATCGTCTGTCAATTGTCAAACCTTTTTGTGACCCGAAAAGATTCTGTCGGAGTTTGAATAGCAAGGCATGAAGAACCCAAATGCGGAGAATGGCGGCTCGTATCAATCCGCACAAAATCAATTATTGTTTAAAAGCTTACATATATTACATGGTAAAGGCAATTGCAAGGGATTGACGCACGTGAAATGTCTTGTTATATTGATATAACAACTTCTCAAGGAGCCGGTATGCTTCGTTTTTTTTCAAACCGCGAGCTTTCCGCCGGATTGTCAATTCCACTGGCGAGATGGAAACGATGGTCGCGCGAGTTTCTGCCGCCTGATCCGCTTGGCGGGCTGCAGTCCGGAGTCACCCGACAGTTTAGCGTGGATGAAGCTATGATCGTTTTTTTGGGCGGGCACCTGGTGGCTGAATTGAAAACGAGTGTTCCCGACGCCAGACAAATCCTGAAGGACTTGACGTCCTGTTTTCGGGATATCGGTCTATTCGCCAATAGCCGGATTCATGAACGCTTTAGTGCCGGTTTAACCAGTCCGATTAGTAGTTACAGCATCTTGATCTACCGCGATCGCAGCGAACCGGACCTTGCGGCTCGGTTTACCTATACGCTCCGGGGCGACATATCCCGCGCGCCGCAGGACCATGGCGGCCGAGCGATTTACCTTGAGCGGTATATCGAAGAACGCATCCCGCTCTCGGCGCCGTCGTTACCGAATCAGTTGAGCAGCCGAACGCTGCACATGACAACGATAGCCGATTATTTTGTGAAGGCCCTGGGGTTGGATAAGGGGCATTTTGCGATTCTAAGCTGACTTGGTTGATCCCCGGTCAATCAGAGACGCGATTTCTTCGAGTGGCAGGGGACGAAATTTTCCGACATCAGGCGACATGACGACCTTTTGTGCTCTCAGCCAGTTAAAGCGCGTGGCCACGGCGGCGCCAACCAGCAGATTGAGGGCGACTGTCACGACCGAACGGTGTTCAGGCCGTTCGAGAAAAGAGCCTCGCGTCCATTCGTTGAAAGCACCCATCGACGGACCGCACCAGATCTGATAGTCGATTTTACGCGATGGATCGCCGCTATTGGCCCAGTTCGAGGATTGTCCCAGATAGGAACGGAAGACCAGCGCCATCTTGTGCTTGGGATCCTTTGCGGCCCGCTCGATTTGTTGTGGGTCCCTCAGACGAAAGAAATTTTTGGTCTGTTCCCACTCTTCGTCGACAGGGCGGCGGAATAGGTCGCGTTCCATCATCAGCCGCTCCTTCTGCGGTATTTCCTCCAAAGAACCGTATCGGCAATAGAGATCGAATAGTTTGGCCGCCCGGAAAGGGAACAGGGTACCGCGTTTCAAAACCTGCACCTTGACGCTCATTTCAAACATATCGGCCGCTGGCGCCATGGTCACATCGGCCTGGCAAGCTTCAGCCAGCATTGATCGCACGGTGGCCGATGTGCCGGCTTCAAGGCAGGCTTGATTGACGGAGCCGGTCAGAACGTAGGCGGCACCGAGCGCAAAGGCAGCTGAAACAGCCGCCGGAGTGGCGATTCCGCCGCCCAAACCGACACTCAGGGGACGGTCGTAACCAAACGATTCGGCCATTCGGTCCCTCAGAGCCAGCATGGTGGGGAGCAGGGAAATGGCGGGCTGATTGTCTGTGTGACCCCCGGAATCGGCTTCGGCCGTCATGGTTTCGGCCACCGGAACGCACCGGGCCAGTTCGGCCTCTGCCGATGTGATCATGTTTCGGTCCAACAGCTGACGCAGGAATTTTTCGGGCGGCGGCGAGAAAAATTTCTTGGCGACTTCGACACGGGAGACCTTGGCGGTTACATGATTCGGACAGACGACTCGACCGTCGGCACCGCGATGAATCCCCTTTATACGGTAATAGACCAAGGGGAGCGTTAGATCCAGATAGGCCGAAGCGCTGATGCGGCAAATGGCGTGTTTCAAGTACAGATCGACCGTGGCTGCTTCCAAATCGGGTTCGCTTGGGCTGTGAATAAGATTGAAGCCGAAGGGAAGATCGGTTACCCGTTGCCGCAGCTGCACGATCGCGGTTTCGATGTCTTCCAGAGCCAAACCGGCGGCGCCGAAATAGCCGATCATGCCGGCCCGAGCCGCGGTCTCCACCATCTTGACCGAGGTGATGCCGTTGGCCATGGCGCCGATGACATATGGATAGCGCAACCCGAAGGAATGCTTGAAATAGGGGTCCCCTAAATCTTCAGGATGCAGCGCCGGTATGAATCCCAGCACGGGGAAGCCACCGGTCGACCCGCCGACGTCCGTTCGGGTGGAGTCGATCGTCACACATCCGTCACGGCCGACTCCCGGCTGCCCATCGACTTCGACAATGCACGCCGGTTCGGTAACGCGTCGGACCGCCGCGCTGATGGCATCGGCGCCGATATCCGGCGGCCGACTTTGGGGACGCCACCAACCGATCGCGCGGGTGGTTGAATTTGATGTCTGCATTGGTCGTTTGATGCTTTCCCTGGTCTTATCGATCATAACCTTTCCAGTGTCGCGGACAAAAATTATTTTGCGGATCACTCGCGCGGATGAAATTTTTGATGCAGATTTTTTAGGTGATCGCGTGCCACGTGGGTGTAGATCTGGGTCGTGGCGATGTCGGCATGGCCCAGCATGGTTTGAACGGCCCGCAAATCGGCGCCGCCTTCCAGCAGGTGACTCGCAAAGGAGTGCCGCAGCGTGTGGGGCGTGATCACTTTTCTGAGCCCTGCCCGAACAGCGTAGCGCTTGATCAGCTTCCAAAAGCCCTGCCGACTGAGCGACTTGCCGGCCCGGGCGACAAAAAGAGTGGCACTGATATGTTCTTTGAGAAGCGCCCGGCGTGCCCCGCTGGTATAACGTCGGATTTTTTCTTGAGCATACTGACCGATCGGCACTACGCGTTCCTTGGCGCCCTTGCCGAAAACGCGAACATAACCGGCGGTCAGATTGACATCCTGCAGTTTGAGGCTGATGAGTTCCGAAACGCGCAGACCGGCCGCATAGAGCAACTCAAGCATGGCCGCATCACGACAACCGGCGGGCTTTTTGGGATCGGGGGCCTCGAGCAGGCGTTTGACCTCGTCGATCGTCAAAACATCCGGCAGCTTCAGGCCACTTTTGGGCAGATCGATCAGTCGCGTCGGGTCACTGCTTAAGATGTCCTCCTGCGTGAGGAACCGGTAAAACCCTCTGATAGACACCAGGTGACGGGCACGCGAGCGGGCATTCAGCCCATCTTCGCGCATCGAAATGAGGTACTTGAGGATCAGCGGGGTGTCCGCTTCGGACGCAGCCGCACGCCCGTTTTCATCCAGAAAGGAAATGTAGCGAACGAGATCGCGGCTGTAAGCTTCGATGGTTTGAGCCGCCAGCCCTTTTTCAACCATCAGAAAATCGAGATACCGGTCCAGCAGCGCGTCGCAAGATGTCTGCATCGGCCTGTTGTTTTCCATTTATATGCGGTAAACGGCCGGATCGAGGCGGTTGAGCACTTCGGCGCCGTCCTCCCGCACCACGACCATGTTTTCGAGACGCACGCCGCCCCAGTCGTCCAGGTAAATTCCGGGTTCGACCGTCGTCACCATTCCCGCTTCGAGCACGGTATCTTTCAGCGGGCTGAGCCGGGGTGCTTCGTGAATGGCCAGGCCGGTGCCGTGTCCCAGGCCGTGACCGAACTTGCCACCGAAGCCCTGCTTTTCGATGTGGTCGCGGGCGATAGTGTCCACCGCCCGTGAGCTCACACCGGCCTTGATCGCATCGATGGCCCGGCTCTGAGCATCCAAGACGGTTTGAAAGACCCTTTTAAAGGTGTCGTCCGGCTCGCCAATGACGACCGTGCGGGAGATGTCGGAGCAATAGCCGTCCAGCCTGGCTCCCCAGTCGAACAAAATCGGTTCCCCGACTCTGATCCGGCGATCACCTGGGATTGCATGCGGCAACGCGCTGTTGGGGCCGGACGCCACGATGGTCGGAAAGGAGAGTCCCTCGGCACCGGCTTCCCGCATCCCTTTTTCCATGATCCAGGCCACCTCTTTTTCCGTCATACCCGGTTTGATTTTTTCAACACACTCGCTGAAAGCCGTTTCGGCAAGCGACAGGGCATTGCGCAACGTTGCGATTTCCGTTTCCGCTTTCTTGATCCGCAGCTGCTCCACCAGGTCCTCGACCGGCTTGAGGGTCACCTCGAGGCCGGCGTTAGCAATGGCATCCGATATTTTCCGGTACTGATGAACCGACAGGCGCACGCTTTCGAAGCCGAGGGTCTTCGTGCAGAGTGTCTTTAAGAGGCCGGGGAGCTCTTCTGCCAGGCCCTTTTTATAGCAGACGATTTTATAGAGGCGCGCCTCGTTGCGGGCCTGAAGTTCGTAACGCGTATCGGTCGCCAGCATCAGAGCGCTTCCGCTTATGAGCAGCGCTCCGGCGGATTCGTCGAATTGGGTGTCTTGGCCGGTGAAACCGCTCAGGTAGCGGCGATTTTCATCCGTGAGCACCAGCAGGGTATCTGTTTGAGTGCCGGGCAGAAGTTCACGCAGACGTGCGATCCGTTCCGCGATCAAATTTTCCACGATAAATTCCTCTTTTTTGGGTCCTGCAGCGATGAACGTCCGTGCAGTGAGTATAACACATTGCGCCCGAGGATCAAGTCGCTTGCCACCGCTGCGGAAACGAGGTGTATTGACACGGAGGAATGGTACTGGTAAAAAAAACCATCTTGCCGTCAAGGTCGGCACCATGACGGCTTCACCTCCCAAACGGCCGGTCGGGCACCCGCCAATCGCTCGCGGCCGACGCATCAACACCATGGATAAACCCAACCCCGACCCAACCGAAAAGTACATCCGGGGGCTAATGGATATCAGCCGCGCCATTACCTCCGATCTCTACATCGAAGACATTCTCAAGCTGATCGTCATGGTCACGGCCAAAGTCACCGGTGTCGAAATCTGCTCGATGTGGCTGATCGACGAGAACGTCAACCCGATCAAGGTTCGCCTCAAGGCCACCCAGGCCATCGATCCGGACTACGTCAAGGATCGCGCTCTCAATCTAAACGAGGGCATCGTCGGATATGTCGCCACGACCAAAAAACCGTTGACGGTATCGAACGTCCTGCAAGAGCCGCGCTTCAAAGAAAAGGAAATGGCCGCAAAACTCGGGCTGGTTTCAATGCTCAGCGTACCACTGCAGGTCAAGGACGGCAAGGTTGTCGGGGTCCTCAATTGCTTTACCGCCGAACCGCACACATTCACACAGACCGAGATCAACCTGATGTCGACCGTTGCCAACCAGGCCGCGGTGGCGATCATGAACACCGAACTGATGGTCAAGACCCAGGTCATCCAGGAGGAATTGGAGACCCGCAAGATGGTCGAAAGGGCCAAGGAAATCCTCATGAAACGGCGCAACAAGAGCGGCGAGGAGGCCTATCGCTGGCTGCAGAAACGTAGCATGGACATGCGCACCTCGATGCGGCGGGTGGCCGAAGCCATTCTGCTTTCCGAAGAAATCGACTGATACCCCACCGTCAGTCGAACACGGACCTGTTTGACAACTCCCAACCCTCCTCAGCATTCTGCCTCGTCAATACGTGATATAAATCTCAATATGCCATGTCCCAGGCAGGTATGACATTTTGATTTTTTGGTCATTGTGGTTTGTTGGGTATGTGTCATTTGTGATTTGGAATTTTTCATTGAAGCGTAAACGTTTCGTCTCCGATCAAACTGGCTGATAGCGGTTAGAGGCGGCGCTGAACTCTGAGTTGAATGCGGTCAAAGGCCTGGCCCTGAGTTATAGATTACCGGCCAATGCAAGTTGGTTCGTCAGGATACTGACCTTTAATGACGGCTGGGTCAAGTTGTGATGACTACGAAGGAAGGGCACATAAACCAGGAGATAACTCTGCGGTGCGACGGTAATGGCAGAAAGCTGCGGATAAAGAACCTTGCGGGGTTTGACGAAAGCCGCCAAAGTGATCTTCAGGCTGTCGGCTGCGTCAGCAAGCGGCAGCGTCACAGGATGGAGTTCACCGACGGGCAGACCCGCTGCCGGAAGATCCTGCGGCTGGGCCAGCGTCATCTTGGTGGCCAGCGGCAGATAGGTCTGGGGACGAATCTTGAATGCCGGGCTCCAGAAGTGGAACGGAATGTCGCGCCAGGCGGCACGGGGGACAACCGGCAAATTGGCGGCCGCGACCAGATCGGCATAGGAGTCGAGCTGGATTCCCTCAATTGCGGCCCGGATGCGCCAGAAGGGA
>Ga0316578_10000793_pt1 | contig 11675 bp, 4 predicted proteins | sample J0NA_2_FD_203076 | JGI IMG/M metagenome (GOLD analysis project Ga0316578, IMG submission 203076) | Rhizosphere microbial communities from salt marsh grasses in Alabama, United States - J0-2_160517rDrC | ecosystem: Host-associated > Plants > Roots > Rhizosphere | place: USA: Alabama | collected...
GGCGTTGTCGCCACTCTTCGCCGTATTCAGCTTGCATTCCTTGGGCTTGGGGGTCCCTCCGGGATCTCTGATATGAGGTACCGAAGCCTCGTTTCCGGCCCGCATGACCACGACGCGGTTGTTGTCCTTGCAGTGCTGCTGGAGGTTCTTGAGGTGTCCGCTATCCATCCCTCCCTTGGCTGCCACTGCCTCGGCGGCCTCGGCGTCCCCGAACTTGGCTTTCGGACTCTCGGCGTCGGCGCCGCCGGCCTTGTTGCTCTTCCCCTTCGCTCCCCCAACGTCGTTGGCGTGCTCCCAACCCACGATGTCGACGCGGTTCAGCGGGTTGGTCGGATAGGCGTACAGGTTGACTCCGCCGGCCAGCCCCAGGGGGTCTGACTGAAGATACCGCCCCAATCGGGGGTCGTAGTACCGGAATCGGTTGTAGTGTAGCCCTGTCTCCGCGTCGAGGTAGTGCCCCGGCATCCGGAGGTTCAACTCGATGGAGCTGCTGGGGTCCACTCTGGCGAAGCCGTAGGGATCGACCTCAGCCTGCCAGACGGCTCGGCCGTCTCCATTCTCCACCCTGACGGGGCAGCCCCTCTGGTCGGTGAAGAGGAAGTATGCCTTCCCCTCCTCCGGCTCGGCCTCGGGGCTGTCGTAGTCCAGGAACATGAAGGGGACCAGCGCCTCCATGTCGGGATAGACGTAGATGCGGAGAGAGCCGTCGGGCCCCGTCTCCGCCGCCAGTCGCTTGTCGTCCCAGTGGTATTCCGTGGTCCGGCCCCCCCATGACTTGCGGATACGCCGTCCCAGAGGATCGTACTCGGCCGTCCACTCTTCTCCGTCCACCAGGGCAGCCACAAGCATATCCCGGGAATCGTACCGATACCGGGTCTCCCTGCTCCCCTCGGCGCGACAGGCGATGTGGTCCCGATCGTCGTACTCGAAGCTCTGGGCCCCTGCGGACGCGATTCGGTTTCCCGACCCCACCCGGATCTCGCCCACTCCGGGCTTCTTCAAGAGATTCCCGGCGGGGTCGTATTCGTACCGGTGCCTGCGGCCATCCGGCCCGGTCTCCGCGGTCAGACGATGGGCCGCGTCGTACTCGTAGCGAGTGGTCCCTCGGGTGTCCGTCCCCTCGAGCAGGTCCCCTTCCCGGGAGTACCGCCAGCTCCATCGAGTCGTCCCCGCGTGTGGCCTTCCCAGTGCCCGTTCCCTGAGCTGCCCGGCCCGGTCGTAACGGAGGGTCTCGACGGTCCCGTTCGCGAGGGTACGGGTAACCATGCCACGACGGCCGTCCACCCTGAGGTCGTGGACGCTCCCCGTGGGATCCGTGATGACCGTCTGGCCGGAGAAGTCGAAGTCGAACTCGGTTCGGAAGCGGTCGAAGACGGTAGTCTCGCTTACGCGGCCCCAGGCCAGCGTGTGGCGGACCCCCTTTCCGTCCCTGAGGTCGGCCTTGGCCCGGTCGGCGCCGTCCCGCTCGAAGAGGGTCTCTCCCGTCTCGGAGGCGACCCGGGTGAAGTGTCCGAGATGGTCGTACTCCAGTTCGTGGGTCTCCCCGGAAGCGAGGATACGTTTCGCAGGCAGACCCAGAGGACCGATCTCGAAGCGAAGGAGCGGCTCTCCGCTCCCGTTCCGTTTTTCGATCAGGTTGCCCGCAGCGTCGTAGGCATACTGCTCCCGGACTCTCCCGTGGCGCCTGACCTCCACGAGCTGGTCTTTCAGGTCATATGCGAACTCGCTGACGGTCTTGCCGGCGTCGACGACCCTGGTGATCTCTTCGTGCTCGTTGTAGTCGTACTCGACCGCTGAACCCACGGGGGAGGTTTCTCGCCGGAGCAGGTTCCAGGAGAAATATTCCCGTGTGGTGACGGAGCCGTCGGCGTCGGTGTGCCTGGTAGGGTTCCCACCTGCGTCGTAGTCCCAGCGTCGGGTCCGGCCGGAGGCGTCGGTCTCCTCCAGGATGCGCCCCATGATGTCCCGGCGCCTCCCGCCCGGGGCAGCGGAGCCCGAGGGGAATTCCCCACCTCCGGGAGCTCCTTCGGGACCCTTCCCATTCCCTCCCCAGCGGATGCGGGAAGGTCTCAGGATCCCACCCCAACTCCACCCCGCCGGCGTCCTGGGAAGGCGAAGGGGAAGAGGGTCCGGCGGGTCGTTGTCGACGTGGGCCGGTGGGTTCACCACGCCCAGAGGCGTCAGGCGCCCCGTGTGGTCGCCGAGGGGGTCGTACAGGAGTTGGGTGGAGAGTCCGTTGGGGTCGACGTCCTCCACCACTCGCCCCGCTTCGTCCAGCTTGAAGGTGCGATTGCCGCCGTACGGGTCGATGATCTGGACCAGGGTCCCGAGGTCATCGTACACGTAGGTCCAGGTGGCCCCTGACGCCGACTTCCGGACGGACTCCTTGATCTCCGGGAAATACTCGAAGGACTCGTCGTAGAGGCCGTCCTCTCCCCACGTGCGAGAGCACCGACCCTCCCCGTCGTAGGTGTAGTAGATGGAATAGCTCAGAGGGTTCGTCATCCGCACCAGACGACCGGGGGCGTCATACCCGTAGGTCGTCTGGTGTCCCTCGGCGTCGGAGAAGCTGACCTGGCTTCCCTCCGCGTCGTAGCCGTACCGGGCTACGGTCTGTGTCCTCTCGCCGCTGACGACGGCCACCTCGGCGATGCGGCCTGCGCCGTCATTCAGGATCCTGATGCGGGAACCGGTGGAAAGTTGGATGGCGGCCAGCTTCCGGGAAGCGTCATACTCGAAGACGGCGCTGTGCTGGCCATGCAGGAGTCGGGAAACAGAGGCGAGGCCTACCCCCCCCCGGAAGGTGAACTCCAGAGTCGGGTGGCCGGTTCGGCGCACATGATAGGTCTGGTGGCCGGAGGGGGAGAGCTCGTACCCGCTCCAGACGCTGGTCCCGGAGTCTGCGTCAATGGGGGGAAGCTCCACGGTGGAGCCGTGCCCCGTACGAAGAATGAAGCCGTCGGCAACTTTCTGGAGCGTGGCCTGGTACTCATGGCGCCATCCTAGCCCCACGGGGGATGGCTCCCGGGCCCAGGAGCTGTCGTAGTATCGGCGCCATCGAAACGGGAAGGGCCCGGACAGCTCGAAGTCCGTGAACTCTTCCACCACCGAGCCTGTGATGGCATCCACCGGACACCCGCCCTTACAAGACCCTTCGTTGGAGGCCGCCTTGTTCCCCTTCTTCCCCTTCCGTCCCCTTCCTTTCTTGCCCTTCCCCTTGCCTTTCTTGAGCTTCTTGAACGCGCCGCCCAGAGCAGCCATTCCCGCCCTCATCCCCAGCGCCATCATGGAGACGGTGGGAGCGCCTCCCACCAGGACCAGGGGCCCGGCGGGGACGGAGAGAAGGACGCTGGTGGGCAGGACCATGGACTTCGTCTTCGTGCCCTTCTTTTTCGGCCTCGGGGGAGGGGGCATCCCAATATCGTGACAGCTGAGAACCGGAAGGCCGAGGAAGGATAGCGGCTCTCCGTCTGCCAGGACGGTGGAGCTGCCCATGAAGTTCTCGCATTCGTTCCCCGGAGGTTTCTGGAAGGGCCCGCCCATGGGGATATGCGAAGGAATGTTCTTTCCCGCGCTCCCGGCCACACCTCGTGGGATGGAGTTGACCATGACCGTTGCCCCTATGAAGGGGGCATAGTCCATGGGATCGATGACCATCCCGATGAAGGGGTGCGGAAGGGGTGTGGGAACGGGCCCCGCGGGGGTGGGGATCAGGACGATGTGGATGTCCACCCCCATGACCGGATCGAAGTGTTTGCTGGCGATCATGGCGGAGCCCCTCCCGGTTCCACGAGCTCCCTCCAATCCTGCCCCAGGCGTTCCCGTATCCAACCCTCCAGGCCATCTCGGCCGCACAGGTCCGGGAGATCTCCACACACTCTGAGTAATCCCTCCCCGGCGTACGGAAGAGAAGTGTGCCGTCGATCCTCCAGCTCCATCTCCTCGCCGACCTGGAATGCCAGGAGGCCACACCGCCAGCTCTCGTCCGGCTGCCCCGCCTGCTCATAGCTGAAAGAGGCCAGTCTCCAGCATTCGATGGTCATCTGTTCCCGGGCGTCCGTCTGCTCCTGGGCCAGGGGCACCGCCGACTCGAAGACCCGGGCAGCCTCGCGGTACTCCTTCCCGCTCAGAAGAGCGCTGCCCTGGGAGAGCCGGCTATGGAATCGCACCTTTTTCGCGACCTCTTCATCCCCCATCACTTCATCCCCGACCCCTTCATCCCCCTCCTCCGGCTCGGCGACGGCGGCCTCGGAATGCTCATACGCGACGGCAGCCTCTTTGGGCTTCCCGGCATTCATGAGGGCGCCGCCGATGACAAAGTGGACCAGCGCCTCCAGAGCCGGCCATCTCTGTGTTCGGGCGATGTTCAGGGCGGGAGCGCTGGCCCTGGGCAAACGACTCGGATCCCCGGACGAGAGGGCCAGGAGGTTCAGGAGGTGGCGCCGGAAGTTCACTCCGGGACCGGATCCTCCCGATTGGGCCGACAGCTCCTTGAGGATCCCCAGGAAATCGATCTCCGGCTTCTGCACCCAGACGAGATCCCGGGCGGCGTCGGAGATGCGGTCCAAGGCTCGGGAGTGATCCATCTCCACGGTGCAGATACGAACCTCCGGAGGGAGGTCCGAGTGGATAACGACCCAGAGCCAATCCCCCCATTCCTTCGGGTCGGCGATGGAGGAGGGGAGTAGGACGATGGCCAGGTGGTCTGCATCGTCGCTGTAGAAGTCGGCCAGAGAACTGACGGCCCGAGCGAATATCTGGGGATCTGCCAGGCGTGGGTGGGGAGGGGGAGGCTTCCATCCCACGGAACAACCGGTCTCCTGGATCTCCTCCTGGTCCCTCTCGAGGGCTTCCGAGAGGTCGGCCAGGAGGGTGGCCCCGTAGTCCTCGGCTGAGACGAAGGGATTCTCGAAGAGGAGAAAGAGATCCGGGGTGCTCCCAGCCACATCGGCTTCCGACCGGAGAAAGGTCTCCACCATCTGCCTGGAGTCGTCGTTCACGATCCATCGGAGGAGCCGCGGGTCCGGTTCGGAGGTGAAATCCATCCAGATCTCGGCGAGCTCGTCGAGGGTGCGGGTGACCGGGTTCGGAGCCTGACCGGATTCCATTCCCGTCGCCTCAGTTCAGCTTCACCATGGGCCCCATGATGGTCACGCCGCTGGGGTCGACGGTGACCGAGCTTCCACCGCAGGTGATGCTCACCTTTCCCTTTCCCTGAATGGAGACCTGCACTCCGTCGACGGTCACGTTGGCGGCGGCGGAGATGGTCAGGTTCCCGCCGGCCTTCACGTCCACGTTTCCCGAGGCGTTCAGGGTGGCGTTGGCCCCTGCGTTGATGGTGGCGTTGGCCCCGGCGTCCACCGTCGTGTCGGCCCCACTCGTCATTGAGGTCTTGGATCCCGCGTCCAGTGTGACGGAGCCACCGACGGAAGTGGACTGATCTCCCGACACCGAGGTGGACTGGCTCCCCCCCACGGAGACCGATTGGTCCGCGCCGACGTCCGTCTTCTGAGTCGCGCCCACGGTGGTGCTCTGATCGGCCCCCACCGAGATGGTCTGGTTGGATCCGATATCCTCCGTGTCGTCAACGCCCACCGACGTCGTCCGGTTGTTCCCCACCGAGTTGGTCTGGTCGTTCCCCACGGCGGTTCCCTGGTCATACTGGGCATGGATGTTCATCATCTCCTTGCCCTTGGTGTCCGTCATGGTGATCTCGTTGTCGCCCCCTCCACCGGGAGAGCTCCTGGACTTCATCCCCATCTGGATTCCCGACCCCGGGAGCTGGAACGGCGGTGTCTGCTCGGCGTTGTAGACCGAAGACATGATGATGGGCCGATCGGGGTCCCCTTCCAGGAAGTCCACCACGACCTCGTTTCCGATTCGGGGGATGGACACGGAGCCGTACCCTTTTCCTGCCCATGGCGAGGCCACCCTGACCCAGCACGAGCTGTTCTCGTCCTTCTTCCCTTCACGATCCCAGTGGAACTGGATCTTCACTCGACCGTGCTTGTCGGTGTAGACCTCTTCGCCGGCCGGCCCCACCACCACCGCGGTCTGGGTTCCCCTCACCGTCGGTTTCGAATGGGTCCGGGGCGGTCGGTAGTGGACGGAGGCGGGGATGCATTCGAACCGATTCCGGTACTCGGTTCCCTCGGACGAGTCGGGAGACCGATAACTCCCGTCCAGCGCCTCGTGCTCCACGGAGAGGAGGAGATACGCCTTGTTCGCTGCCTTCACCGGGTAACCGACGAGGTTGAACCGATGCCCTGCCGCGAAGGCACGTACCCTGGATCTCCCCTTCACGGTCTCTTTGCTGGCGGAGAGAGCTTCCAGCCAGAGCCCGGCGTATCGTTCTCCCTCCGCAGTCTCCAGGAACCTTCCCGGGTAATCGTAGACCTCTTCGTAGCTTCCGGCGTTGGCGGTGCTGAGGAGGTTCAGAGACGGCTGCAACGCGTTGTAATCCGTGATGGTGACGGACGTGGGGTGTACGGCCAGCTCTCGCTGGAGGGTCGTGATGATGTCTTCCCCGATGAACCCTTCCGGGCTCGACGTCACTCGGGCGTCCTCCTGGGAACAGGTTGGGATCGTACTGGGGTCATCCGCCAGGATGAGCTGATGACTCGACTCCGTGTGCTCGAAGAAGTAGAAAATGCCTTCCTCTGCCATGAGCCGGGAGACGAAATCCAGGTCCGACTCCCGGTACTGCACGCAGTACTCCCTGGCCGGGTACGAGCCCATGCACTTGTTCGAGAAATCTGCCTCGGGGTAGTCGGCGAAGATCTCCTCGATGATTTCCGGCACGGACTTGTTCTGGAAGATCCTGCAGTCGTTGGAGAGGGAGAGAAACCAGAGCCAGGGGACCACGTCCGCCTGGTAGGCGTGAAGCACAGCGGCACCTCCCAGCTGGGTAAAGCGGGAGACCCTCCCGTTGATCTGCCGCCTGGTTCCGTCGGGGAGCCCAATGGAGATGGTGACCGGCTCACGAAGGAGGGATTCGGCCTCGATGGCTGGATCTTCCGACAGGAGTTGCAGCGTGAAGTGGAAGGGCCTCGAGACGACCTCCCTTCCCGAGAGACCCTCCAGGAGGAGGACGTCGTCTCCCAGGGGGGTCTCGACCGCCAGGACTCGGTCCTTTTGGGAATACTTGGCCATATCGGTGATCCCGCCTTTCTCCGGTTACAGCCCCCCGGGTCTTCGCCCGGGGGTGGCGCTCGCGGTGGCTGTCGTCCTCGTGCATGCTACGACACGGCCGCACCCGGCCGGAGCCCCTCAAGCAGAATGCGAATACGAGAAGGCCCCCTCCGGACCGATGGAGACCTGGATGCTGGAGGGCATCTCTCCCTCCACCATGGCCTGAAGGAGCACCCGGGAGAGGTCCGGAAGGAGCGTGTTCGTCAAGATGTTGTCGATGTTCCGAGCTCCACTTTCCACCTCGGTGCAGCGGGCGGCCACTTCGTCGATGAGCGTGTCGTCGTACTCCAGGGCGATCCGGTGGGTCTCCTGGAGACGGCTCACGATCTTCCCCAGCTTCAGCCGCACGATCGTCTTCAGCGCGTCGTCCCGGACCGGGAAGTAGGGCACGATGACGGTACGGCCCAGAAACGCGGGTTTGAAGACCCCGTCCAGCTCGGGCTTGAGGGCCTTCACCAGACCTTCCCAGCTGGGCATGGTTTCCGGGTCCTCACACAGCTTCATGATGGTGTCGGTGCCGGCGTTCGTCGTGAGGACGATGATGGTGTTCTTGAAGTCGATCCTTCGCCCCTCTCCGTCCTCCATCTGCCCCTTGTCGAAGACCTGGAAGAACAGCTCCAGGACGTCGGGATGGGCCTTCTCGATCTCGTCCAGGAGGACCACGGAATACGGACGCCGCCGCACGGCCTCCGTCAACACCCCGCCCTCGCCATACCCCACGTACCCTGGAGGCGACCCCTTGAGGGTGGAAACGGTGTGGGCTTCCTGGAACTCCGACATGTTGATGGTGACCAGGTTCCGTTCCCCCCCATAGAGGAGGTCCGCAAGGGCAAGGGCCGTTTCCGTCTTTCCCACACCGCTGGGTCCCACGAACAGGAAGACGCCCTTGGGCTTCTTCGGGTCCTCGATCTTGGCAAAGGAGGTCCGGATCCTGTGGCTCACCACCTCCATGGCGTGATCCTGTCCGATGATCCGGCTCCCCAGGTGCTGCTCCAGGCTCAGGGCCGTCCCCATCTCGTCTCGCATCATCTTTCCCACCGGAATCCCCGTCCAGCCCGAGATGACCTGTCCCACGAGGTCGGAGTCCACCACCACCGGGATCAGCGGATTCTCCCCCTGAAGGGCTCTGAGCTCCTCGTCGAACTTCCCCAGCTCCGACTTCAGCCCGTCCAGGTCGGCCTGAATCCCCTTGTCTTTCGCCTTTGTCTTTCCGTCTCCCTCTTTGCCCCCGGCCTCCGTCTCCTTTTCCCCTGACTCTGTTGGGGGGGCGGGAGGCTCTCCTCCATCGCCGAAGATGGCCTCTTCGATCTCCTTCCGGAGGTCACGGACCCTTCCCACGAGGGAGAGCTCCTTCTCCCATCGGGCCGTGAGATCGGTGAGCTCCGACTCGACTCGAGCCTTCTCCTCGGCGATCTCGGCGAGCCGGTCGCCGTGGTCCGCACCCAGGGCGGCCTCCCGCTCCAGGACCCGCGTCTGCACCGCCAGGTCGTCCAGTCGCCGGCGGGCCGCCTCCACGGAGGCGGGGGTCGAACCTTGCCCCAGCGCCAGCCGGGCGCATGCCGTGTCAAGGACGCTGACTGCCTTGTCCGGTAGCTGGCGTTCGGAGAGGTAGCGGGCAGAAAGGTGGACTGCCGCCTCCATTCCGTCCTCCAGGATCCGAACGCCATGGTGCATCTCCAGGCGCGGGACGACGCCCCTCATCATGACCTTGCAGAGCTCCTCCTCCGGCTCGTCCACCTTCACCAGCTGAAAGCGGCGGGCCAGGGCCGGATCCTTCTCGAAATATTTCTTGTATTCCGACCAGGTAGTGGCGGCGATGGTCCGGAGCTCCCCTCGGGCCAGCGCTGGTTTCAGCAGGTTGGCCGCGTCCCCCTGACCCGCGGCTCCCCCTGCTCCGATCATCGTGTGGGCTTCGTCGATGAACAGGATGATGGGCGCGGGGGATGACTTGACCTCTTCGATGAGGCCCTTCAGACGGTTCTCGAACTCCCCCTTCACGCCGGCGCCAGCCTGAAGCAGGGCCAGGTCCAGGGTCCGGACCGTCACGTTCTTCAGGACGTCGGGGACGTCTCCCTCGGCCACCCGCATGGCGAAGCCCTCAACCACGGCGGTCTTACCCACGCCGGCCTCTCCCACCAGGATGGGGTTGTTCTGTCGGCGCCGGGTGAGGATGTCCACCACCTGGCGTATCTCGAAGTCCCGTCCCAGGACCGGGTCCAGCTGCCCTTCCTTTGCCCGGGCGGTGAGGTTCTGGGTGTATTGGTCCAGCTTAGCCGTGCTGACCGGCCTCCCGGTGGCGGCGTCCGGTGCCCCGGATGGGGCGGAAACCGCCTCCTCCGCCGACCCTTTGACGATTCCCGAGAACTCCTTCCTCAGTTTCTCCCCGGAGATCTTGTCCAGCTCCGGGCTGATGGAGGTGCCCATGCGCCTGAGCTCCGGGCTCACCGCCATCGCCACCAGGGTGAACCCGCTTCGGATCTGCGTCGCGCCGTGCTCCAGGGAGCCGTATTGCCACGCGTGGGACAACATCTCCACGAGACTCGGGCTCAGGGACGGTGTTCGAGCGTTCCCGGTCTTCAGGCTGTCGAGACTCTTGTCCAGATCGGCTACCAGGCGTGAACGGTCGACTCCGAACTGGTGAAGGATGAGGGGAGTGTCTCCGTCGTTGTCATCCAGGAGCTTCCGGAGGAAATGCTCCACCTCGACGTCGTAGTGGGTTCGGCCGACACAGAGTCCCGCGGCGTTCTCCACCGCGCTGCGGGTCTGGGGGTTCAGCCTGGCGACGAGAGATCGGATGTCCGGGTTCATGGTTACCGTTCCCTTCTAAAGGGTAAGAGTCGTCTCGTCAGCGTCCCGCCCGAAGGGGCGCGTGCGAATCCAAGTGCACCATCCGAGGGGGGTCGCCCCTTCCTGCTCGGCTCCCAGGACCACCGGTGGCACATCTTCTCGGGCGAGGATGAGCTGAAGCTCGAAATCGTACTGACCGTCGCTGAAGAAGGTCGTAAGGGCTCTCAGGGCCTTGTGGGCTCGGCCCCGAGGGAGGAAATCCTCGTATCGGTCTCGGGAGATGGGGCCGATCCTGATACGGACGCGGGCCTGGGGATCCCAGAACTCGTCGCCCACCACCGTGTGCTCCCCCAGGCGGGGAGAGGATTCGTCCACCTCCTCGTCCAGTCGGCACTGAGACTCGGCGGAGAGAGAATACCAGCCCCCGACGAACTGTTCGACGGAAGCAGGGACGTCGAAATAGTCCTGGATCATCCGCTCCAGGGAAGTCGCATTCCTCTGCTGGAGTCCCAGGAGACCTCCGTAGAAGAGGAGGTCGTCATCCGGCACATCCATCCTGCTCCGGAGAGTGGGGCTCCCCAATCCCATGAGCTCCAGGAGGCGGGATGACACCGGGTCCTTTTCCCCTCGCTCGAACAGGACGAAGAACCGGCCCTTCTCCATGGCTCGATAGAACAGCGAGACGAGCCTGTGCTGGAAGATGTCCAGAAAGGCCCGGAGGGGGTTGGACGCCTCCCGATCCATGGACTGAACCAGACGGGAGTAGTGCAGGGGGAGGACGCCCTGATTCCCCACCAGCCCCATGAAGTTGACCTCGACCCGGGGCCCGCCGTTCGGGTCCCAGGCGATCTCCTGAACCTCACCGGCGGGGAAGGCCAGGCTCGGATTGGTGGTGAAACGGACCACCTCCTCTGAGGGAAGGGAGAAGCTCCCGACGCCTTCCCGCTCGGGATGCAGGAGGCGCAAGAGCCGGACAACCTGGAAGAAGTCGAAGGAATGGGCATCGGCCCGGAGCGCCTCTTCCAGCCCGTCTAGCCCTAGAGGAGGGGTTTCTGGCCTGCTCTCGGATGCCATTCTCTTAGTGTGTAGGTCTTCTGTTTTGAGCGAACTCTCGCCACCAGCTGAGAGAAGCTGTTCATGTTCGAGTACAATCCCAGGAAACGCTCCAGCACACTCGCCAGGAGGTAGATCCCGCCCCCGGAGAAATACTCCTCGTCGAAGTCGATGGTGACCTTGCGCCCACGGGCGAAGCTGAGGCCGTGCTCACCCCTCACCCGGGCGAAGGCCGGAGTGCTGCCGACCCCCGTGATGCCCTGGATGTGTTTCTCACCCGCCTCCCTGTTCCCGAAGTTGTACAGCTGCAGCAGCTCCCGGAGCGCGGCGCCGCCTTCATCCACCAGCGACAGGTAATTCAGAGAGAACTGGGAGACGATCCTCCAGAACGTGGAGCTGCCCAGGGGCGGTTGGATGGGTTTGGTCGGATGCATGAGGGATACGATCCGTGTCAGGGCCGACCCCTCACCGCCTTCCGCGTGGAAATCGTGGTCCGTGCCGATGGGGAGCTTGCTGGGGAGGGTCCCGTTGAAGCAGGTCAGCCGGGCCGACACCGAGGGGAATTCGGGCTGGATGGTGTTTCCCCCAGGATCCACGAATGCCAGGCTCACGTCCGTCGCGCCGTCCTCCAACCAGCTGCTGGG
>Ga0316578_10000794_pt1 | contig 11672 bp, 9 predicted proteins | sample J0NA_2_FD_203076 | JGI IMG/M metagenome (GOLD analysis project Ga0316578, IMG submission 203076) | Rhizosphere microbial communities from salt marsh grasses in Alabama, United States - J0-2_160517rDrC | ecosystem: Host-associated > Plants > Roots > Rhizosphere | place: USA: Alabama | collected...
CCTGGCCCGCGCGATCGAGGTCGCCGGCGCCAACGTGATCAACACCGGTATCGGCTGGCACGAAGTCCGCATTCCGACCATTGCCACCATGGTGCCGAGGGCCGCCTTCACTTGGGTGACGGCTAAGTTGAAAGGGAAGGTTGGAATCCCCCTGATCACCAGCAACCGGATCAACACGCCTGATCTGGTGGAAGCGGTGCTAGCCCGTGGCGACGCCGACATGGTTTCCATGGCGCGGCCGTTTTTGGCCGATCCCGAATTTGTCAACAAGGCCGCTGCGGGACGAGCGGATGAAATCAACACCTGTATCGCCTGCAATCAGGCCTGCCTGGATCACATCTTCCGTGGCAAGATGACCTCCTGTCTGGTGAATCCGCGCGCCTGCCACGAAACCAAGATCGTCTATCGGCCGGCCCACCGCAGAAAGCGTATCGCCGTGGTGGGCGGCGGCCCGGCCGGCTTGTCCTTTGCCGCCGTAGCCGGCGAACGCGGACACCGGATCACCCTTTATGAAAAGACCGAACTGCTCGGCGGACAATTGAACCTGGCCGTCCGCATTCCCGGCAAGGAAGAATTCCATGAGACCCTGCGGTATTACAAACGGCAATTGGAACTCAGCCGGGTGAGGGTCCGCCTTGGCACCACGATATCGGCGCAAGAACTGCTGGAAACCGGTTACGACGACATCGTGGTGGCCACCGGCGTGGCACCTCGCCAAGTGGAAATCCCGGGTATCGATCACCCCATGGTGCTCACCTACATCGATGTGCTCGGAAAGGGAAAGCCGGTGGGAGCGCGAGTGGCCGTCCTCGGTGCCGGGGGCATCGGTTTCGATGTTGCCGAGTCCCTCACCCACAACGGCCCATCGACTGCAATAGAACGCGATGACTTTTTATCGGAATGGGGCATCGACAAAAACTACCCGGTCCCCGGCGGGTTGTCACCGGAGGGACCCCGATTGCGCCCCCCAAAACGCCGGGTTTATCTACTGCAGCGCAAAGGCTCGAAAATGGGAAAGGACCTCGGGAAAACCACCGGCTGGATCCATCGGAAGATCTTGAAACAGCGCGGCGTGATCATGCTCAACGGAGTGACGTACGAGAAGATCGACCGACACGGTTTGACCATCAGCCGTCAGGGAGAGCAGCAGACGCTACCGGTCGATACGGTGGTCATATGTGCCGGTCAGATCCCTGTCGATGCGCTTTACCGAGAAATCGAGACCAGCGGTGAGCCGGTTCATCTGATCGGCGGCGCCGAAAGAGCGGCGGAGTTGGATGCCAAGCGCGCAATAGAACAAGGTTGCCGGCTGGCGGCGACTCTATGAAAGGGAAATGATCGGTTTCACCGAAGATTTTTGCCAAGGCACCGGCTATATTGACACCACGGTAAAATTTCGTCATAGTGCTCGCGCCCTCACGTCTAAAAGAGAAAGGAGAACATCTTGAAATCCGGCATCTGTCCCAAATGCGCATCCGACGAGGTTTATTCCGGGGCCGAAATCCCGCTCAAAAAAGGCCCTTTCGCCAGCAATTCCATTCCCATTAGCCTGGCGTCGGTAGCCGCTCGGGACAATTACGTTTGCGCCCGATGCGGTTACGTCGAAAGCTACATCAACGAGGCAGACAGGCGCAGTGAAATCGCCCAAAAATGGGTGCGGGTAGAGGCAGTCGGGGACGAACCGGACACGGCCGAGTCAGCATGAGACTTTCCAGAAGCACCCACCGTATTCAGGGTATCAAGCGTTTTGCGGTGATCGCACGAATTCTGGCGAAACACGGGTTCGGGGATCTGCTGGACCGTACCGTGTTTCGAAACAAGATCACTGTCTCGGCACCCAAGGCCAAGACCGTCGCCAAATCCGTCTACCCGTCACCGCAACGCCTGCGCCGGGTCCTCGAAGAACTCGGACCCAGTTTTATCAAACTCGGACAATTGATGAGCACCCGCGCGGATGTCTTTCCACCGGAATATATCGAAGAACTGAAAAAACTGCAGGATCGGGTCCCGCCGATCGACTTCGAAGAAATCCAGAGCGTCATCGAATTGGAACTAAGGCGCCCGTTGGTCGAGATTTTTGCCACTTTCGAACCGGTGGCACTGGCCGCCGCATCGGTGGCACAGGTCCACCTGGCCGGTTTGAAATCCGGCGAGAAAGTAGCCGTTAAGGTCATTCGGCCCGGAATCGACAAAAAAATCAGGGAAGACATCGGGTTGATGTACTACTTTGCCGAAAAGATCGAACAATCCTCGGAGATCGGCCGCACCGTCGGTGCCGTCAACTTGGTGAAAGAATTCGAAAGAAATATATTTCGCGAACTTGACATGTACACCGAAGCGGGAAGTATCGAACGTTTTGCCGCCAACTTCAAGGACGCCGAAGAGCTCTACATCCCGAATGTCTACTGGGACTATACTTCCCGGTCGGTCCTGACGATGGAACACATCGACGGCATCAAAATGGACCGGCTCGAAGAGATAAAGGCCCACGGGATCGATCCTAAAGAAATCGCCATGATCGGGCTGCGTTCCTTTTCCCGCCAGTTGATGGACTTCGGCCTCTTCCACGCCGACCCGCATCCCGGCAACACGATCGTGATGTACGACGGCCGTGTCAGCCTGGTGGACTTCGGCATCATCGGCTATCTGGACGAAGAAACGATGCTTCAGATCGCCAATATTTTTCTCGGATATGCCGAGCACGACTACGATCTGATCTTGGAGGCCTTCGAGGACGCCGGTCTCATCAATCCGGATGCCTTGGATCTACGCAGCTTTCGAACGGACCTGAAAGACATCAGTGAGCCGTTTTATGGACGAACCCTGCAGACCATTTCCGTCAAAGATGTTTATGACCAGGTGATGCAGCTGGTGTTGAAATACCGGATTCGCCTGCCACGTAACCTTTTACTGCTGTTTAAAACCTTCATCCAGACCGAGGCCCTCGGTAAAATTCTCGGCAGCGACGCCAGCATTCTCGAGGTCACTCGGCCTTACGCGCACAATCTGCTTCAACGTGGATACGAGGCCCGTAAGGTAATGCGCAATGTCGGCAAAGAAACCCGCCGAATGAGCGGTTATTTGCGGGTACTGCCGAAGTTTGTACACGATATTCTTCGCGCCGCAGCCAGCGGCAAACACCGTATCGAGGTCTGGCACAGCGGGTTTGAGCAGCTTGACGAGAAGATCGAAAAGGGCATCAATCGTCTGACGATCGGCATCATCGTCAGTGCGTCGGTTATCGCGGGTTCGCTAATATTGAATTCTTCGCAGAAAGTGATGGAATTCACACTGAATTTCTTCGGCGTGCACACCGTTTCCATCACATCGCTGCTGGGAATAACCGGTTACTCAATGGCAACGGTTCTGGGGATATGGCTGGTTATTTCCATCATGCGATCAGGCAAGATGTAATTGTTTTTCTTCCCAGCAGCCCGAATGATGGAAAAAACATGTTTTCTATCGACCAATTCAACCGGCAGTATGACACCGAGCGTCGTGAAATCGTCATCGACGACCACCGCTATTGGTTTTTTGTCCCCCAATCGATCGATCGATTCATCGATCCGGAAGACCCCTTGCAGGACTTTCCCCTCTGGGCCAAGATCTGGCCGGCCAGCGTTGTGCTCGCCGGGCACCTCAGCCGCCTGCCGGTGGCGCCGGGCCAGCGGATGCTCGAAATTGGTTCCGGACTCGGGGTGGTCGGCATCATTGCGGCCCTCAGCGGTCACGACGTCACCTTAACAGACGCTAATCCCCACGCGCTCGAATTCGCCCGCGCCAATGCGCACATCAATGGCTGTGCGCAACTGACGGTCCAGCGTCTCGACTGGAAGGACCCCCGGCCGGAGGGAAAATTCGACACCATCGTCGGCTCCGAAGTCGTTTACAAGGATCGGGATATCGACCGGCTCCTGACATTGTTTGTGAACTGTCTCAAACCTCAAGGACACATCATTTTAGTCGAAGAGATGCGAAGGACTCTCGACCCGTTTTTTAGGCACCTTGATCCCCATTATCGGATCAGCATAAGCAAAAAGGTTCTGCGCGCTGCGGACGAAGAATCCCTGGTTCTGTTGATCCAAATGCGTCCGCGCAACGGGGTATTTGACATTGGTAGATCGGATTAATAATTTGAAATGTCAACGAAATTTTAATGAATCGTGGCGGCCGTGAGCGTTTAACACCAAATTGTATCGTTGTTGGCAACGGCGAACATCGTATTGGACTCCCCGTGAGAAGACCGATGTGGTTTGCAACTCTGCTGATCTTTTTTGTTGTGTTCACCGCTGCCGTCCCGGCTGACGAAATCTATACCTGGACGGATTCAAAGGGAGTGACGCATATCTCACGGACTCCCCCACCACCAAATGCCCGTCACCAGGAGGTGATTGAATACACTCCGCAGACCCCTTCCGAAATAGAGGCCATCCGGCAGGAGCGGGAGGCGCTGCAGGACCGCTATGATATAGAGGCCATCCTGAAAAACGCGCGCACTGCCCGGCGAGAAGCCGAAGAGGCCCGACAGCGAGCCGAAGAGGCCAAGGCCGCGGCCGGTGAAGCCGAAAAAAGGGCCGCGGAGTTCAAAAAAAAAGTCGGCAATACCATCCGGCGACAGCAACTCAACCGCGGGACTATTTTACGATTGGAAGCTGAAGCCTTGGCGAAGCGCAACGAGGCGCTCAAAGCGGCTCAAAATGCCGATTTGGCCGAAAAAAGAGCCGTTGAAGCCGAAAGGAAAGCCAAAGACGTTTTAAGCCGGAACGAAAACGGTGAGATCGGAATGCAGCCGGTACCGGAACGTTCAGACCGGCCGCCGAAACTTGGCGTGTCTCGGTAGACCTCGCCACCGAAAACCTGGTTCCTGTGCGCTGGGACTGCGCTGGACGTTGAACGGCCAATACAGGACGTGCTCAATTTTTCTGCTTTGAGGGTGACGGTAAGAAATCCGCAAGATTACCCCGGATTTTGGATCGCCTACACGACGGCACAGCAGCGGTGCGTAAAAGTTTATATGCCGGTGGCACCTCACGCGACAGGCGGGGAACGCGATGCGAGGGATGAAGCATCATCTTCTTGCTGAAGTCCATAAATAAAGGCACCAGATGCAGTTCTACGACTTCAAAGAATTCTTGAGGCTCTCCTCGGTTTTGAACTATAACTTGAGCGCTGCATCGTTGAATCGATATAACGTTCTGCTTTTCATCATCGGTGAGAAAAAACTGGTCCTCGACGAACAAATGGATCGCGAGTACCGGTTGATCGTGATGGAGGCCCTCAGCTATCTTTTTAACGTCTACAACCAAAAACGACGGCGCCTCGGTCCAATGGCGGTTCTTCACCCTCTCAGAGCCGCGGCCCTCTATGCCAGGTCATGCGAGGATATCAACATCGTTTCTTTGCTCAGTGCGCTCTTTCACGATATTCTCGAAGACGTCGATCCGCTTGAATTCGAAAACCGTCGCTGGCGCGAAATGGAAGTCCAGCTGTCGACCTTGCTGGAAAAATTGCATGCCGACAATGAGGCGTCCCTCGTTGAGCGGCTCCGCTACCTGACCCGTCTCGACAGTGAATCCTACTACCACTACATCGGCCGACTGCTCGAAGAGTCGCGTCAAGCGCCGGATCTTATAGAAGTCAAGCTCGCCGATCGCCTCGACAACACGCTGGACATGCGTATCGATCTTCAAGATCCGATCGACGAGGTCAATTTCTTCGAAACAATTTTTCAGATCCTTTTTGTCAACAACTATTCCGGCTACCGACCAAAAACCGACCACCCGCCCTCAGCGGTTTTAAACGGTTCTAAACGTCTGTACCAGCTGTTTAAAAATGCCGTCATCCTATCGCTCATCCGGCAGATGATCGACATCGAAGGCAACCGATCGGCCCAGGTCCTCTTCGAGGCCTTGTCGGATGCCAGTCTATTGGAGGCTCAGCGGACCCTGATTCACCTGCTGGGATACCATCATCGCGATCCGAAAACCCTTAGGCCTTTGCTCATGGAAGCAATGGACTACTGTTACGACGGTCGCACGGAACTGGTAACAGAGCCAAACACCCATTGGATGCTGGACGGCCTTTTTTCGACTTATTTCGGCAACACCTCCGGCCAGCTGCGCAATCAGCAGCTCGATCGCCTTTACCAAAACAAGCCCCTGATGATCGAGGCCTCGATTGCCTTCATCGTTGTTTTTTTCAGCTTCTTGAACGATCACCGCTACTATGTTAAAGGAATCAGCCCATCGGGTATCACTGCCGGTTGACCGCCCTCAGGGCTCACTTAGAAATAACGTCATGTTTTGGACACCGATGTATCCCGCCCTCACAACACCGACCGATCCTGTGCCGTAACACCCGTTTGACAGAACTCAAATGATCGATATATTCTTGCCCTGTCACTGTTGCGCATACAGAAGAAAGCGGCCGTCACTTGACGCTGGCGACCCAAGCGTTTTCGGGTCATAACCAGGATATCCGATGAAATTTTTCAATCGCTTCCAAAAACCGACCTTGCTGGGTTTGTCGAAGAGCTGCGGCTGAGCAGCGAAAATCAGCCCGGTCGGGCTGAACGAAATACTGAAAAAGCTGCCGGGCAATCGAGACCCCAATCTGCTGGTGGGCTACGAAACGAGTGATGATGCAGGCGTCTATCGTCTGACAGACGACATGGCGGTTATCACCACCGCTGATATTATCACACCCCCGGTCAACGATCCCTATGTTTTCGGCCAGATCGCGGCGGCCAATGCACTCAGCGACGTTTACGCCATGGGCGGACGCCCGATTACCTGCCTGAACCTCGCCGGATTTCCGTCAAAGAAACTCGGTCTGGATGTCTTGAACCGAATCGTGGCCGGCGGATTATCCAAAATAACGGAGGCCGGAGCGGTCTTGGCCGGTGGACACACGACCGAGGACGAAGAGCCAAAATACGGCTTGGCGGTCACCGGCATCGTGCATCCCCTGAATTTCTGGAGCAATACCGGCGCCCGGCCCGGTGATGTTGTCGTGTTAACCAAATCGCTCGGCAGCGGTGTACTCTTCAATGCCAACTTGAAAGGCTGGGTGTCCTCTGCGGCACTCACGGAATGCCTGACGGTCATCACGCAATTGAATCGAACCGCTTCCGAAATCATGCAGGGTTTCGAGATCCATGCCGCCACGGACATAACCGGATTCGGCCTCTCCGGTCACGCCTTAGAAATGGCCCGGGGATCGCAGGTGCAACTGAGGCTCTCAATCGACGCGCTGCCGATCATGAAAGAGGCCCTTGAAATGTACCAAAGGGGTATGACCACCGGAGTGAACCTGCACAACCACCGTTTGGTCGAAAACCACATCCGTTTCGAAAATGGGCTACCGACGTGGCATAGGGAAATCGTCTATGACCCTCAGACCAACGGTGGTTTGATGACCGCGGTGCCTGAACAGCAAGGCTGGGAACTCGTGACGACCCTTTTGCAGGCAGGGGTTGCACCGGCAGCCGTTATCGGAAGGGTCGACCGCCTGGAAGACGATACGTACTTGGTCTTCACCTGACATGGAGTGGATTCTTTTTGTTATTTCTGTTAAATGAGCATGGCTCCTCCGATCAAATTTCGAGCTGACAGCCCCAGCTCCTTGCAGCCGGATGGCCGGTGGACTTGTGGTCGCTCACCGATGATGAATAAAAAATCAACTCCGCCTCAGGCGCTAAGAAAAGAAAACCGGCTGCTCGCACCCCTGGTTCGAACTTATGAACGCTTTCTGAAAATCAGGGGCCAGCCGCGAGAAATTGCGCTCGGTTTTGCCCTCGGTCTTTTCGTGGGAATGACACCTTTTATTGGCCTGCACACGGTCATGGCCGTATCGCTCGCCGCGCTGCTCAAGTGGAACAAAATTTCTGCCGCTGTCGCGGTGTGGTTTACCAATGCCGCCACCGCACCTTTTATTTATAGTATCACCTACGTTGTCGGGGCCCGCATTGCGGGGATAAAACAGGTTTTCAGTTGGAAAGACATCGAAAGTTTCTCGGCCGTTTATCGTCTGATCCTGCATACGCCGGAAATCATCTGGGCCATGGTCATTGGTGGCGTGATCCTGGGGTTGCCGTTGGCAGTTGCCGGTTACTATTTGGCATTCTTTGTCGTCGACCGCTATCAGGAAAAAATAAGAATCAAACGCAAGGAAGCGAAAAAACGACGGTCACGCAAGAAAAAGCCAAGCAAACGCAAGCGGCCCGTGCCGTCGACCGTCAAAGAAGTGCTTTCCACGGGAAACAAAGACCCATCTTCCCACCATGAACCGCCCTGAATATTCTGCTTAAAACGGCCAGAAAAATGGGATAAACACCGTTCCCATGACCAAGACGATCAGGTTGAGCGGCATACCGAGTTTGAGGTAGTCACTGAAACGATACCCTCCGGGACTGTAAACCAGGAGATTGGTCTGGTAGCCGATCGGTGTTCCATAGCAGGCACTGGCACCGAAACAGACGCCAATGATGAAGGCCTTCGGGTCGACGCCCAACGCCTCGGCGGATGAAATCGCGATCGGCAGCATCAAAATAGCCGTGGCGTTGTTGCTCAGCAACTGTGTGCTGATGCTGGTGAGCAGAATCACACCGGCCAGCACCATCACCGGGTCGGAATTGGTAAAGAGCGATAAAAAGACTTCGGCGTAATGTTGGGAGGCCCCGGTTTTCTCCATCGCCTTGCCCAGTGCTATGGTTCCGACGATCAATAACAGCACGTTCGCCTGAAGGGTCCGATAAGCGTCGCGCAGCTGGAGACAGCCGGTTGTGATCATGAGAAAAACAGCGGCCAGGGCGCATACCATGATGTCCGCCAAACCTGTGGATGCGGTGATCACCAATGCGCTGAAGATTGTAAAGGCCATGCGGGCTTTGCGCTTGTGAACAATTTCGTGATGCACATCCTCAACGATGATCAGATCGGTTTCAGACCGCAGTTTTTCCAAATTGCTTTCCGGACACCAAATAAGCAGGATGTCGCCGTTGCGCAGCCGAACGTCCTGGACGTTTTTTTCGGTGTAGTGCAGTCCGCTGCGCTGGATGGCAATGATGTGAATGTTCGGGTCGCGCTGAAGCCGGCTCTCGACCAGACGCCTACCTACCAGCGTCGATTGCGGAGGGATGATGAGTTCGATCACAATCGACGCGTTTTCGCCCGATCCCAACATCATATCCTTCTCGGCCAGGGGCAGTTCGACGCCTTCTTCATGAAGGATGTCAACCAACTCATTGGCAGATCCTTTGACCAGCAGGAGGTCGTCCGGTGCAATGACAACCGCATCCCGCTCGGGGTAGTAGATGTGTGAGTAGCGGATCAGTTCGAGAACCTCCAGTGAAGGGTGATTATCCACAAAGGCCCGGTCGGCGGCTTGGCCGATCAGAGGGCTTCCGCGTGGTACGGAGAATTCAGCCAGATAGCGCCGGCGGCCGCCTTCCTTCAATTCGCACACCGGCGACCGGTGGCTTGGCATCAGCAGCGGTGCGGCAAACAACAAAAAGACGATTCCCAGAAGGGCGATCGGCACCCCTACCGCGGCCAGCTCGAACATACCGAGCGCGCCATAACCCTGGGAGGCACTGTAATCGCTGACGATGATGTTGGTGGACGTGCCGATAAGGGTGCTGGTGCCGGCCAAAATCGATGCGTAGGACACCGGAATCAGAAACTTGGAGGGACTGAAACTGAGCTCACAGCTAAGGCTGAGAACGATCGGAATGAACAGCACGACCACCGGGGTGTTGTTGATAAAAGCCGAGGAAACGCCGACGATCAACATGATCACCAGCATGGCCAATGTCGAATTGCCCCGCGACAGGTCGATCACCTTCTGTCCTATAAAACCGACCGCTCCCGTTTTGATCATACCCTGGCTAACCATGAACATGGCCGCAACGGTGATGACGGCCGGTGAGGCAAAGCCGGAGACCGCTTCGAGCGGCGTCAGGATACCGGATAGGATCAGAACGACCGTCACACCGATCGCCGTCAGGTCTACCGGCAACTTTTCGGTGATCAACAGGATCAGAGTAACCATCAGCAGTATGGTAACGATCAAAATCGACATTGACGGATCTCGCGTGTCGGTGCCCCTTAAGCACTGCGTGCTCGAGTCGATTCAACGGTAATGTGATAGAATGCTCTTGCAGAGAGGTGTCCGATGCCCATCGAACAGAAACTCGAGTTGTTGAACCGAATATACGGCATTTACGAAGCGTTCGCCAGGGGTCTGGAAGTGGCGTGTATCAAATACTGCGCCCATTGCTGCACTTCCAACGTTAGTCTCACCACCCTCGAGGGATACCATCTGGTGCACAGCCTCGAAACGGATCAACTCGAACACCTGCAGCAACGCCTTGCACCGGCCTTCGGTAAGCGGGTATTTCGACCACTGCTGACCACCAACCGAATAGCAGAGCTCTGCCGGCAGGGGCAGGAGATTCCGGAGGAGGCCTCCGGGGACCCGGCGGAAAATTGTCCGCTGCTGGAAGAGAATGCCTGCCCGGTCTATCCACTGCGCCCGTTTGGTTGCCGCTGTCTGGTTTCCCGTGTCCCCTGCGGGGAATCGGGCACCGCCGAAATGCCCGACTTTGTGTTGAGCGTCAACACCGTGTTTCTGCAAACAATCGAACACCTGGACGCAACCGGTTGCACGGGCAATCTGCGCGATGTCCTGTTCTGCCTTATGTCCGCTGAAAATCGGCAGGCCTACAGTAAAGGTCGTCTGAACTGCAGTGCAACTGGGCTGATCGCCAACAACCCCCTTAGGGTTCTGATGGTGCCGCCGGAGCATCGTCACCGTCTACAGCCCATTCTCGACGCCCTAATGAAACTCTCTACCGAGCCGTCGTAATACCCTATAGACCGAGCAAACGAACGGCGTTGCCGCCGCAGATCTGTTCGATTTCGGCTTCCGCCAGTCCGGCCTGCATGAATTCATCCAGGTAGCGCGACGGGGGAAGCAACGGATAATCACTGCCGAACAGAATTTTCTCAGATCCGGTCAGCTGCACGGCAAGAGAATAAATTCGGGTGTCGTAAAGGTAAGGCGACGCGGCCGTGTCAAAATAAACATTTTTGAGACTCTCTGCGACCTCTTTCTTCAAAAGGCTATAAAAGAAAATACCGCCCCCCCAGTGACCGAGAACGATGGAGTTGGCAGGAAACCGTCTGACCAACTCGTAAATCTGAAGCAGCGTATTGGGCGATTTCCCGGGATAGTGATGCCCCACCGGTTCGTTGGTGTGAATGAGCACCGGCAAATTGTTGTCGCGGCAAAGGTCCATGACCGGTGAGAGGCGATCCAGAGCGGCCGCATCGATGCCGCACTGGTAAAAGGCCAGCTCACCGATGCCGGACAGCCCGCTTTCGATGCAGCGTTGGGCTTCCATGGCCGCCCGTGGATGACAGGGTTCGAAGCAGCCGAAACCGACCAGGCGGTCCGGAAATCGACGGACGGCCTCAACGATATAATCGTTGTGACGTTTAAATGTTTCTGCGGACTTCCAGGGAAATCCGAAAACAACCGCTTTGCCAACGCCCTGGCGGTCCATGGCCGCCACCAACTCTGTCGCCCCGATCATTTTGGCTTTGGGTGAACTGTACAAAAGCCCGAACTCGGGTTCCACCAGAAAATAGGCCTGGCGGCCGTCCCGAATA
>Ga0316578_10000795_pt1 | contig 11671 bp, 9 predicted proteins | sample J0NA_2_FD_203076 | JGI IMG/M metagenome (GOLD analysis project Ga0316578, IMG submission 203076) | Rhizosphere microbial communities from salt marsh grasses in Alabama, United States - J0-2_160517rDrC | ecosystem: Host-associated > Plants > Roots > Rhizosphere | place: USA: Alabama | collected...
TGGCCTTTTTCACGGTCAGGGTGAATTGTCCTGGAGCAACGGCGATATGTACCGGGGCGAATTTCGTCGCGGTCTGATGTCTGGCCGGGGTCGATTTGAAGAGGCCAGTGGTAGTGTTTATGAAGGGGAATTTCGTGCGGGGATGAGCCATGGCCATGGTGTCTATACCGGCCAAAACGGGATTCACTATGAAGGTCAGTTTGCCCGCGATGTCTTTGACGGCCAGGGGCGCTACACAAACAGCGACGGCACCATATACGAAGGCATCTTTCATCAAAATGCACCCGATGGCCCTGGCCGAATTACCTTCAAGGATGGTAGCCACTATGAAGGTGAGATCCACGACTGGCAGATGCAGGGACAAGGCGTCTATACCGTCAGTGAGGAACAGATCTATGCGGGCGAATTTGTTGCCGATGTGTTGAACGGCCAGGGTGAGATCCGCCAGGGCAAATCGATCTATACCGGACAGATCAGGGACTGGCGAGCCAACGGGGCGGGTAAATTAATTCTCGGCGATGGCAGCCAGTACGAAGGTGAGTTCAAAAACAGTGTATTTGATGGCAAGGGGCGTCTCACCAGCAAGAACGGAAACATTTATACGGGCAACTTCAAGAGCGGCCTGAAACACGGCTACGGTGAGCTGGTGCGCGCCAAGCCCCAGGGCCGCAAACGCAAGGTCAGCGGCTGGTGGGAGTATGGCCGGTATCAGGGCGAGACCCGGCCAGACGCGAAAGCGCAATCCGCCCACGCCAGGCAACGAGAAAAACTGGATGCCGAAGTTATTTACTACGCCCAGCCTGAATTGCTCGAGAATAAACTGCTTGCCCTGCAGCCTTCCCGTCCCGGCGTTACCGATCTGTACATGGTCAGCTTCGGCGCCTATGGCCAGCAGGACGTATTCATGAAGGAAGCACGCTACAGCCAGGCCCTGTTTAACCGCCGCCTGGGAGCCGAACATCGCAGCCTGCGTTTGATCAACAACCCGAAGTCAATCAATGAGACGCCTCTGGCCAGCGTGACCAATCTGCAACGTAGCCTCAACCACATTGCATCCATAATGGACAAGGAGGAAGACATTCTGTTTTTATACCTGACCAGCCACGGTTCGGATAAGCACGAACTGACGGTTTCCCTGCGCGGTCTACCCCTGAATGATCTGCCGGCCCCGCGGCTGGCGGCCATTCTCAAAGCCACCGGGATCAAATGGAAAGTCGTGCTAATTTCCGCCTGCTATTCAGGTGGCTTCATCAAGGAATTGCAGGATGACCATACCCTGGTGATCACCTCGGCCCGACCCGATCATGTGTCCTTCGGCTGCAGCGACGAAGCTGAGTTTACTTACTTCGGACGGGCCTACTTCAAATACGCACTGAACCAGACTGTTGATTTTGTCAGCGCATTCGAACTGGCCAGTGACCTTGTCACGGAATGGGAAGACAAGGAGAACTATGATCATTCTGAACCGCAGATTCAGTCTACGCCGGCCATCGAGGCAAAACTGGCCGACTGGCGAAAGACGCTGGCCTTACCCCGTACCGCCCGGTTGCAGAAAGAATAGTTATCGTGTTGTGAAGTAATGCGCCCGCGTACCGTGCAAGGGCAACGACTACTGATACCCCAGGCAAGCCACCATAGCCCTGTATCCGTGCGGTTACTCAGTATCTTCCAGGGTAATACCCGCCAGCGAAGACGTCATCTGTTCCACATCGGCGCCCTTGGTCTCGCCCAGCTTGATCATCAGGCGCAGTTCATTGGCCGAGTCGGCATGGTTGATGGCATCTTCGTAGGTAATATCACCATTCTTATAGAGCTCGTACAAGGCCTGATCAAAGGTCTTCATGCCCTGCTGGGTGGACTTGGCCATTAGCGGTTTCATCTGATGGATTTCACCCTTGCGAATCAGGTCTGCCATCAGTGGTGTATTTATTAACACTTCCACTGCCAGCATCCGGCTCTGGCCGTCCGGTGTCGGGATCAGTTGCTGGGCGATGAAAGCTTTCATGTTAAGCGACAAATCCATTAGCAACTGGTTGCGCCGGTCTTCCGGGAAGAAGTTGATAATTCGGTCCATTGCCTGGTTGGCGTTGTTGGCATGTAGTGTCGCCAGACACAGGTGGCCGGTTTCGGCAAACGCAACGGCATGATCCATGGTTTCGCGGGTGCGGATTTCGCCGATCAGAATCACATCCGGGGCCTGGCGCAGAGTGTTACGCAGTGCCACTTCAAAACTCTCGGTATCCAGGCCGACTTCACGCTGGGTGACAATGCAGCCCTTGTGGTTGTGAATGTATTCGATGGGGTCCTCGATGCTGATGATGTGACCGGTGCTGTTTTCGTTGCGGTAACCCAGCATCGCCGCCATCGAGGTGGATTTACCGGATCCGGTGGCGCCCACAAAAATCACCAGCCCGCGCTTGGTCATCGCCAGTTCCCGGATAATCGGTGGCAGGCCAAGATCGTCGATTTTAGGGATAGTGGTTTCAATTTTGCGCAGTACCATGCCGGCATGATTACGTTGCCGAAACGCGCTGACCCGAAACCGGCCGATCCCGGAAGCGGAAATGGCAAAATTGCATTCATTGTGGCGCGCGAAATCCTCGCGCTGTGCGGGGCTCATGATACTGGTAACGATCTCCTCGGACTGCCCGGGCGTGATGGTGGTCTGGGTAATGGGCGAAACCTTGCCGTTGACCTTGAGGCTGGGCGCCACACCCGCAGTAATAAAAAGATCCGATGCATTTTTATGCACCATCAGTTTCAGTAGTGAGTCAAAGTCCATCTTCGATGCCTCTATCCGGAATTATTTGAATACATCTTTATTGGCGGCACGCATGCGGGCCTCGGCCTTGCTTACGGTGCCACGCTGCACCAAGTCTTGCAGATTCTGGTCCAGCGTCTGCATGCCCTGCGCCTGGCCGGTCTGAATGGCTGAGTACATTTGTGCCACTTTGTCTTCACGGATCAGGTTTCGAATCGCCGGCGTTCCCACCATGATCTCGTGGGCGGCCACGCGCCCGCCACCAATCCGTTTGAGCAGGGTCTGGGCAATAACCGCGCGCAATGATTCCGACAACATGGAGCGTACCATGTCCTTTTCTGCGGCCGGGAACACATCGATGATCCGGTCGATGGTCTTGGCCGCCGAGCTGGTGTGCAAGGTGCCGAACACCAGGTGGCCGGTCTCAGCTGCCGTCAACGCCAGGCGAATCGTCTCCAGATCGCGCAGCTCGCCGACTAGGATGATGTCCGGGTCCTCACGCAGGGCGGAGCGCAGGGCCTCGGAGAAACCCAGCGTATCACGATGGACTTCGCGCTGGTTGACCAGACATTTTTTGGATTCATGCACGAATTCGATGGGGTCCTCGATGGTCAGGATATGACCGTATTCATTGTCATTCTTGTAATCGACCATGGCCGCCAGGGTGGTCGACTTGCCCGAACCGGTCGGCCCCGTTACCAGGACAATGCCACGCGGATTGTCTGAAATATCCTTGAAGACGGCTGGCGTACTGAGATCCTCGAGGGTCAGGATTTTGGATGGAATGGTCCGGAATACGGCCCCTGCACCACGGTTATGGTTGAACGCATTAACCCGGAAACGGGCCAGTTCAGGTATTTCAAACGAGAAATCGGTCTCCAGAAATTCTTCAAAATCCTTGCGCTGCTTGTCGTTCATGATGTCGTACACCAATGAGTGCACCGCCTTGTGTTCCATCGGGGGAATATTGATGCGGCGCACATCCCCGTCCACACGAATCATCGGCGGCAATCCGGCCGACAAGTGCAGGTCGGATGCATTGTTTTTAACGCTGAAAGCCAGTAATTCGGTAATATCCATCGGTAGTTCACTCTGAGGTTGTCGTTATTATCGTCCAGGACGATCATGCATCAAGGTTATCGGTAATTTCCCGGAATACTTAAAGTACCGCCTGACCATCCGAGAGGCAACATGAACAGGATATCCCAACGACTGGAACAGGTCCGTGATCGTATTCGCCTTGCTACGGCAGCAGCCGGCCGACCGGCCGGTTCTGTGCGACTGCTGGCGGTGAGCAAGACCCGTCCCCTGGTTGATCTTGAGGCTGCACTGGCAGCCGGCCAGACCGCATTTGGCGAAAGCTACCTGCAGGATGCCCTGCCCAAGATTGAGGGATTGGGATCAAACGTAGAGTGGCATTTTATCGGTCCGGTGCAGGCTAACAAGACGCGCGCTATCGCCAGCCATTTTGCCTGGGTGCACAGTGTGGAGCGGCTTAAAATCGCCCGTCGTCTAAGCGAGCAACGACCCCCGACATTGCCACCCATCAATCTCTGCCTGCAGGTTAACATCTCGGGTGAAATGAACAAGGCCGGATGCCCGCCTGAAGAACTGCCTGAACTGGCCGCCGAGATTATACGGCTGCCTGGCCTCGTACTGCGCGGGCTGATGACCATTCCTGCGCAAGAGACAGTATTTGAGCGACAACGTCGCCCGTTTCGTGAATTGCGTCTGGCGTTCGAGGCACTGAAGGCCCAAGGTCATCACCTCGACACCCTGTCGATGGGTATGAGCAATGACCTGGAAGCCGCGATTGCCGAAGGATCCACCCTGGTTCGCGTCGGCACGGCCATTTTTGGTTCACGCCGAGCATGATCCTGCTCCCTCGCAGCCGGTCGGCCCGATTGGCGCGCTGGTCACATAATCCTTACCGGTTATGCGTTTTACCAGTATGACCTATGACAGAGATGACCTCGTCAGAATTAAGAAACTCCCTGAACTGACGATAACCTGTTACCAAGAAGCCGTCCGAATACGATCCGATGATGTGTTTAATGTAGCCAGCGAATTACCAGACCCAGAGTAACCACATGATGCTTAGTTTCTCATTCTATCCTTGCCAAACCCGGATCCAGATCGGGCTCGCCATGCTCGGCTGTCTGCTTCTGGGCTTGGCGGGTGCCGCCGAACAGACCACACAGTCGTCGCCTGCGTCACCCCAGGCTACTCCGATCGTGGGAGCCGGGGCGCATTTTTCCTGGGTCATTTTTAATGATCTCAAACCGGATCTGGAACGCGTCACCGGTCGCAATATCACACTGTATGGCAGAAATTCCGCGCTTGGTCTGGGTTGCAATGCCGGGATAAAAAACGCCGGCAATTACAGTCCGGCCCATCCCACATTTGGTTTTGTCTGCTGTGAACTCACTGACGAGGAAGTTCATAAAAAAAATCTGGAAGTCTATCCGTTGGCCAATGAGCCATTACTTATCCTGGTAAATGAATCCAACCCAATTAGTAATCTAACCCTGCAGCAGGTACGTGACATCTTCAGCGGTAAAATACGCAACTGGACGGAAGTTGGCGGAAAGGACAAACCCATTGTGGTCGTGGTCCGGTTGCATTGTAAAAACCGGCCGGGCCACTGGAAGACTATTCTGCCCTCAGCGGATAAATTCAGAAAGGATCGCCTGAATGTTAAAAGCGCTGATGATATGGTGAAAAAAGTTACTGACTTCTCCAGCGCAATCGGGCACACCGGTTCCACCTGGTCATTCAGCGGGAAAGATCGCGTCAAACCGCTGATGATCGATGGCTATGCGCCAACCGCTGCCAATCTGGCGGCGGGGAAATACCCTTTCTACCGTACTCTGTCAGCGGTCACGATCAAGGGCGTTAAGGGTGATGTGTTAACACTGATCCGTGAGGTCCAGCAGGGCAATGCATTCAAGTCCGTGGCCGATAAGTACCAGCTGGTGCCGTTAAACCAGAACTGAACCCGATCCTATGTTTCCCCAGCGCTACCGTACCAAATTAATCGTCTATACCGGCGCCCTGATGGTATTGCTGACGAGCTCCCTTCTATATACCTATAGCTATGTGCATGACCTTCTCGTAGAAGAGAACAATTCACACCTGGCCAGTCTCTCGCAAATTCTGCAAAGCCGGATCGAGGCGGACAAAAAAGAACTGCAACGCTATACCGATATCGTTGCCGATGATCTGCGCATCAAGGAATACATGTTTGCAGTAGTCGATATCGGCACAGAGTCGGTGCCCCTGCAACAGATTTATCAACGCCAGTTCGGCTGGTTGCCCATCGAAAATTTCCTGATCATGGACCGGGACCACAAGGTGCTTGCCGGCAAGCCAAATCCACAACTTGCCCGGCTTATCCAGCCCGACTCGCGCAAGCCGCTCCGTGGAACTGCCTACCTGCTGGGCGAGCATGGATTGAACGTGGTGACCTTCTCTCCCATCGTATATCGCGGCAATTATCTGGGTACCATCAGTGCTGGCTACCACATGAATGATAATTGGCTACAAAACCACAAACACGGAGCCGAAGGACAGATTTTTCTGGTGCAGGATGGGCATGTCGTGGACAGCTCCGATCCCAAGTTGCGAGGGGCAAAATTTCAAGTTCGTGACCAGCAGGTTCAACTTGACGGACGGGCATTCCGGGTACATCCACTCAAGCTGGTTGCTACCATCGGCACCGTCCCTCAACTGTGGTTCGCCATGCCTGAAACATCGCTGATGCAGCGCCTTGAACAACACCGCCTGACCACAATTCTCATCATAGGTATCAGCCTGCTGCTCCTGTTACTGTTTGGTCTGGTCATTATGCGCAATTTCTCCCGCCCCATCACCCGACTCACGGCAATGACGCACGAAGTGGCCCAGGGCCGCCTGCCGGTACTCGACAAGTCGGTAAAAAAGGATGAGATCGCCGAATTATCAAATCGTTTTGCCGACATGCTACAGGCCCTGCGCGAAAAGCAGCTGGAAGTGGACCGGGCCCATGCCGAACTGGAAAAAACCGCCATCACTGACAGCCTGACCGGTTTGTATAACCGGCGCCAGCTGAACGAAGTCTTCCCCAAACTACTGGCCCAGGCGCAGCGATCCGGGCAGATTCTGTTCGCCATACTGATGGATCTCGACAAATTCAAGCACATCAATGACATACATGGCCACATCTGTGGCGATGCCGTACTGGAACATTTTTCCAACCGGCTGTTTGAGGTTTCCCGTGCCAATGACTACCTGTTCCGGATGGGCGGTGAGGAATTCCTGCTGCTCACGACAAACCCGGAGGTGTCCGGCATCATCGCTCTGGCCGAGAAGATCCGGCACACCATGGAGCAGGCTGACGTGGACTGTGACGGGAATGTCCTGCGCTTCACGGTCAGTAGCGGCATCAGTACGGCTGCACTCGACGAGTCACCCGATATCAGTCTGCGTAATATGTTGAGCCGGGCCGATGCGGCGCTGTATCGCGCCAAGAAGACCGGGCGTAACCAGGTCCATGTGGACGATCATCTGGCTGCGTAGGATAGCCAAGATTTTTATCCCACCGACAGCGAATTGAACCCAAGCCCCGCACGCGGTAACGTAGGGGGTATGGACAACATCAAGATTGGTTTCATTGGCGGCGGCAACATGGCCCGCAGTCTGATCGGAGGGCTGGTCGCCGCAGGTGTCCCACCCGCCACTCTCCTCGTCGCGGATCCCGTTGCCGACATTCGCGCGGCATTGGTAACGGATTTCGGTATCATCCCCTGTGACAATAACCAGGCACTGGTCGACAGTTGTGATGTGGTGGTGCTGGCCGTCAAGCCCCAGGTGCTCAGAACAGTGGCTACCGACCTGAGTCCGGCCAATGAACAACTGTTCCTGACCATTGCCGCCGGCATCCGCACCGACTCACTGGCCAATTGGCTGGGCGGGCAGGTTGCCATCGTCCGGGCCATGCCCAATACCCCAGCCCTGGTACAATGTGCGGCCACCGGGATGTATGCTGGCGCGGATGTCAGCGAACAGCAACGCAATGTTGCCGAATCTGTCATGCGGGCTGCCGGGTTGGTGCAATGGATCGAGGACGAAACCCTGATGGATGCCGTTACCGCCCTGTCAGGGAGTGGCCCCGCCTACTTCTTCCTGGTGATGGAAGCCCTGGAGCAGGCTGGACAGGCGCTTGGCCTGCCGGCGCAAACAGCGCGTCTGTTGACGATCCAGACCGCATTTGGCGCCGCCAAGCTGGCTCTCGAAATCGAGGAAGACCCGGCGGTGCTGCGGCAAAACGTCACCTCACCCGGCGGCACAACCGAGCAGGCGATCCGGGTTCTGCAGGAGGGCAAGCTGGCGGAGCTTTTCGACGGTGCGCTGGCCGCCGCCCGTGATCGGGCCGTAGAACTGGCCGACCAACTGGACCAACCGGGCTGAGAGACACGCATGGGCTACCTGAGCAACGCGGGCGTATTTCTGATCAAAACCCTGTTCGGGTTATATGAAATCCTAATCCTGTTGCGCCTGCTGATGCAGTCGGTGCGGGCTGACTTCTACAATCCCTTTGCCCGGATCATTGTCAAGGCGACCAACCCGCCCTTGCGCCCCCTGCGCCGCGTCATTCCCGGCCTGGCGGGCATCGACATGGCTGCGGTGGTCCTGTTGCTGCTGGTGATCGTCGTTGAGTGGCTGCTACTGGGCGTGGTGTTGCACCTGCCCCCGCCCAATATTGTCGGCCTGCTCATGCTGGCCGCGGTCGAAGGCTTCAGGCTCCTGATCAATGTCTATTTATTCAGTATTCTCATCCTCGTGATTCTGAGCTGGGTCAATCCCGGTAGCTACAATCCTGCCGCAAATCTGCTCGCCCAGATTACCGCCCCGGTCATGCGTCCGGCTCGTCGCCTGATTCCACCCATGGGTGGACTGGATTTGTCCCCCATGCTGGTGCTGATCGTACTGTACCTGATCACCCTGCTGGTGGTGGACCCGCTCGGCGATCTGGCCGGCAGCCTGGCCTATGGGCGCGGCCCTGTTCTGGGCTAGTGCGCAACACCGGCTATATCTGGCAAGGTGACACCCTGCAACTGCACGTCTACCTGCAACCCCGGGCCAGCCGGGATGAGATCGTTGGCCCCCATGGTGACAACCTGAAAATACGGATCACCGCCCCACCGGTGGATGGCAAGGCCAACCAGCATCTGCTGCGCTTCCTTGCCCGGGAATTCCGGGTCCCCCTCAGCCAGGTGGCGCTGCTCTCGGGTCAGGCATCACGCACCAAACTGGTGCAAATCCAACAACCCCGCCAGCTGCCGCCCATGATCCGGCCAGCCGAATAGGCCCAGGACCATCCCAAGGCCACCTTTCTCGATAACGGGGCTAATAATCCAGCCGGGACTGCCGTTACATTCAGGTAGCCGCGCAGGTGTCACAGGCTATTCACAAACAATGCGGACTGCATCACACTCTTGGCGTGTGTGCTATAAAAAATAAAGCTAAATTAATTAAACAGTTACAACACCGGATTTACGTAAAATGGCAACAGATCGATTTACCGACCAGATGCAGGCTTATGGACGCTGGCGTACCGACCTCGTCGACGCCATCACCAATTACCAGCAATGGCTGGAATCTAACCGGATGAACTCACCCGATACCGAACTGCGGATCTTTGAGCTCATTGAGACCCTGAAGTCAGATCGCCTGACAATTGCCTTCGTGGCCGAGTTTGCCCGGGGTAAAACCGAACTGATTAACGCCATCTTCTTCTCGGAATACGATCGACGCTTGCTGCCATCCGAAGCAGGCCGCACGACCATGTGCCCCACCGAACTGTTCTACGACTCGGAAGCCAACCAGAGTTATATCCGGCTGCTGCCGATTGAAACCCGCCTGGAAGACACCAGCATCCAGGAACACAAAAAAAATCCAATCAACTGGAACACCATTGAACTGGATACCAACTCCGCGGAAACCATGGCCGAAGCCTTCAAGGAAGTGGTCAAGACCAAGCGGGTACCGGCACCGGTGGCCAGCAAGCTCGGCCTCCACCACGCCGAGGGTGCGACTGATGCGCAAATGGTAGAAATTCCCATGTGGCGGCATGCCATTATCAGCTTCCCCCATCCACTGCTGAAGGAAGGGCTGAGTATCCTCGACACACCGGGACTCAATTCCATCGGTAATGAGCCGGAATTGACGATCAACATGCTACCGGCTTCACAGGTAGTGATCTTCGTGCTGGCAGCCGATACGGGCGTAACCAAATCCGACATGGAAATGTGGGATACCTTCGTCAAACCCCTGGCTTCCGATGCCAAGCACTCCCGCCTGGTGGTGCTCAACAAGGTGGATACCCTGTGGGATGAGTTAAAAAGCGAGGACGCCATCCAGACCAGCATTCGTACCCAATGCAAATCAGCTGCCAAGATGCTGGACCTCAAACCGGAAAGTATCTTTCCGGTCTCGGCCCAAAAAGGCCTGTTCGCCAAGATCCGTACCGATGAAGAATTACTCGCCAAGAGTAACATCCTGGCGCTGGAGTCCGTCCTCGCCACGGAAATACTACCGCAAAAGCAATCCATCGTGCGGGACAATATCGTGGCAGAAATCGGCGGCATGGCGAATGAATCACGCAACCTTGTGGCATCCCGGCTAATCGATGCTAACCGGCAACTCAAGGAACTGCAAAGTCTGAGCGGTAAAAATGAAGATGTTATTGCACACCTCATGAAGAAGACCCGGGAAGAGCAGGCCACCTATCACAAGAGTCTGGAAAGTTTTACCGCAAACAAGAAGATGTTTGCTGACAAGCATACCCGGTTACTCGATCAACTCAGTCTCACCAGTCTGGATCAACTGATGGCCAAGACCCGGGAAAAAATGACCGGTACCTGGACCACCGCCGGATTGAAAAGCTCGATGCGAGAATTCTTCGATATTATTAACAACACCATCAAGGAAGCCAGTGCCTTGACGGATCAATCCAATACCCTGCTGCAAACGATTTACCGTGAATTTCACAAGGAACACGGACTGACCGAAACCAAGCCCAAGTTTTTCAGCATGGCCAAGTACAAACGCGATATGGAACGTCTTTATCACGAAGCCGAGGCCTATCGAAAGAGCCCGGTCACCACCATGACTGAACAATCCTTCGTCGTGAAGAAATTTTTCATTTCCATGGTCAGCCACGCCCGCAACACCTTCTTTATGGCCCATCAGGAAGCCGAAGCCTGGGGCAAGTCCGCCATGGGTCCCCTTGTCTCACGCATCAAGGAACACAAACACCAGATGGAAAAACGCCTAGAGAGCCTGCGCAAGATCAACGAATCCCGCGACACCCTGCAAAACCGTATTGATGAACTGGAAAAGATGGCCAAGCAACTGCACAAGCAACATACCGATATCAGCCAGCTTATGGATACGCTCAAGAAGCCGCTGGAGTCCTTTCTCGACCCACCTGACTCCGAAACCATCCGGGTGGCATGAAATTCCCGGAGGAGACGCGAGAAGGTAAAACTTCAAAGATCATCCGAATCTAACGCGCAGTGGAAGCGAGACATGCTCCAGCTGCCGGTGTCTTTTTATAAAGGGTTAGCCCTTTCCTCGCCCCGGTCACTCCCCTTCCCCCTTTATTTATAACGAACTGTCACTTAGACTGGCAGTCTGATTTGACTGCCTGCCAGCCCGGATTTCATGCCCGACACACTGCCCGCCGATTCAGTCGGCCTGGTTACGCCACAGAAACACGCATTCGACGCGCCGTTGGAACTCGACTGCGGGCGGACCTTGCCGGCCTATGAGCTGGTATATGAAACCTACGGCAAACTGAACGCGGATGCTTCCAATGCCGTTTTGATCTGTCACGCCCTGAGCGGCGATCATCATGCGGCCGGCTAT
>Ga0316578_10000796_pt1 | contig 11668 bp, 10 predicted proteins | sample J0NA_2_FD_203076 | JGI IMG/M metagenome (GOLD analysis project Ga0316578, IMG submission 203076) | Rhizosphere microbial communities from salt marsh grasses in Alabama, United States - J0-2_160517rDrC | ecosystem: Host-associated > Plants > Roots > Rhizosphere | place: USA: Alabama | collected...
AACTATAGCCAAACTCAACCTCCTATTAATTTTCATGCAAAATTCATCTTTAATCATAGAAAACCAAAGAAAGGAGGGTAAACATGTCAAAGGCCCTGATCGTCAACCTGGATAAATGTACGGGCTGTAGATATTGTGAATTGGCCTGCTCATTCGCCCATCACGGGGAGTATAATCCTGCCAAATCCAATATTCAGGTCAGTATTTTTACCGAAGATGCCTTCTATGTTCCCATGGTTTGCACCCAGTGCGATCGCCCCTTCTGTGGTGAAGTTTGCCCAACCGGAGCCATTTCTGCCGATGAGGTCAATGGCGCCTATGTTGTCCTGGTGGATCCGGAAAAGTGTGTTGGATGCAAGATGTGCACCATGGCCTGTCCCTTTGGGGCGATTACCTACCAGAGTTCGGGAATCGTGCAAAAATGCGACTTGTGCGGCGGCAAACCCGAGTGTGTGGAGTTTTGCGTCCCCAATGCGCTGGAATTCAAGGACCCGGAATTAACGAATGTCCGTAAATCCAGAGCATATGCTAAAAAAATCTACCATCAAAAGGAGGCAGACTAATGAATGCATGGGTGGGTAAGATTTTAAGAGTGAATTTAACGAAGGGGGCTGCATCGGTAGAGGATCTAAACGAGGAATTTGCCCGTGATTATATCGGCGGACGCGGTTTGGGGGTCAAGTACCTTTATGAGGAGATTGACCACAAAGTCGATCCATTGAGCCCGGGCAACAAGCTCATCCTGGTGACCGGCCCAATGACCGGCACGGGTGCCCTGGCCGGTGGCCGCTATACCGCTGTAACAAAGTCCCCCTTGACCGGCGCAATAGCCAATTCGAATTCAGGAGGATATTTTGGTGCTGAATTGAAATATGCCGGTTATGACATGATCATACTTGAGGGCAAGGCCAAAACGCCCGTTTATCTGTGGATCGAAAATGACAGCATCGAAATTCGCAATGCCAAGCATCTTTGGGGCATGGAAACGCAGCAGACCACTAAAACGATTCTGTCCGAAACGGATGCGGAAGCCAAAGTGGCCTGTATCGGGCCGGCGGGCGAAAATCTGCTTAAAATTGCATGCATTATCAACGACAACGGCCGGGCTGCCGGGCGATCAGGCGTCGGTGCGGTGATGGGGTCCAAGAATCTCAAGGCCGTGGCGGTCAGAGGGACCCAGGGCGTTACGGTGGCCGACCCTGAAGGTTTCAGAGCTGCGGTATTGGATGCCATCAAAGAGTTTCATGATCCGTATATGTCTGAAGTTTTGGGACAGTATGGCACCTCAGATGTGGTCGAGTTTTCCAATGAAGTCGGTCTGCTTCCCACCCGAAATTATCAGACCGGGGTATTTGAGGGAGCATCCAAGATCGGTGGCGCTGTGATTGCCAAATACAATCTCAGGGGTGCCACCAAAACCAAGGGCTGCTTCGGCTGCCCGCTGGCCTGCGGCCGGGTGACCCGTATCGCGGATGGAGAATTTAAGGGTGAAGGTGAAGGACCGGAATATGAAACGCTGGGCGCTTTCGGCTCTGCCTGTGGTGTCGATAATCCTGAAGCCGTCATCACTGCAAATTATATTTGCAACCGCATGGGGATGGACACAATTTCGACAGGTGTTACGATTGCCTGCGCGATGGAACTCTTTGAAAAGGGCTTTCTGACTGAAAAGGACGTTGGGCGCGAGCTGGCATTTGGAGATGGTCACGCCGTGGTTGAATTGGTGGAAAAGGCGGCCCGGCGAGAGGGTTTTGGCAATGAGATCGCCGAAGGGTCCTATCGGCTGGCAACCAAATATGGCCATCCCGAGTTTTCCATGTCCGCCAAAAAGCTGGAATTTCCCAGCTATGATCCCAGAGGCGGGCAGGGTTTTGCCCTGGCATATGCGACCTCAAACCGGGGCGGGTGTCACATCAGAAACGAGGTTCATTGTGTCGAATTTTTTGGTATCTCGCTGATGGGTATTGTCAAAACAGGTGATAATTTAGATCGCTTCACGACCAATGGCAAACCAGCGGTGGCAAAAAAGATTCAGGATTTTTACAGCATGATCGATTCATCCGGAATCTGCAACTTTATCATTATTGGTTCGCCGGATGCCAATGTCTTTATCAACCTCATGGAAAAGGGAACAGGTTTAGACTTCGGCGGATTGGACGGTTTTCTGAAAACGGGCGAACGCATCTTCAACATAGAAAGGCTCTTTAATCTCAAGGCCGGCCTGACCGCTAAAGATGATACGTTACCGAAGCGCATGTTGACAGAACCGATGCCCGATGGTCCCGGCAAAGGCCAGGTGGTGCGTTTGAAAGAGATGTTGCCCGAGTACTATAAACTGCGTGGCTGGACCGCAAAGGGAGTCCCCTCGTCCAAGAAGCTCGCGGAATTAGGAATATCCGCTTAGCCTGAATATTGAAAATCTGTTTTTGCTATAAGAGTTGCGGGCCAAAGAAAATCATCACGCAAAGCAACGTTTAAGCATGAGATCTTTCTTTAAAACGTTTACAGAACAGGAGAAAATCTATGAACCTTCAAGCAAAGACTGAAATCTTGAGTGAGCAGCGAAACCGATTTGTATCTGACGGCGTGGCCAGTGTCATGCCCTTGTATGTCGAATCCGCCAAAGGGGCGATTATAAAAGATGTCGAAGGCAGAGAATACATCGATTTTGCCGGTGGCATAGCGGTCATGAACATCGGGCACAGTCATCCCAAGGTGGTCGCGGCCATAAAGAATCAGGCCGAAAAATTCACGCACACCTGCTTTATGGTCAATCCATATGAATCGGCGGTCAAGCTGGCGGAAAAGCTTTGTCTGCTGACGCCGGGCGATTTTGCCAAAAAGGCGGTTTTCCTGAACTGTGGCGCCGAGGCAGTTGAAAATGCGGTTAAGATTGCCCGTTATTACACTAAAAGGCCCGCCATTATCGTTTTTGAAAACGCCTATCACGGCCGCACGCTTCTGACCATGACAATGACCAGCAAAGTCAAGCCTTACAAGTTCGGGTTTGGTCCCTTTGCACCCGAGGTTTACCGCATGCCGTTCGGCGATGCGGTGGGACCCGAAAAACTCCACGATTTTTTTGTTAAACATGTCAATCCTGAAGCGGTGGCAGCGGTAGTTGCCGAACCGGTTCAGGGGGAAGGGGGTTTTATTGCGCCGCCGCCCGGCTATTTTCAGGAGTTAGTCAAGATCTGTCACGACAATGGCATTCTTTTCGTATCGGATGAAATTCAGAGCGGTATGGGGCGTACCGGGAAGATGTGGGCCATTGAGCACTGGGACGTTGAGCCGGACCTGATTACGGTCGCAAAAAGCCTGGCTGCCGGCATGCCGCTGGCGGCCGTCATCGGCAAACAGGAAATCATGGACGCCGTCCATCCCTGGGGATTGGGCGGAACTTACGGCGGAAACCCGGTGGCATGTCGCGCCGCCTTGGCAGTGCTGGAAGTTTTCGAGGAAGAAGGTCTGGTAGAAAAGGCAGCGGTCCTGGGGCAAAAACTGAAAGCGCGCTTTGAAAAATGGCAGGAACAATTCGCGATGATTGGAGAAATCAGAGGTCTGGGGGCCATGCTGGGTTTGGAGCTGGTCAAGGGCGACAATAAGGAACCCGCTGCAGACGAAGCCAAAAAACTGGTGAGTTTCTGCTACGAAAAAGGATTGGTGATCCTGGCCTGCGGCAGCTACAGCAACATCATTCGGATTCTGGCACCGTTTGTGATTACGGATGAACAATTGGAGCAGGGTCTTGCCATTATGGAGGAAGGGCTTTCGGCCCTCTCGTAAGCCAATGAATAAAAAAAGGAACACCAACTTGGCAAACTTTGCTGAGATCAAACAGAATCTGGATCCGTCTTTTCATTATATTATTTTCGAAAAGACCGTAAACTCGGCCGACGGATCGGACTTCAGTGAGATCAGCACATTTATCACACGCTACCAAAAGTCCGTCATCGAACAGGAGATGCATCGCGATCCAACCGGCAAGCACCTTTTGTTGGTTGTAAAATTAAACGTGAACGAATTGGATGAGATTTCACAGGAAATCGTAAATTTCACATTCCCGGAGGATATCACGGTCTATGTTTACGGCCGTCGCTCAACCATTGAAACCGCTTGAAGTAAAAAGCAATTGAAGTGGTTTAAAAGCCTCCGATCAGGTTTCCCGCTTGAACGCGGGATTACACGTCTTGATTTTAACAAATTAAGGTGTGCATCAAGGCCAAAAGTGCCTAAAGTGAACTAAAATAACTAAAGTGACTAAGGGAGGACATCATGGGAAAAATTTTTACCCGTTACGGTGACGGGACGCCCACCGAAATGAGCGAAAGTGAGCTCAGGGCGGATCTGGAAGCCGGTACCGCGGACGCAGCGGATCGCGGTAAAATTCCGCCGTTATCCGAAGACGAGCTGAACCATCTGTACGATATTTTCAGCTCCCCCTACAAATTTATCAGCGTGGAGCCCGGGAAGGAAATCGTTTTGACCTATGACGGCGCCCACGTGAAAATGCGGCGCCACGGCGTCAATGTCGAGCGAATTCAGGGTCTGCAGATTTATGAAAAAGTCATGGGGGCTGACACACTGGAACTCTGTCATGTTGACTACAGTTTCAAGCCCATCAAGCCCATGGTTACTTTCGAGCAACCGGTCATGGAACAGGCGCTTTTGATCACCCATGCACCGATGTTTTACGGTGCCATGCCGAATCTCGGCCTTTACTCCCAGCCGGATGGTCCCTTCCCCAATCCGTCCGAACTGATGCCGGCCGGCAAAATAGAAGAGGCCCAGGAGTCGCATGAGAAATCGGTTGAAGCCGCTGTCGAAGATATCGTTTATATCGGCAGTTGCATGATCGAATGCGGGGCTGACGGGATTAACATCGACTCGACGGGAGCGGCCGGCGATGCCGATTTTCTGGCGGCGCTGCTGGCCACCCAGCAGTTGAAGGCCAAATACCCGGACACCTGCATCGAGATCGGTATGGCCGGCGAATTTATTCTGGGCATGCATGCCGGTCTGGAATTTGAAGGCACCCGGCTGGCCGGGCTCTACCCCCATGATCAGGTAAAGCTGGTTGAAAAAGCCGGGGCAACGATCTACGGCCCGGTGGTCAACACCAACACCACCGAGTCCACTCCCTGGAATGTCGCCCGGGTGGTAACATTCACCAAGGCGGTCGGCGAGGTCGCCAAAATTCCCATTCATCCGAATATGGGTATGGGTGTCGGTGCCGTGCCCACTTGCGACCACCCCCCCATCGACACCGTCTCCAGGGCCTCTAAAGCCATGGTGGAAATTTGTCGCTTGGACGGGTTGTAGGTTGGCGTCGGCGATTTCTTCGCCATGGCGCTTGCTCACGCACACGCTTCGGGCATGGGCGGAATGCGGACTTCCGGAGATCTGGTCGCCCGCATGCAAATGACCCGGGGCATGAAAATTCAAGAAGCCAAAGCGTATGTCGCCAATAAATTAAAATTGTCGGTTTCCGAAATAGCCGATCCGGTCATTATGACCGAGGTCCGGCAGGACCTGAAGCTGGGCTGCATGTCACCGCAGGCCGGCGATGCCCATGGAATCGAGGCCAAATTCCGGATTGCCGAGGTTCTGGGTATCGAGATCAATTGCGTCAACAAATTTAAAAACAAAGTTGGCTTGTAAACCGAAGGAGCAGAGGAGACAATTTCATGTTAGATGAAAAAATCATCGAGGAAGCCAAACAACTGATTATTAAACAGAACAAGGAAGCGGCCGCCAAACTGGCCCAAAAATTCATATCGGAAGGCGGCGCTCCCATCGAACTATTGAACGAAGGATTTATTCCCGGGATCAATAAAGTTGGCGATTTGTTCGGACGCGGCGAGCTGTTTTTGCCGGAATTGATTAAAGCGGCCGATACCATGAAAACGGTCACCGATATCGTCAACGAGGCGATCGCAGATGGCCCGGACAAACCGGAGGGCCAGGCGAAGGTGGTTATCGCCACGGTCAAGGGTGATGTCCACGATATCGGTAAAGCGATCGTGGTCTCCTTGATGAGAGCCAACGGATTTACCGTTTATGATCTCGGGCGGGATGTCGAAACCGATAAGATCATTGAAGAAGCCGAAAAGGCGGATGCAAACATCATCGGCACCAGCGCCCTGCTGACGACCACAATGCCCAAGCAGAAGGAACTTGAAGAAGCCCTTAAAAGCGCCGGTTTGAGGGATCGTTTTAAAACGGTCGTCGGCGGTGCCCCGGTGACGCCGCGCTGGGCGGCCCGCATCGGTGCCGATGCCTATGCCGAGGACGCGCAGGACGGTGTCTTGAAAGTAAAAGAGCTCATCGGACAGTCTTAGCGGTACCGAACTTTAACTCGACACGGCTGCAGAAATTTGTCCAATTTCCATTCTGAGGCGAAACGTTTAGGGGTGCGCCAACGATGAAAAGGGGAAAACATGCACGGATTTTACAATCGAATATTAAAAATCGATTTGAGCCGGAAGGATTTTTCAATCGAAAGCATCAGCGATGAGATCCCGCAAAATCTGCTCGGCGGCAAGGGGTTATGCGCGCATCTTTTATCCAGCCTTAATCCCCCGGGAGTTGATCCGCTATCTCCTGAAAACTGTTTGATATTTGCGACCGGGCCAAGCTCAGGCAGCTCCATCTGGGGTTCCTGCCGCTACGGGGTTTTCACCAAATCGCCTCAAACCGGATTTTATTCGGAATCGTATTCCGGCGGCAGGGTGCCCGAAGCCATCGACAGCACCGGCTTTGATGCTATTGTCATTCAGGGAAAATGTGCCGACAGCACGGTGCTGGCGATTCACCCGGATGGTGTTGATTTTCATGACGCCGGCGACATCTGGGGCATGGAGACATACGCGGCCGAAGATGCCGTCATGGAACGCTTCGGCAAATCCGACGATCGTTATCGGCGAAAAGGGGCGGTGGTGATCGGACCCGCCGGTGAAAAGCTCGTCCGCTTTGCGGTGATTGAAAACGATTATTGGCGTTCGGCGGGAAGAACCGGCGTCGGCACGGTCATGGGCGCCAAACAACTCAAGGGCATTTTATTTCAGGGGGACCGGAAACGCTCGCTTTATGATGAAAAAGCCGTGCGCGAATTTTCAAAGAATCTGTCGGCGGAAGCCAAGGACAGCCCGGCGACCAATGCCTACAAATCGCTGGGAACCCCCATGATGGTTAAGCTGATCAACACCGCCGGTGCGTTCCCGACGCGTTACTGGTCGGAAGGCGTATATCAAAATTGGGAAAAGATCAGTGCTGATGCCCTGAATGAAAGATGCGACGTCAAGCCCCATGCCTGCCTCAAGTGCTTTATGGCCTGCGGGCGCATGAGCACCATCCAGGAGGGTCGTCACCGCGGTCTTAAGATCGAGGGCCCGGAGTATGAAACCATTTATGCCTTCGGGGGACTATGCCTGATCGACAGCATCGAGGAAATCGCCTATCTGAATGATATTTGCGATCGCCTGGGTATCGATACGATCACGGCCGGCAATTTATGTGCCTTTACGATTGAAGCCGCCCGACAGGGCCGCATCGATTATAAAATCGATTACGGGGATGTGGATGCCATCGCGGAATTGCTTCATAAAATCGCCCGCAGGGAGGACATTGGCGATATACTGGCCGGCGGAATAAAGCAGGCGGCGAAGCAATGGCAGATGGAGGATGTGGCAGTTCACGTCAAGGGTCTTGAACCGGCGGGATATGATCCGCGCGCGCTAAAAGGAATGGGTCTGAGCTACGCCACGTCGGATCGGGGCGCGTGCCATTTAAGAGCGACGTTTTATAAACCGGAAATCAGCGGAATGATCCCGCCCGACCAGATTGAAGGCAAAGCCGAGCTTTTTTTGGATTTTGAGGATCGCTTAACCCTTTTCGATACGCTGATTCTTTGCCGGTTTTATCGTGATTTTTACGACTGGGATCAGCTGGCAAAAATGATTTATGCGGTGACCGGCATCGATGAGGGCAAAGAGGGGCTGCAGCAAAGAGCCAGACAAATTGCCAACCTCATCCGGCGTTTCAATTTGCGGGAAGGCTTGAAGCCGGAAGACGACCGGCTGCCGAAAATCTTTCATCGCAAACTGGAAGATTCCGGGCTGGCCATGACGGAAGAAGAGCTCGAAACCATGCTGCAGGATTATTACCGGCTGCATGGCTGGGATGAGAAAGGAAACCCCGGCGGCTGAAATTACCACACGATTTTAAAATTGCTTCGAATAATGAACCCGTAATGATGTAAAGATCATTTTATTCCCCCTCCCTTAGTCCCTCTCCATCCTCCGCAGTAGCCTGCTACGGAGGACGGGCCGCCAGGGGAGGGAAAGAATAACGCATCCGCCTTGACGGGGGAGGTCCGGGCGGGGGTGAACAAAGATGCGATGATCCACATGGCTCAAAAAGAGAACAATCTGGAATGGGATGAAGAAACGGATATTGTCGTTATCGGCAGTGGCCTTGCCGGACTGGCCGCGGCAATCGAGGCTAAAAATGCAGGTTGTTCGGTAATCGTCCTGGAAAAAATGAAAGGCTACGGCGGTAATTCAACCATCAGTGACGGGGTGATGGCGGCAGCCGGTACGTCGATGCAGGCCGATGCCGGAATCGAAGACTCGCCCCAGCTCATGTATGCCGATATGGTCAAAGCCGGTCTGGGTCTCAACCATCCCGAATTGGTGCATACGCTCACCGAGAAATCGGCTGAAACCTTCCAATGGACCGTTGATTATTTAGGCGTCAAGTATCTCGAGCGGGTGGATCAGTTCGGCGGGCATTCCGTCGCGCGCGGTTATACACCCAACAATCGGTCGGGCTCGGCTTTCATCAGGCAAATGCTGAAAAAGTTAAAAGAACTGGGCATAACGGTCAGAACAAAGGCATTTCTGCAAACTATTTTAAAAAATCCCGAGGGCCGGGTGTGCGGCGTGCGGATTCGCCAGGGGTATACGTATCCGGATGAAAATTCAGGGGCTCTCAAAACCATCAACGCCCGTAAGGCTGTCATCCTGACCACCGGGGGGTTTGCCAATGATATCGATTTTAGAACGAGCCAGGACCCGAGGCTTGGCCGTGACATTATGAGCACGAATAAGTATTCGACCACCGGTGAGGCCCTGAGAGAAGCCATTAGAATCGGCGCCATGCCGGTTCAGCTCTCCTGGATCCAGCTGGGGCCGTGGGCCTGTCCCGATGAAAAGGGTTACGGCATCGGGCCTGATTTCGCCAGCTACATTGCCTTTCCCTATGGAATCATCATCGATCCGGCTACCGGAAACCGCATCATAAACGAATTGGCGGATCGCAAAATGAGAGCCGATGCCATTTTGCAAAAAGGACATCCCTGCCTCGCAATCACGGATAAAAAAGGAATCGAGTGTTCTGGCTATCAAATCGAACACTGTCTCAAAAAGGGGGTCGTCAAAGCATTCCAGGATATCGATGCGGTTGCCGACGAATATAACATACCGGCTCGGGTGCTCAAAGATACACTGCAAACATTCAACACCGGTGTCGAAAAGGGTATCGATGAAGCCTTCGGCAAACCCATTTTGCCGGATGCCCGGCCATTAAGGCACCCGCCCTATTATACGATGCGCGTATGGCCGAAAGTGCACCATACGATGGGCGGGGTCTTAATCAACGCAAAAGCCCAGGTCCTCGATCTATCCCAAAAACCCCTGAACGGCTTTTATGCCGCCGGTGAGGTTACCGGGGGGGTTCATGGCGCCTCCCGTTTGGGATGCTGTGCAATTACCGACTGCCTGGTATTTGGTCGGATTGCCGGTCGCAATGCCGCATTAGATTAAAGTGAATATCGAATATCGAACAAGGAATAATGAATGTCGAAGGAAAAGAAAACTTCTTCATTTCCGCCTCCGGCGGATTCGGTGTTCTGCGGTTCTCTGTTTTATAATACATGACACCATTGACATTATGTTGTAGATAGCCTCGCACCATGATATGAACGGGTAGTATCATGGATAATGGGAATTGGGTTATTGCGAATTGCCAGTTGAAAAGCGGGGGGTGGATCGCTATGTGATCGTGTGGACTCTAAATCCACATAGGCGGGTGCAACTCCCGTACTCCCCGCCACTCATTTTTTTTGTAGTAAAATTGCAAATTCGCGGTTAAAGAGAGGGTGCTGATGGTTAGCTGGACAGAAACGCAGCTGAGACGCTTGCAGGAATTGGATGCATCCGCCTCTGAATTGAATCAAAATTTCGAAGATGCCACAGCCCGAGAGCAGGCATTTCAGGACTTAGAAAAAAAACAAGCGGCCGAATGCCGGCAGCGGTTAAAAACGTTTCGTGAAATTCATTTAAGACCCGGCCTGTGCAAACTGGAGGCCAAACTCGCCGATATCTTGATAAAACACGGCTTTGTGCAGGTGACCACCCCGATCATGATGTCCAGGGGCTTATTGCAAAAGATGTCCATCGATGCGAACCATCCGCTGAATTCGCAGATATACTGGCTTGACAAAAATAAGTGTTTGCGCCCTATGCTGGCACCCCATCTGTACTATGTTCTGGTGGACCTGCTGCGCCTGTGGGACAAACCGGTTAAGATTTTTGAGGTCGGCCCCTGTTTTCGAAAGGAATCTCACGGCGCCCAGCATTCCAGTGAATTCACCATGCTCAATCTGGTCGAAATGGGTCTGCCCGAAGATCAGCGCAAAGATCGGATAAAAGCGCTGGGTGCCCTGGTTTCAGAGACAGCAGGCGTCAGCGAGTATGACTTTGAAAAGATAACCTCCGAGATTTATGGCGATACCATCGATATCGTAGCTGGCAATGACCGGGTGGAGGTTGGTTCGGCCGCCATGGGTCCGCATCCGCTGGATCGCCCCTGGAAAATAACGGATACCTGGGTCGGAATCGGCTTCGGGCTCGAGCGCTTGCTCATGGTTGCACAAAACAGCAGCAATTTAGCAAAAATGGGCCGCAGCCTCACCTATTTAGATGGCATCCGGTTAAATATTCAATGAGACTACAGGTAAACGCTGAAAACAATGGGCATCACTTCGACGCCCTTTTTGCCAGGTTAAAAGCGGAAGAAAATCTTTCAACCGCCGAGATCACGTTTCTGCTCAACCTTGACGATAATGATCAGATCGGGATTCTTTTTCAAGAAGCCCGAGACATGCGCCAAAAGTATTTCGGCAATAAAATTTTCATGTATGGATTCATTTACGCCAGCACCTATTGCCGCAATGATTGCAGCTTTTGTCTTTTTCGCCACTCGAATTCACAAACCAAACGATACCGTAAATCAAAAGAAGAAATTGTTGCTGCCGCCTTACGCCTGGCGGATTCCGGCGTACATTTGATCGACCTGACCATGGGTGAAGACCCCGTCATTTTCAACGACGGTGGGGCCGGTTTTGAGCGACTGGTGGATCTGGTCGCCTCTCTGCAGAAAGAGACGGGACTGCCGATAATGGTCTCTCCGGGGGTGCTTCCCTCACCTGCCTTGCAGCAGTTGGCCGCAGCGGGTGCTGTCTGGTATGCTTGCTATCAGGAAACCCACAGCAGATCACTGTTTAACAAACTGCGACCCGGCCAGGACTATCAAAACCGCATGCAGGGCAAAGTCGACGCACACCATCTCGGTTTGCTGGTCGAGGAAGGGCTGCTTTGCGGCGTCG
>Ga0316578_10000797_pt1 | contig 11664 bp, 9 predicted proteins | sample J0NA_2_FD_203076 | JGI IMG/M metagenome (GOLD analysis project Ga0316578, IMG submission 203076) | Rhizosphere microbial communities from salt marsh grasses in Alabama, United States - J0-2_160517rDrC | ecosystem: Host-associated > Plants > Roots > Rhizosphere | place: USA: Alabama | collected...
CGGGTCCAGCCGCACCTGCGGAGCGCATCGGGCTCCTGGTGATGGGAGACGGCTCGGCGCGACGGGACGCCTCCGCTCCTGGGTACGTGGACGAGCGCGCCCGCACCTTCGACGACCGGGTGGCGGCCGCCCTGCGGATGGCGGACGCACGGACGCTGGCGGCGCTGGACCCGGACGAGGGCCGCACACTCATGGCGGCCGGGACGCAGGCGTGGCGGCTCGCCGGGCGTGTCGCGGAAGCGGAGCAGCAGCCCCCGGACCGGCAGTCCTGGCAGGCTCGGCTGCTCTACGAGCAGGCCCCGTACGGGGTGGGGTACCACGTCGCGCTCTGGACCGCCCGGACGCGCCCTCGGGAGGCAGCGTCGCGGGGATCAGCGCAGATCACTCAAGACCCCGTGCAGGCACCGGCGCAGGTACGGACGTGAGCTCCGCCGGCGGGCCGAGCCGCTGCCGGGTCGTGGCCGTCGTCGGCCCGACCGCGACCGGGAAGACCGACCTGGCAGTCCAGCTGGCGCAGGCGATGGGCGCGGAGGTCGTCAACGCCGACGCCATGAGCCTGTACCGGGGCATGGACATCGGCACAGCCACGCCTACGCTGCAGGAGCGCCGCGGGGTTCCACATCACCTGTTCGACCTGTGGGACGTGCGCCACTCGGCCAGCGTCGCCGAGTACCAGAGTGTGGCTCGCGACAGGATCGACGGCCTCCACCGCCGGAGCACCCTCGCGGTGCTGGTCGGGGGATCCGGCCTGTACCTTCGCGCTGCCGTTGACGACCTTGTCTTCCCGGGCACCGACCCGACCGTGCGACAGCGGCTGGAGGACGAGCTGGAGGCACTGGGTCCGTACGCACTGCACCGCAGGCTCGCTCAGGTCGACCCCCGGGCCGCAGCCGAGATCCTGCCCGGCAACGGCCGCCGGGTCGTCCGGGCCCTGGAGGTTGTCGAGATCACCGGAGGCCCCTTCGCGGCGACCCTGCCGCAGCCACGTCCGTACTACGACGCGGTGTACCTAGGGCTTGACCTGGCTGCGGACGTCCTGGCGGACCGGATCCGGCGTCGCGTGGATGCGATGTGGCGGCGGGGGCTCGTCGCTGAAGTGGCGGAGCTGATTCCTCGCGGGCTGCGGGAGGGCAGAACCGCGAGTCGCGCGGTCGGATACCGACAGGTGCTGGACATGCTGGCGGGGGAGTGCACGGAGGAGGAGGCCCGGGAGGAGACGGTGCGGGCCACCCGACGACTCGCACGGCGGCAGCGCGCCTGGTTCCGGCGAGACCCCCGCATCCACTGGCTGGGGACGGACGCCGGTGATCGCCTTGACGAGGCCTGCAAGCTGCTTGCGCCTACGATCGAGGTGTGAACGAGCATCCGGTGCGCTTTGTGAAGGGGCACGGCACCGAGAACGACTTCATTGTGCTGCCCGACTTCGACGGCCACCTCGACCTGACGCCCGCGCTGGTCCGGGCATTGTGCGACCGGCGGGCGGGCCTCGGAGCGGACGGCATCCTGCGGGTCGTGCGTACCGAGCGCGTGGACAGCGAGGCCGAGCCCGCGGTGGCCGCGCTTGCCCCGCAGGCCGAGTGGTTCATGGACTACCGCAACAGCGACGGCTCGGTGGCGGAGATGTGCGGGAACGGCGTCCGGGTGTTCGGCCTGTTCCTGGTGCAGTCGGGCCTCGTTCTCACCGGGCACACCGCGAGCGGCGCGCCGTCGGGAGCCTTTCCCGTGGCGACGCGTGCCGGCGCACGGATGCTCACGCTGAACCCGGACTGGACGCTGACCGCCACGATGGGCAGGGCCGAAGGCCCCGAGGGCGCCGTCGACGTCGTCACCCCGGGACGGCGTGGTACCGGGGTGTCCGTCTCGACCGGGAACCCCCACGTCGTCACCTTCGTCTCGGACCTGGCAGAGGCGGGCCCGCTGCTCGAGGCGCCCGTTCTGACCCCGACGCCGCCCGACGGTGCCAATGTGGAGTTCGTGGTGGAGAGGGGCCCGGCGCACATCGCGATGCGCGTGTTCGAGCGGGGTGTGGGCGAGACCCGCTCCTGCGGCACCGGGGCATGCGCGGCGGCGGTGGCCGCCGTGGCTCGGGCCGGCGACCGGGACGAGTGGGTCTACCGGGTGGACGTCCCCGGGGGTCAGCTGCAGGTGTCCCGTACCGCGGACGGCGAGATCCTGCTGACCGGGCCGGCCGTGCTGCTCGCCTCCGGGGAGCTCAGCCAGGACTGGGTGACCTCCCGTGTCTAGAGCCACCGGCTGGGCCGCGGGCTGGCACCCCGCCGCGGCAGAGCCGGGTGGGCACGGCACGGAGAGCGCCCAGACCGAGGACCGGCAGGCGCTGCGCCGGGTCCCCGGGCTGGCGACCGATCTCACCGACGTCACCGAGGTCGAGTACCGCAGGCTCCGGCTCGAGCGGGTGGTGCTGGTCGGGGTCTGGACCGATGGGTCAGCGGAGGACGCCGAGAACTCCATGGCCGAGCTCGCCAGGCTGGCTGAGACGGCGGGGTCGCAGGTGCTCGAAGGTGTCGTCCAGAGGCGAGCGAAGCCGGACGCTGCGACCTACATCGGATCTGGCAAGGCCCGCGAGCTGAGGGACATCGTCATCGAGACCGGAGCGGACACCGTGGTCTGCGACGGCGAGCTGAGCCCGGGGCAGCTGCGGCAGCTCGAGGACGTCGTCAAGGTCAAGGTCGTGGACCGCACGGCACTGATCCTGGACATCTTCGCCCAGCATGCGTCCAGTCGCGAGGGCAAGGCGCAGGTCGAGCTAGCCCAGCTGTCCTACCTGCTGCCTCGGCTGCGAGGCTGGGGTGAGGCGATGTCCCGCAGCGGTGGTGGCATCGGCACCCGGATGGGCCCGGGCGAGACGAAGATCGAGACCGACCGACGCCGGATCCGTGCCCGGATGGCCAAGCTGCGCCGGGAGCTCGCCGACCGTGAGAGCTCCCGGAGCACCCGCCGCGCCGCGCGGCGCCGGCACCAGATTCCCAGCGTCGCGATTGCCGGCTACACCAACGCCGGCAAGTCGAGTCTTCTCAACCGGCTGACCGGGGCCGGTGTGATGGTCGAGGACTCGCTGTTCGCGACCCTCGATCCCACCGTACGCCGGGCCCGTACCCCGGACGGTCGGGTCTTCACCCTGACCGACACCGTCGGGTTCGTCCGTCACCTGCCCCATCAGCTCGTGGAGGCTTTCCGTTCCACGCTGGAGGAGGTTGCCGAGGCGGACCTGATCATGCACGTCGTCGACGGTGCTCACGTCGACCCGGAGGGGCAGGTCGCCGCAGTACGCGAGGTGCTGCACGCAATCGGTGCGGACGACGTCCCTGAGCTTCTCGTGGTGAACAAGCTGGACGAGGCCGACCCGCTGACGACCGCTCGGCTGCGCCGCGCCTTTCCCGGGCTCGTGGCCGTGTCCGCGCGGACCGGGGAGGGCATGGACGAGCTGATGGCAGCCGTGCAGGCAGCGCTTCCGGTTCCCTCGGTGCCGGTGCATGCGGTCGTCCCGTACGGCCGGGGCGACCTGGTCTCAAGGGTGTTCGAGGAGGGCGAGCTCACGCAGCTCGAGCACCGGGAGACCGGGACCGAGCTGTGGGCCCGCGTCTCCGCCGACTTGGCGGCCGAGCTCGAACCGTACGACTCGGCAACGGCGGGCTGAACGGAGCGTTGGTGGCACGGCGCGGGGGGTGGGGATGTGCTGCGGGCGTCCTGCTGGCCGCGGTCGTCCTGGCGGTCGTGCTCGTCGGTGTGCTGATCCTGGACTGGGTGGGGTCGGACCCCGAGAGTCCTCCCGCCGGCCCGCCCTATGGGTCCGCCTCCGTCGCGTGCGAGGTGCAGGACCCGAGGATCCTCGAGTCGAGCGGGCTCGCCGTTGTTGCCGACACGTGGTACACGGTGAACGACTCGGCCCAGCAGCTGGAGATCTACGTCCTGGACACCGACTGCACGGTACGTGAGGTCCTGACCTACCCTCAGATCGACCCGGTGGACGTGGAGGACCTTGCGGTCTCCGCCGACGGGGACCTCTGGGTGGCCGACACGGGGGACAACTACGCGCGTCGCCCCGAAGTAGCGCTGTACCGCATACCGGACCGTGGAGCGGGAACCCCCACGACTCTGCGGCTGGCATACGACGACGGTGCGCACGACGTGGAGACGCTGCTGCTGTCGCCGGAGGACGTCCCGTACCTGGTGACGAAGACATCCAGCGGTAACAGCAGGGTGTACGCACCGGCGGGGGAGCTGGACCCCGACGGGCTGACCATGATGACCCAGGTCGCCGCCGTTCAGTTCGTTCTGACGGGGACGGCCGGCGGACCGGCAAGCTTCGTGGGGCAGCTGATGGCCACCGGCGGTTCGGTTGCCCCCGACGGCGACCGTTTCGTCGTGCGGACCTACACCGACGCGTACGTGTGGGATCTCGATGGCACGGATGTGCTCGGTGCGCTGCGCGAGGAGACCCCGCGACGCGTGGCTCTGCCCGCCACCCCGCAGGGTGAGGCGATCTCCCTGACCGCTGACGCGGGCGAGATGTACAGCACGACCGAAGGCAGTCCGTTCCCCGTGCACGTGCAACGGCGGACCGACCAGTAGCGCAGATGCTCTGTAGCGGGCGCTCCGCGGACCGGGGCTGTGTGGCGCGTTCCGGGGGGCGGGTAGGCGCGGCCTCGTCTCGAAGAGGTCACGGCAGTTTCACGAATCGGCGACAGGGCCTCCGAGTGGGGCGTCGGGGGCACCCGGCGCTGGTTTTTGTCGCACCCGTGCGGTAGACATCGAACATGCGTTCGATCGAACGTTTGTTCGTACCGGGACTGGAACCGGTACCCGCACAGGGAGGTCTGATGAGCGTCGCGACCGTTGCCGTACCTGTCGTCCCAGCCCCACGACGCCCACTGCAGCTGGGTCCGCGGCCGTCACGTCGACTGGAGTGGGCGAGTCGTCCCTCGCCCACCCCGATGGGGCCGTCGGCCCCGGCGGTCGTGCCGATCCGGCCCGTGCGGCTGACCAGGCGGGGACGCCGCGTCCGGGCAGCCCTGCTGCTCGTCGCTGCCGGGTGCGTGCTCGTGGGCCTCGCCATGGGCTTCCTGGGGGGAGGAAGCACCGTAGCTTCGGCGACAGCGGTCACAGCGGCACCCGGGGCTGCTGCGCCCACTGAGCCCGTGGCGCCCGCCGGGCCGGTCGGGGCTGCCGGGGCGGGATCGGCCCGCCCCGTCGCGACCGAGGTGCCGGCACCGGCGGACTCTCGCGCTTCAGTCCCGCGGATCCGCACCGGGACCCTGGGCGCCGTCGCTGTCGCGCCCCCCACCGCAGACGTGGTCGTCCACGCGGGCGAGTCGCTGTGGGAGGTTGCCGCACGCATTGCACCAGCCCGTGACCCGCGCGAGGTCGTGCTGCGACTGCGGGAGGCCAACGGCCTCACCACCCCGGTGGTCCACCCGGGCCAGCAGCTGCTGGTGCCAGCCGGGCTGGGGTGAGCTGGATGTGGATCCCGGATTGCCGAAGGGGTACCTCAAACGCGACGTACGACGCTCACGACGCGGCCCAGGATTACCGCTTCGTTGCCGGGGATCGGCTCGTACGCCTCGTTGGCGGGCATGAGCCAGGTGCGGCCGTCGAGACGCCGCAGCGTCTTCACGGTCGCCTCGTCATCAATCATCGCCGCGACGATCTCCCCGTTGTCGGCGGTCGGCTGCTGGCGCACCACGACCCAGTCGCCGTCCACGATCGCGGCATCGATCATGGAGTCGCCCACGACCTTGAGCAGGAAGGTAGTCCCGCTGCCCACCAGCTCGCGCGGCATCGGGAAGACGTCTTCGACGGACTGCTCGGCGAGGATCGGTCCACCCGCGGCGATGCGTCCCAGGACGGGGACGTAGACCGGCTCGGGCTCGAACCGACGGCGCGACTCCTCGTCCGCGACAGGCACCGGAGAGGGCATGGCGCCCGGCGCGGCGGCGCCGGCGGCGGTGTCCGAGGCGTCGGCGGTGCTGGCGGACGAGCCGGGCAGCCGCACCTCCACAGCCCGTGGCCGGTTGGGGTCCCGCCGCAGGTAGCCCTTCTTCTCCAGGACTCCCAGCTGGTGGGCCACGCTCGAGGTCGAGGTGAGTCCGACCGCGTTACCGATCTCACGCACACTCGGTGGGTAGCCGCGGTCGTGCACGCAGTCCCGGATGTACTGAAGGATCAGGATCTGGCGGTCAGTCCGTCGGGGCGCAGGCTGACGACCGCGTTCGGGTGGTCGGCGGAGCGTGTGCCATCCCGTCCTGCTTCGCCCCGTCCTGCTTCGCCCCGTCCTGCTTCGCCATTGTCGGATCGCGAACCCACGGCGCGGCCCTCCTGTCCTGTCGGCGTTCAGTAACATTCGACCACATGTTCGAATCCCGTGTCATGCGGCGACACACCCCGAGTGCGAAGCGACACGCCGGTTCGAGTGCTCACCTTGCGCTCGTTGACCTGTGGTCGGGGGCTGACTCGTGCGACCAGGCGCCGCGGGGTCTTGCATCGCGGCACCGAGGGCCCTACCTTCAGACCACAACATCTAGTAGTTACACCGGTGTAAGTAATCCACAGGTTGTGGTGACTTACCCACAGCGACAGGGGATTGGCCCACAGGCCGTCCACAGAACGCTCCACAGCCGTGGGAGTTGTGGGATTCGTGGGAGCCGCGGGGTCGCGACGACGCCCACGGGCCGACAGGGAGGCAGACGATGAGGTGCCCATTCTGCCGCGAGGACGAGACGCGGGTGGTTGACAGCCGAGACGCGGACGACGGGCAGGCGATCCGCCGGCGCCGCGTGTGCCTGCACTGCGAGCGTCGCTTCACGACAGTGGAGGTGGCCGCGCTCGCTGTCGTCAAGCGCAGCGGCGTGCAGGAGCCGTTCAGCCGGGCGAAGGTCATCGCAGGGGTACGCAAGGCCTGCCAGGGCCGACCCGTCGACAGCGACAGCATCGAGCTACTCGCGCAACGGGTCGAGGAGGTGGTCCGTGCCACAGGGCGGGCCGAGCTGCCGTCCCAGGAAGTGGGGCTGGCCATCCTGGGCCCGCTGCGCGAGCTGGATGAGGTTGCCTATCTCCGGTTCGCGAGCGTCTACCGGTCCTTCGAGTCGCTTGACGACTTCGAGATGGAGATCCGGGCGCTGCGCGGGAGCCGCGAAGCATCCCTGGGGACAGCCGGTGAGCCGAGCTCGCCGCAGGAGGTGAGGGCACACGAGCTGCGCGTCGGCCTGGGTCCCGACGTCTCGGGACCACCTGCCGCTGCCGGCGACGAGGCGGCGGTGCTGGTACCGCGGCAACGAGGCATGCCCTGACCACCGGCCCGCGACCGCGGGTCGCACACGCTGACGTCCGCACGACACACCGCCTGGGGGACCACCAATGAACAACCGTACGAGCCCTAGCGCCACTCCGGAGTCCGAGGGCCTGTTCCAGCCCACCGATGCGGCGGAGCCGCCGCGCCCCACATCCGTCGAATCACAGGAGGACCACGTGCCAGAGACCGCCGGCCCCGCGCGCCGCACGTCTGCCAAGTCCGGTAGGGGACTGGCCCTGCAGCGCGTCTACACCACCGAGGGCGTGCACCCCTACGACGAGGTCGAATGGGCCTACCGCGACGTCGTGATGACGAACTGGCGGGACGGCTCGGTCAACTTCGAGCAAAGGGGGGTCGAGTTCCCCGCGTCCTGGTCGATGAACGCGGTCAACATAGTCACGACGAAGTACTTCCGTGGCGCGCTCGGCACTCCCGAGCGGGAGACGAGCCTGAAGCGGGTCATCGACCGCGTGGTGACCAAGTACGTGGAAGCTGGCAGGGCACACGGCTACTTCCGTACCGAGGCGGACGCCGACGTGTTCGGTGACGAGCTCACGTACATGCTCGTGCACCAGATCTTCAGCTTCAACAGCCCGGTGTGGTTCAACGTGGGCACATCCGCCCCGCAGCAGGTGAGCGCGTGCTTCATCCTCGCCGTCGAGGACACCATGGAGTCGATCCTGAACTGGTACCGCGAGGAAGGTCTCATCTTCAAGGGGGGCTCGGGAGCGGGCATCAACCTCTCCCGCATCCGCTCCAGTCGGGAGCTGCTCTCCTCGGGCGGGACCGCCTCCGGGCCGGTCTCCTTCATGCGGGGGGCAGACGCCTCGGCCGGAACCATCAAGTCGGGGGGAGCCACTCGGCGTGCCGCCAAGATGGTCGTTCTCGACATCGACCACCCGGACATCGAGGAGTTCGTGTGGACCAAGGCCAAGGAGGAGCGCAAGATCCGGGCACTGCGGGACGCCGGCTTCGACATGGACCTCGGTGGCAAGGACATCGCGAGTGTCCAGTACCAGAACGCCAACAACTCGGTTCGCGTGAGCGACGAGTTCATGCGTGCGGTCGAGGACGGCGGCACCTTTGAGCTGTGCGGCAGGCAGGATGGTTCCCCTGTCGAGGAGGTGGACGCGGGCACGCTGTTCCGGGACGTCGCACAGGCTGCCTGGGAGTGCGCCGACCCCGGACTGCAGTACGACGACACGATCAACGACTGGCACACCTGCCCGGAGAGCGGACGGATCACCGCCAGCAACCCGTGCTCGGAGTACGTGCACCTCGACAACTCCTCGTGCAACCTCGCCTCCATCAACCTGATGAAGTTCCTCGGCGATAGCGGGGTCTTCGACGTCGAGCGCTTCACCAGGACGGTCGAGTACGTCATCACCGCGATGGACATCTCGATCTCCTTCGCCGACTTCCCGACCGAGTCGATCGCCGCGACCACCCGGGCCTTCCGCCAGCTCGGCATCGGCTACGCCAACCTGGGCGCGATGCTCATGGCGCTGGGGCTGCCCTACGACTCGGAGACGGGAAGGGCGGTCTCCGCCGCCGTGACCAGCCTGATGACAGCTGCCGCATACCGCCGGTCGGCCGAGCTGGCTCAGGTGGTGGGTCCCTACGAGGGTTACGCCCGCAATGCGGAGGCGCACCAGCGCGTGATCCGCAAGCACGCGGCGGCCAACGACCTGGTGCGCCCTGTCCCCGAGTCGGCCGAGGTGCTCGACCACGCATCCAAGGTGTGGCGGGAGACGATCGCTCTGGGCGAAGGTGCGGGCTTCCGCAACGCCCAGGCCTCGCTGCTGGCACCGACCGGCACCATCGGGCTGATGATGGACTGCGACACGACGGGCATCGAGCCCGACCTCGCCCTCGCCAAGTACAAGAAGCTGGTGGGCGGCGGCTCGATGCAGATCGTCAACCAGACGGTGCCGCAGGCGCTCCACCGGCTCGGCTACCAGCCCGAGCAGATCGAGGCGATTGTGGAGTACGTCGCCGAGCACGGCCACGTGGTCGATGCACCGGGCCTGCGGACCGAGCACTACGCGGTCTTCGACTGCGCCATGGGTGAGCGTTCCATCGCTCCGATGGGTCACGTCCGCATGATGGCCGCGGTGCAGCCGTTCCTGTCCGGCGCCATCAGCAAGACCGTCAACATGCCGGAGTCGGCAACCGTCGAAGAGGTCGAGGAGATCTACTTCCAGGGATGGAAGCTGGGCCTGAAGGCACAGGCCATCTACCGGAACAACTGCAAGGTGGGGCAGCCGCTGTCGGATGCCAAGCCGGCATCCGGGCGCGCGGACACGGCCGCGGCGCCCGAGCACGAGGCCCCCGTCCGCAAGCGGCTGCCCAAGAAGCGGCCCTCGCAGACCGTGAGCTTCTCGGTGGCGGGGGCGGAGGGCTACCTCACCGCCGGCTCCTACCCGGACGACGGGCTGGGCGAGATCTTCGTCAAGATGTCGAAGCAGGGCTCGACCCTCGCCGGAGTCATGGATGCCTTCTCGATCGCAATCTCCATCGGCATGCAGTACGGGGTGCCCCTGGAGGCCTTCGTCGCGAAGTTCGTGAACATGCGCTTCGACCCGGCGGGCATGACCGACGACCCGGACATCCGGATGTCGACATCGATCATGGACTACCTGTTCCGCCGCCTGGCGCTGGACTACCTGCCAGCTGACGTGCGCGCCGAGTACGGGATCCTCGCGGCCGACGAACGGGCCGAGGCGCTGCGGGGTGGCTATCCGCCGGCTCCGGCTCAGGAGGACAGCCTGGACGTCGAGGGTCTTCGCTCCTCCGCACCCGTGGAGAACCATGCGGAGCACGGGGACGCGGACTCCAGTGCAGGGTCCGAGGCGTCGTCTCGACCCGCCGCACCCCCCTCGAAGGCGACCGCAGTCGGCATATCCGTGGACGCGCCGCTGTGCCTGAACTGTGGGGTGAAGATGCGGCAGGCTGGTTCCTGCTACGTGTGCGAGTCCTGCGGCAGCACGAGCGGCTGCAGCTGAGGCGGTGAGGCCCGGCACCGAATGGAGGTGCCGGGCCCCGCACCGTCGGACAGGAGTCGGCGAGTGGAGCAGGCTGGGTCCCGCACCCCGGGCTCCGAGGGCGGGTCGCGCGGTGACCGTACGCGGGCTGCGGTCGTGGCCGCCGCCCGGCACCGCTTCAGCGTCGAAGGCTTCGACGGCGCCACCGGCGCCCGGATCGCCGCCGATGCCGGAGTATCCGAGCCGACAATCGCCTTCCACTTCGGGAGTAAGGCTGGGCTGCTGGTCGCCGTCATGCGGGACTACTACGACGACCTCCTGGACGGCATCGACGACGTCGTCGCGGCATCCGTGGACCCCCGCAGCAGGCTGCGGGACTTCGCGCGGTGGTGGGTGACCCACAACGCCGAGAACTTCGAGCTGGTGTCTGTGTTCGGGCGGCAGGGTCGTCGCACCGACGGGGACCCGGTGGTCGATGCATTCCGGGCGTGCAACCGCAGGGTGACCAGCGTCTTCGACCGCCTCGCCGAGGACCTGAGGCACCTCGGCGAGCTCAGACCCGAGGTTCCGGCCAGGATTCTGCGCGACGCATTCTTCGGTGCTTGCGAGCACCTGATGGTCGGGCACGCCCTGACGGGACGTCCGGAAGACCTCGCCGCAGCCGCGGACGACGTTGTCGACCTGCTGATGACCGGCGCGGGAACCCATGCGGCTGCCTGGACGGGTGCCGCGCCCCTGGGGCGGACCGGAGCGTCCGACCTGTCGGTGGTCGAAGCGAAGCTCGACCGGCTGACCGTGATGGTCGAGGAGATCAGGCGCCAGGCCCCCGGCTAGCCCGGCTCGGTGCCGTCCGGTTCTTCGGGCTCGGTCGACACAACCACGCGGGCCACGACAGCGCCGTCGGTCACCTGCTCGCCCACCCGCACGACCTGGGAGACCGTGCCTGCGACATCGCAGCGCACCGTGTGCTCCATCTTCATCGCCTCGAGCACCACGAGTGTGTCCCCGGGGCGGACCTCATCGCCGGCCGCGACGGGCACCGCGATCGCCGCACCGTGCATCGGAGCGGTGAACACGCCGACACCGGCGACCTCCTCGCGCTCGGGCGGCGCCAGAAGCACGTCGCGGACGTCGAGGTCGCGGTGCGGCAGCCTGACCCAGAGGTGGTCGGGTCCGGCCTGCTCCGCGGCGAGGCTCACCGTCTCCCCGTCGACCATGACACGATCCGGTCCGGCGTCGACCAGGAAGTGATCGCCGTCGACATCGACGCGCATCTCGCAGCGTCCGGTCGCATCGCGTCCGGACGGTTCGGCCTCGGTGCCGCCGACGGGAGTCAGCCGGATCGCCGCCGTTTCGGCTGCGACCTTCAACCGC
>Ga0316578_10000799_pt1 | contig 11659 bp, 8 predicted proteins | sample J0NA_2_FD_203076 | JGI IMG/M metagenome (GOLD analysis project Ga0316578, IMG submission 203076) | Rhizosphere microbial communities from salt marsh grasses in Alabama, United States - J0-2_160517rDrC | ecosystem: Host-associated > Plants > Roots > Rhizosphere | place: USA: Alabama | collected...
GAGAGAAGGTAACCGGTGATGCCAGGCATGGGCAGGTCTGCTTGGGGCATTTTTTTGATAAAATCGGAATAATCAGCTCTCATGCTCACCTCTCCACTCGGTTCATTGACCTAATAAATTAGCTTTCGTGTTTTTTAGCCCTTTTGACGCTTCCAGCAGCTGCCATAATTCGTTTGAGTAGCATCCAAATGCTTCAAAGCTTGATTGTCACATCGATTTTTCACTGAAACTCCACCGGAAATCTAAGGTGCCTTTATTCTGAGCCTTAATAGTCTGTATTCGTTTCGGCAGTCAATCGTATTAGCCTGATCTGCCGGTGCTGAAAACATCCCGGTAATTTCGAGCCAATGGGCACTATGTTGGAGATTACCCCTTCTATTATCGGCCTGGAAAGCCTTTTAGCGCAACCGCCGCGGATCGCTTCGCAAACCAAAAGAGCCCAAAAACATGATTACAAACCCATTAGAAAATAGCATGCCGAGGCGCCCTCAAGGCGGCTTCGTACACATTTGTTCTGTCCATCATCCAGCTCTTTTTAGTTCCCATTGATTTTTGTTCGGCCTCGAAAAGGAAAATCGATTTTTTTTTGACATTGGACCAAAGTCCAATTGAACTTCATACAGCAGATGGTTATCAGTGAATGTGATTTAACTATCCTTGCCACCCTAAATAGGATCAAACAACAACTGAAAGGGGGAAAAATGAAGCGAGCTGCACCCAAATTAGCCGTTTTTATCTACTTAGCCGTCTTGTGTTTGTCAGGGATGGCTCAGGCCGAGGACAAAAAGCCGAATATCGTTGTTATTTGGGGCGACGACATCGGCGTTCACAACATCAGTGCCTACAACTTAGGGGTAATGGGATATGAAACGCCCAACATCGATCGTCTCGCCAGAGAAGGCGCGATGTTCACCCACTACTACGCACAGCAAAGCTGCACGGCCGGCCGGGCAGCTTTTATCCTTGGGCAGCACCCATTCCGCACCGGTTTGCTGACGATCGGAATGCCCGGCTCGGAACACGGAATTCCCGATTGGGCACCGACTCTTGGCGATCTGCTTAAGGACAAAGGCTATGCCACCGGTCAGTTCGGCAAGAACCACCTCGGTGACCGTGACAAGCATCTACCGACGGTCCACGGGTTCGACGAGTTTTATGGCAACCTTTACCATTTGAATGCAGAAGAAGAACCCGAGACCTACCATTATCCCAAGAATCCGGAATTTCATAAGAAGTTCGGACCGCGAGGCGTGATTCACTCATTTGCAGATGGAAGGATCGAGGATACAGGTCCTCTAACCCGCAAGCGAATGGAGACGGCTGACGATGTCATCGTCGAAAAGGCTCTCGACTTTATCGATCGTGCTCACCAGGCCAAGAAGCCGTTTTTCACCTGGATTACTACTACCCGCATGCATGTACACACCCGTCTCAAGCCCGAATCACAGGGAATTTCGGGTGAGGGCCTTACCCCCGATGGCATGGTCGAGCACGACCAGCACGTCGGCATGATTCTGAAGAAACTCGAAGACATAGGTGAGCTTGACAACACGATCGTTGTGTATTCCACCGACAACGGAGCCGAAACTGTAACTTGGCCAGACGGTGGCATCACCCCCTTCCACGGCGAGAAAGGCACGACCTGGGAAGGCGGTATGCGTGTTCCCTGCATGGTCCGCTGGCCGGGCACCGTCAAGCCGGGCACCCGTTACAACAATCTGATGGCACATGAGGACTGGATTCCGACCTTCATGGCGGCGATTGGAGAGCCGGATATTGTGGAAAAAATGAAGAAAGGTTACCAGGCCGGCGGCAAGCAATGGCGTGTCCACCTCGACGGCTACAACTTTCTACCGTTTTTCAAAGGCGAAACAGAAGAGAGCCCGCGCAAGTCGTTTCTCTACTTCGGTCAAGGCGGTGAGCTCAATGCCGTGCGCTATGATAAATGGAAGGTGAATTTCGCCGGTATAGAGGGTAACATTGCACTGGGTGTTCGGCAGGCGACCAATTGGCCGTTGATCGTCAATTTACACGAAGATCCTTATGAGATGATGCCGTTCCACTCCGCGAATTACCTCCGGTGGTACATAGACCAGATGTGGGTGATGGTGCCGATGCAGCAGGTCATCAAGAACTTCTTTGTGACTATCCCGGACTATCCGTTCCAAGCCGGCTCGAGCCTCTCAGCTTCCAACATCGGGTACGGCACCCTGGAGAGAGCCAAGGCGATGGAAGCGCTCAAGAAGCTTGAGGCGTTCTCCTTCCCGGGAAATTAATCGCCGCTTCCCTTTTAGCCGGGATGAAGCTATGCTTCGTCCCGGTTAATTGTCTCAACTGGCTGGGTGACCACAATATATTAATGCTTATTGTATTCTCCAAATTTAACAGCATCTGAAAAATGTAGTCTTCTTGCCATAACCTCCACTCGCCAAATTCCAGGTGCGGGTATAATATTGAAACAGTAACATGCTCCCCGTGATCAACAAGTACCCCCCAAACCTATGGCGAAAGGAGGTTCATAATGAAAGTTCATTACGCCGTTTATTGTTGTCTGGAATATCACCGGGCAAATTCAAAAAAAAAGCACCGCTAAAAACTATGAAATCCTGCTTACCATTTTCAACCGAGAATTTGGTGACCGGAAGCTGGAATCCATTACATCCGATGAGGTCATGGGATTTCTGAACCGACTCGGCGAAAGAACCCGGCAGGCCACTAAAAAATTCCGATACGCGCTGCTCAAAGCCTTTTTTAATTTTATCCGAAACACCATCGACGAAAACATCCTCAATCCTTGCGATATGATATTTATCAGTTGGCATTCCCGTCTATTTTTTTCTCGCTGAGTGCACTCTGTAAAAACTCTCCACCGCTGTCCGTGCAAAACAGGTTTTACCCTGGGCCTCTTGCATTACGAATTGCCTTTTTCCTACTTTTTAGTCCCTTTGTCCTGCGGTGTCTCCATAAAGTACAACCATATCAGGATCCCGATAAATACAAAGACGAAAACGTTTAGCACAGTGTCGGTCAGATTTTCCATCGGATCACACTTTCTCTTTTTTCAGCGCCTTGAGCAGGCACATCATCAGAAACAGCACGATGAAAACAAACGGGCTGGCGCTCAAGGCAATGATTTGCCGCACGGCCTCGATGCTGTCGGACAGAATCATCACAAGGCCCAGCACGCCCAAGATAAGACCCCAAATGAGTTTGATTCGGACGCTGGGATCCGGATTGCCACCGGTAGAAAACATCGACAGCACAAAGGCCGCGCTGACCACGCTGGTTACGATAAACAAAAACGCCGCCACGATGGTCACCGCAACGGTGAGATTCGACAAGGGCAGGTTTTCCAGCAGCAGAAAGCTGGTCTGGTTGATGTTGGTCTGCACAATGGCGGGATCGAGCTTGGCGGCCGCGCCCTGGAAAAACCCCATTCCGCCGAACACGCCGAACCAGAAGATGGAAAAGGTGGTGGGTACCAGCAGCACCCCCAGAAGGAACTCGCGGATGGTTCGACCCCGGGATATGCGGGCGATGAACACACCCACAAACGGCGCCCAGGCCAGCCACCAGACCATGTAGTTTAAGGTCCACCCGCCGAACCAGCTTTGAACGGCCTCGTCGTAAAATGCATAGGTCATAAAGCCGTGGGGGATGACCGCTGAGGCGTATTCACCGATGCCCTCGGTAATGTTGTTCATCAGAAAGGAAGTCGGGCCAATGAGCAGCACGTAGACCATGAGAGCGACCGCCAGAAAGATGGCCGCGTTGGACAAAGTTGCCATCCCCTTGCTCAGATCCACGGTCAACGGCACCAGGTAAGCCAGGCACAGAACGGCAAACACCCACAGTGTGAGCCCGAGACCGGGATGGGCGATGCCGAAAAGCGTGGCGATGCCATCCTGGACCTGAAACACCCCCATGGCCACAGACCCGGCCAGCCCGATGGAAATGGCGTAGATCGACAACAGGTCAAACAGCCAACCTATTGTGCGGGTCCAGCGACTGCGGCCGAAGACACTGATCACCGGCGCGCTGACCATCTGGGGAGTGTTCCGGCGAAAGCCGAAATAGGCCAACACCAGGGCCGTAAACCCGTAAATGGCCCAGGCATGCAGCCCCCAGTGAAAATAGGTCAGCTGCAAGGCGGCCGAGGCGGCCCGCTCCGGGTTGGTATAATCCTCCAAAAAAAGAAAATGGGCAATCGGCTCGGCCGAACCGTAAAACAGCAGACCGACTCCCATGCCGGCGGCAAACATCATGGTCAACCAGCTGACGGTCGAAAACTCCGGGCTCTCGTCGTCGCGGCCCAGCTTGATGGACCCGTAGCGCGAGAAGGTCAGCCACAGGCTGGCAAGAAGCAGCGTGCTGGCGGTCAGCATCACGAACCAGCCGCGACTCTGGAACATGATCTTCACCCGCTGGTCGGCGAAATCCGCCAGCCCCCGGGTGTCGACAATGCCCCATACCGCCACACCGGCGGTGAGCGCCAGAGCGATCAACAGAAGTGGATTGCGAAACATAATTTCTCCTATATCCAGTCTTGGCATTATTCAAAATTGATAGCCGAGATGCAGCAGAGAAAATATATACCCGTTGGATTTGTTCTATCAATCTAAAATATCACTACTGTCCGGAAAAAATTGATCTAATATAATATAAGTAGCTGATATTAAATAAATAATGTCTCAAAAAATTTGTTATCGACTTGAAATCCATTTTTTGGCCATAATCCCGAAAATTTTTCGGGAGGACATGGCCTATGTATACGGGACAATTAGTTTTTTCTCAGTTGATGGACTTTTTACCCATGCATCGGTTTCGCCAATGCGTCAATAGGTATAATGGCAACCGGCATGTAAAATCTTTTTCCTGCTTGGACCAATTTCTATGTATGGCCTTTGCTCAATTATCTTATAGAGAAAGCCTCCGTGACATCGAATCTTGTATGCGAGCAATGCAGAAAAAGCTCTACCATTTAGGAATTCGAAGCAAGATTTCTAAAAGCACCTTAGCCGATGCCAATGAAAATCGAGATTGGCGCATATATGCAGATTTCGCCCAAGTTCTTATTTCCATTGCCCGAAAACTTTATGCTGATGACGATTTCGGAATCGAATTAGACGAAACAGTGTATGCCCTTGATGCATCGACCATCGATCTTTGTCTTTCGTTATTCCCATGGGCTCGTTTCAGAAAATCAAAAGCAGCTGTTAAGCTTCATACATTATTAGACCTGCGTGGTAGTATTCCATCTTTCATCTCTATTACCGATGGAAAAGTGCACGACGTAAACATTCTTGATGAGCTCGTGCCGGAGCCAGGTTCCATCTATATCATGGATCGAGGCTACCTTGATTTTGAAAGATTATTTCTTTTACATCAGTGCTTGGCATTTTTTATCATACGGTCAAAGAGAAATACAAAATTCCGGCGGATCTATTCTCATGAGATTAACAAAGAAACCGGATTGCGTTGTGATCAAACGATTATTCTTACGGGAGTTAAGTCAAAAAAGTACTATCCCGACAAGATCCGAAGAGTCAAATATTTTGACAAAGAAAAAGATCGAAGTTTTTCATTCCTTTCAAATAATTTTGTTGTGCCGGCATTGATTATTGCCGAGTTGTATAGATGCAGATGGAAAGTCGAACTTTTTTTCAAATGGATAAAACAACATTTAAGGATTAAAGCATTTTATGGCACAAGTGAGAATGCAGTAAAAACCCAAATCTGGATCGCTGTCTCAGTATATGTGCTTGTAGCAATAGTAAAGAAACGGATGAAATTGGACGACTTGAGCCTCTACACAATTTTACAGATTTTGAGCGTCACCCTTTTTGTAAAAGAACAGTTATTACAGGTATTTGAACATTCTCGTTACAATGTTTTGACCACTACCCAGTCTAAGCAGTTGAAATTGTTTGATTATTAACCGGACGGCTGTACTAAAATATTATAAATTCAAAATTTTATACTGGGTAGCCACAGGCCGCAATTTTGGTCCAAACCCTTGAACCCCCAGTCTATTAACCGTGTTTATCGGGGGTTAATTGAAACAAGCTATTCTTGCCAAATTTATTGAGACAGCATAAATATTTCCGTGTGATATTCGGTTCGTAATCATTATCCAAATCAGAAAAGGCAGACAATATTTAACATGTTTGGATTTAATTCATTTGGAGGTGACAAATATGTCTTTCGGCAGAATAGAGTTAAGTAAAATCCGTGGAGTTTTTCCAGCTTTGGAACGCGATGAAAGACTCAATCTAATCCAACAGCTCGAACAAAATGCACAAGCAAACATAGACTTCATAATTATGATGGTGTTATCCACTTCTTTGGCATCATTAGGATTACTGGCGGACTCTACCGCAGTAGTTATCGGCGCTATGCTCGTTGCACCATTGATGGGGCCACTTGTTGCCGCTGGATATGCGCTCGTTCAAGGGAATTTGAGCATGTTCAGAAAGAGTTTGATGGTTACCGTCATCGGTCTTGGGATAGGTTTTGCATCTTCACTCATTTTTGGATTACTCAACCCTGGGTTCGAACCAACGCTCGAAATCGAAGCCCGTGGCAAACCTGATTTGCTGGACCTTGGTATAGCGCTTCTTTCTGGTATGACGGCAGCATATGCTTCTGGAAGATCCAATGTGATGACAACCCTGGCAGGTGTTGCGATCGCAGCAGCACTGGTTCCTCCCCTTGCAGTTGTGGGCATTGCGCTAACACATGGAAGCCCATTAATTTCTGTCAATGCCACAATTTTGCTTATCACCAACCTTGTAGCTATCATAGTAGGAGCAGCAATCGTTTTCCGAATGTTCCAAGTGAATATTTCTCTTCATGGTTCCGGTATGCCGATTTGGGTGCGGAGGGCCACAATGCTGTTGTTTCTTTTATTAGCCTTATTAATAGCACCGCTGGTGCTCCATATGATCGAAGGAAGACGTGCAGGCCTGAAGCGACCAACACAATACTCTCTTGCTCCTCCAGTGAGGCATGCCGTAGAGCGATATATTGACAAATGGCCGGGGGTTGAGCTCATTACACAAGGCCGAGACAGTGTGGAACCCGAATCCGGCATTATAATAGTTCTAATGAGTGAGAAGATTCTACCGCCAGATTTTGAAGAGAATCTTATCAGTGTCGTGCACAAAGCCCGTGGCGCCCAACCGGTTGTTCGCATCTTCCCGATTCTTTCAGCGCGCCAGTCCGCACCTGAAAACCAGGATGACAGCAAATAGATGAGTTATATTTTAAAAATTATCTGCAAAGTTTTTAAATCATAACTATGCCTCAAACAGATGGTATGCCTTGACTTTTGATAGAACCCTGTAGCCAAATCGATTAAATAAATTTCAGGTTGTTATGAAACAAGTACTTACTCCAACGGACATGGAATTTCGAGCAATCCGAAAATTCAGATAGCCAAACACCTACGAGTCCACTCTACTTGCCAGCTTTGTTGAGACAACACCATTTTCTCGGTGCTTTATTCTGTACGTAACAACCACCCAAAAAAAATTATGTCAGACCCTATATACTGTGGTCCGCCATAATGACTTGACCATTCAGGTTGCAAGCTATCGTAGGCAAAATCATAATGGCACAGAGACATGTCAATGGTCACTGCAGCTTACATGATTTCAAAGGCAGTTCGGGGTTGATTTTGAGAGCGTGTAGGTCGGACTGGTGGATTGAGACGGAACTGCAGAACCGTTTTCAACTGAAATGCGGAATGGAATTTGGGATTTTGGGGTCAGATGACGGGTTGGCTGGATTTTTGGGATGGGAAAGTTTTTGGAGTTATGGATAGGGGCGGGAATCTGTTTATTGACAAACGGATTCGAGCATCATAAATGTGAGGATAAAGATAGCCAGAAAGTATATTAAATTTCAGTATATTAAAGGTATTGGCACGTAATGCCAACCCCCGGCAGAGTTCCTTTCTATGGGATAGCCAGGCCATACATGAAGGGGAAAAAATACAGCGGCGAATCATTCGGAAAGCGAAAGTTAGTTTGATTTATTGAGTCCTTTGTTGTTTTTGAGACGCTTCTATTCAGCGTCGATTTCTACAATTTCAATGATGTCGCCAACCATGTGGATGCTTCCCATGTCATTTCGCAATTTGGCGGCCACGTTTACTTTCAGGCCATGTTTTTTAAAACGGTCGGGAAGATTGATAGGATCATAAACGCGCCCGTCATCGCTCTCGATAGCGAAGAAACCACCTTCCACATCTGTGTGTACAACGGTCCCCCGAAATTTAAGGATGTCGCCGACCGGTGTGTCAGGCTGTTTGGATGTGGGAGCCTCCCGGAAGTGCATCGTTCCACTGTCGTAGGGCAGTTCCAGATAAAGCGTGCCCTCCTCAACGAAAAAGGATGTGACGCGCTGCAAATCCCGCATGAACGGTCCATCCTGCGAGTCCGGAAGGCAGGCCATGCGGGTGGACATCATCGGCCCGAAGGACAGCTTCCCCGCTGAAATCGTATAGCTCCCACCGCCGCGGTTGCAGTCGAACCGGGCCTGCAGTTGGCCGTCGGCCAGGAACCGGATTGTATAGCGGTCCGGATCGGAAACCGAAATGGTTTCCGCCGGGGTCATTGTTGCTTCCCATTGCCACGTTTTATTCAATAAGAGGTGGGAATCCGTGCTGCGGGAGGTTGCACCCGGATGGCCGCCCGCAGCGCAGCCCATTATCCCCCCTAAGAGCAACACCCATAGTCGTATTCTATGCATTGGTTTCCTTTCCCTTACCATCGGTGAAGCGCCGCTGCCGGTCAACCCAACCGATAGCGCAACCGGCGCCTACTCCCGGATATGGGTCAATTCAAACTTGAACCGTCCCCCGCACTGGTAATAGCCGTCCGACCAGCTCCAGACCGAATCCCCCGTGCCCTTGGTATCACTCTCGAAAACGATGTCGATCATTTCGGTCACGTAGCCGCCGTCCACGATGTAGGCCCCCTGCACATGGACGTTGCGCGGCTGTTTGGGGTTGATCACGCCCTTGTAGGGCCGCTGCACCACGTTTTCCATGATCAGAATTTCGTTGTCCTTGTGCACGATGGTGAGTTTGTAATCGCCGGGTTCGGCTTTGCCAAGGTCTTTACAGCGATTTTGTGATTCGGTGATCGTCCCCAGCCACTGCCCGCTATAATCTTGCGCCCAAACGCATTCGGGCGCCATCGCCGCAATAGCCATTACGATAAGCATCATTCCGGTTTTCACTGATTTCTCCCCTTCTCGGCCGGCCGACTGGCAACCCTTCGAAAACGCCGCTCTAATGATACATAACCCCAAACAGGTTGATACGGATTTGCCGATTCCCCCTTCACGGTTCTTCGGGTGTCCCCGTCGGCGGTATTTGAATCAGCCGGGCTTTCCAGAAAAAGGCCACCGTCGCCACGACGGTGCTGCCAATGCCGATACTGGTGGCGATCGGCATCGGCAGGTTGAAACCAATGCCCGAGTTGGCAATAAAGGTGGTCACCACGGCCGTCATGAAGATGGCCGGAACCGTGGCCACCCAGTGGAACTTCTTTGCCCGCACCAGATATACAGCCGCCGTCCAGAGCACCACCGCCGCCAGGGTCTGGTTGGCCCAGCCGAAATAGCGCCAGATGAGTCCGAAATCGGAAAGCGAGATCAGAAATCCCACAGCGAACAAAGGGCCGGCAATCATCAGACGTTTGAGCCGTTCTTTCTGGGAAAGCTTGAAGATGTCGGCGATGATCAGCCGTGCGCTTCGGAAGGCCGTGTCGCCCGAGGTGATCGGCAGCACCACCACGCCGATGATGGCCAAAAGCCCCCCGAATCCCCCCAGGAGCGTGGTGGAGACCCGGTTGACCACAAGCCCCGGCCCCCCCTCGGCCAGGACCTTGTCCAGAGCCTCCGGCGTATGAAAAAAAGAAATGGCCAGCGTCGCCCAAATCAGGGCGATGACGCCTTCGGCGATCATCGAACCGAAGAACACGCTGCGCCCGTACTTCTCGCTGGGCAGACAGCGGGCCATCATGGGTGACTGGGTGGCGTGAAATCCGCTGACCGCACCGCAGGCGATCGTGATGAACATCAGCGGCCACAGCGGCAGGTCATGGGGATTGACATTGGTAAAGGTGCGCTGGGGGTAGAATTCATACCCCTTGGCGATGAGCATCACGATTGTGCCCACCGCCATGAAAATCAGCACCGCACCGAAGACCGGGTAAATCCGCCCGATAATCTTGTCTACCGGGAGGATTGTGGCCAGAAAATAATAGGCGATAATGAGACCGATCAGCACCTTGAGATCGATACCGGTCAAGCTCTGCAACAGGGCGGCCGGCCCGAGGAAAAAGACCACACCCACCAGGATCAGCAGGATCACCGAAAACACGCGCATGAATTGTTTAAACCCATTGCCCAGGTTATGCCCCACCACGTCCGGTACGCTCTGGCCGTCATAGCGCACCGAAAGCATGCCGGAGAAGTAATCGTGAACGGCTCCGGCGAAAATGCAGCCGAAAACGATCCAGATCAAGGCCACCGGGCCGTAAAGGGCGCCCAGGATGGGACCGTAGATCGGACCCAGCCCGGCGATGTTGAGCAGCTGAATCAGAAAGATTTTCCAGGGCGGCAGCTTGATGTAGTCCACCCCGTCCTCCATGGTGACCGCCGGGGTGGGCCGTTTCGGATCAGACCCGAAAAGCCGGTCGATCAGCCTGCCATAGACCAGATACCCCAGCAACAGTAGTCCCACACTTGCAAAGAACAAAATCATAAAATTTCCCTTTCAAATCGACCTGAACCGCATTTCCAGACAGCGGGATGCACCTGAGGCTATTACCACATTTGACGGTAGAATTTCCACCGGAACCTGTTTTTGTTTTTCATTCCTCATCGAAAGTCTTATCCCAGTAGTCCGTCCGTTCCCGCATTTCCTCCCGGACATCTTTCGGGATCAACTCCAGGGCTGTCTCGTCCTGACGGATCTCCCACCCACCGCCTAAGGAGCGATAGACGGCCACGAGGTTGGTGGCCACCGTGCCCTCACTCACGACCAGTTGCTCCTGCTGGGCAAAAAGGGTTCGCAGGGTATTGAGGACCGTGTTGAAGTCCACCAGGCCGTCCTGGTACTGTTCCGTGGATATGTCGTAGGCCCGCCGGGCAGCGTCCGCGGCCAGTTGGAAAGCCTCCAGCTGCTGGCGGGACTTGAGAAAGGCGATGATGGCATTCTCCACCTCGCCCTGGGCCTGGAGGACGGTCCGGCGGTAGTCTTCCAGCAGCTGCTGGAAGGCTGCGTCCTGCAGGCGCACGATGTTCTTCAAACGACCGCTTCAGATTCCGACTTGGACAGGTGATTTGAATCTTTCAGCGCCTGGATCAGTTCGATTTTGTTCATTCGTTTGAAGCTCCAGAGGATTGGTCTTGGGAAATAGAGGATTGAGATTGTTGGAAGGATAGACCTTTATGTAAAATTATGTCAAGAAATTAATTGGTTATGCCTGGAGAAGGGTCAATAGTGTGGTCGAGTTGGGGAGGTTGCAGAGAAAAAACCTGAAATTGATGCTGAAATCCAATGGGATGTTATCGAAAAAATCGGTGCCGTTGGATGGAGACGGAGGTGTTAAGGTGTTAAGCCAAAAAACCGGTCCTGATAATA
>Ga0316578_10000800_pt1 | contig 11655 bp, 6 predicted proteins | sample J0NA_2_FD_203076 | JGI IMG/M metagenome (GOLD analysis project Ga0316578, IMG submission 203076) | Rhizosphere microbial communities from salt marsh grasses in Alabama, United States - J0-2_160517rDrC | ecosystem: Host-associated > Plants > Roots > Rhizosphere | place: USA: Alabama | collected...
CGGTCGGCGGGAACGGCCCGCTGAACCGGCCCGTCTCCGCGTCCACGCTCGGAATCGAGCCCGACGTCAGCGGCTGGCCATCGTCGCCCGCCAGGTAGAAGGAGTAGGACGCTTCCGTCAGGTTCTGCGAATCCTGGCGAGGCGTCACGGGCTCGGACACCCGCGCGGACTGCAGCGTGTAGGGGCCCGAAGCGTACGAGTTGAAGTCGAACGCGGAGACCGCGTAGAAGTACGTGAAGTTGTTGACGACGTCCGTGTCGACGTAGCCGAACGGCACGCCGTTGTTCTGAAGCGGAGTCCCCGTCCACTCATCCACGCCGACCGTGGTCAGATTGACGGCGAAGGCGGTGCTGTCGGCGAGCCGGACCACGCCACCCCCCGGAGGTCCACCGGCCGAGCCGTTGTTGAACACCAGGTTGCCGTCGATCGACACCGTCTTGCTGAAGTCCGCGGGGCACTCGTCGCCGGCGACGAAGCCGATCGTGCCCGTGGGAGCGGAAGAGTTGTCGTGGAGGTCTTCCGTCGGAAGCACCGTCTCACACGTAACGTCGGTATAGAAGGTGTTCGCATAGTCGAACTGCTGGATCTGCGCGAGGTTGTTCGGAGTCGTGCCCCGGAAGATCCGGTAGCCCTCGACGTCGAGATTCCGGTAGTTCGGGTTGTACAGAGCGCTCGTGCTGTCGCTGGCCACCGCGTAGAACGGGTCGCCGAGCTCTTCCGTGGCGCTCGGGTTCCACACCACCGTGACCTGGGCGTTGCCCGGCACGAGGTAGAACACCGGCTGCTCCGGCGCGAACCCGAGCAGGAACTTGTTGTTGAAGATCGTCTGCGCGACGAGCGCCTTGCCGAGCAGGCTGCCCGGAACGGTCGTGACGTACGGCTGACCGTTCGCATCGAAGATCGGCAGCTTGTTCTCCGGCGACTCCAGCGCGCCGCCGCCTCGTCCGCTCGGGGCCGGTCCGGAGTACGACACCCAGCCGGCGCCCCTCTCCAGCGGCTTCAGCTCGTTCGTCGGATTGGTGACCGTGCAGTTGTTCCCGTTGACGTCGCAGCCGCGCGCGCTCGGGTATCCCGGGTGGAAGGACGGCACGCCGGGCGCGTTCGTGTTCGGAGCGGCGTTCGCCACGATCCCCGACGGGTTTCCATCGGGCATCGTCTGGACCGTCGCAGCGATGATGTAGGCCACCACGATCGTCGCTTCCTGCCCCGGCACCAGTGTGAACGGACCCGATGCCTGGTAGAAGCGGGTGTCGGCCGCGGTCTGGTTCAGGTAGCAGATCGACCGCTCGGTGGTCTCCGGGATTCCCGTATCCACTTCCGGCGTGTTGTTGCACGGGAAGTCGCCGGCGGCGGGGTTCAGGTTACCCGAAAGGTACCGCCACAACTGCTTGTCGCCGAGCGGATCCGGGAACCCGGTGCTCGCGTTGTCCGTGCCGGAGAACAGCGTCAGTCCGACTTCTTCCCCGGTGTCGGGGTCGATCGGGCTGCGCAGGTACTTGATCCCGACGATGCCCGGCGCGTTCGTGAAGAACGGCGGGAAGAACAGGTCGGGCGGGTAGATGAACTCGGGCGCGGCGAATCCGCCGTGGTACGACATCCCGAGATCGAACGGCAGAACGGCGGACGAGAAATTCTCACCCGCGTTCGACACGTCCATGTCGGTCGAGAACGCGGCATACACTTCGTTCAGCGTGATCCCGCCGGCCGGCAGCCGGTCCTCTCCCCCGAAGAACTGCAGCTCGTTCGGGACCTGGAAGTCCTCCGTGTCGGTCACGTTCCTGAACGTGTAGATGAAGTACAGCATCGACTCGTTCCCGAACGGATAGTTCCACGCGAGGCTCCGCTGCGTGACCTGGATCCCCATCGGGTGCTGCCGGTTCGTGATCCGGGCAGGATCCCCGTCCCAGTACTGCACCCAGGTGTCCTGCTGGGAGATCGACGTGCGGCCGAGCAGCGCGTCGTTGTAGAGGTCCGGATCGTTGATGATCGCCTCGTCCGGCCAGTTGGCGACGTCATCCGGATCCAGCGAGTCGAAGATGTTCGTGAGCCCGGCGCCGCTGGGCTGGGTGCCCCGGGCGTCGAAGAAGAAGGCCCCGACCGTGTCGTTCGCCCAGTCCGGGGACTCAGTTCCCATGATTCCGGCGATCTGCAGGCCGGTGTTGAAGATGTAGGCGTTCGGCGATCCCACCGGCCAGGCTCCGCCGGCCGCGGTGGGGCTGTTGAACACGTTCGAGCAGACGTTCCCCAAGTTGTCGATTCCGCACTCGATCTGGTTGGTGCGCAGAATCAAGAGGGGCTCGGCGAACAGCGACAGCGACTGACGGGCGTTCGAGGCCCCGCTCCGCTTCGCCTCGGGGGACACGTCGCCGATCGCCACCGCGCCGGCCGCGAGCAGGAGCCCCATCAGGGCGCCGCCCGCCAGCCACCGTCGCGCGGTTCGGCTCCGCGGTTCAGACACGATGCGCTTCATTTCCACTCCTGGTCGTTCGGGTCACGGGGAACGGCCCGAGACCGGACCGTTCCCCTCGAGTGCACCCTTTCGCGTTTCGCCGCTCTAGAAGAACGCGAAGCGCAGGCCGAGTCGGAACGACTGATCCGAGGTCTCGAATCGGACGTCCTGTCCGAAGTTGTCCTCGTACAGCTGTCCGAATGACCGGTTCTGCTCTTCGACGGAGAAGAATCCGTCGCCGTTACCCCAGCGCTCCTCGGCGCGGAGCAGCATGTACTTGTTGAAGTCGTTCTCGGGCGACTCGGCGATGATGTCGAAGCCGCGCACGATGTTGTCGCCGTCCAGCCGGTCGTCACGCAGCGTGCTGGACAGGTACTCGTCCCTGTGCTGCGCGTTGACGGTGCTGGCGGTCTCGAGGAAGACCTGCGTCGACGACTTCAGGTTCAGCGGGTTCCTCCAGTCGAGGAACAGCTGCAGATTGAAGTTCTGTCCCAGCTGGAAGCCCTTGGTCGCCCGGATATCGAAGTTCCACACCCAGGGCGTCTCGAGCCCGCTGATCGAGCTCTCCGGAATTCCCGCGAAGGTCGCAGACGGCGGCCCGATCTCTCCGTTCCCCGAGTTGCGGAGCTTCGTGAACGGAAGCCCGCTGCGCAGGGTGAGGATCGTGAACAGCCCGAAGTCCTGGAAGATGGTTCCGGCCACGGTGCCGTCCTGCCAGTCCAGCGGGAAGTTCAGCGCCGTCGTCAGCGCCAGGTTGTGCGCCCGGCTCTGCTCGAGCGTCAGGAGCGCCTCCGGCGGCAGCGAAGGCACGCCGGTCAGCGTCTCGAGGTTCGTCGTCGCCCGCAGAATCAGGTTCTCGTACGTGAACGGGTCGGAACCGGTGCCCCGCGCGTCGAGGAACGTGTAGGAGAAGTTCCCCGTGAACAGGTTGCCGATCGCCTGGTCGAGGCGGACCTCGAATCCGTTCGTCTCGGTGAAGTCGTTGTTGGTGACCACGTTCAGGAAGATCGTGGCACCCTCACGGTTCGGGTCGTCGAACGGGAGCTTCCGCGAGGCGAGCGCTGAGCGCTGCTTCTTGTTGAACGCGGAAACGTCGATCACCGTCCCCGAACCGATCAGCTGCCGGTACCCGAACTCGAAGATCCGGGTGGACGGCATGTCCACGTCGCGCCCGAAGGTCGCGTTGGTGTTCGTGTTCGCCAGGTCGGTGTTCGCATCCTGCAGGAACCCGATGTTCCCGGCGGAGGTGCCCACGTCGCCCGCGGCGAACGATGAGCCCGTATAGAACGCCGGCGTCTGCACGAAGCGGCCGTAGCTGAGCCGGAAGGTGGAGGTCGGCGTGACCGGGAAGCTCGCACCGAGGCGCGGGCTGAACTCGGACTTCGTCTCGCCGTTCACGAAGTTGTTCACGCACGGCGCGCTCGGATCCGCAGACTCCGGCCCGCAGGCGTTGAGCGGCACGTACCCGGCCTCCTGGGTCGCGGACGCCTCCTGGTACCGGACGAATCCGGCCTTGAGGCTGTCCGGCACGTTGAACACGTACGCCGGCGTCCAGGGGTACTGGGTGTCCGGATCGAGATAGTCCCAACGGATGCCGCCCTCGAGGACGAGGTCGCCGATGTCGAGGCGATCCTGCAGGAAGGCGCCGGCCCGGATCGGGGTGGCCTTCTCCGGCAGCGGAACGCCCTCGTAAAGCGGAATGTTGTTAGTCCGCAGATCGATGTAGGTGTACTCACCGCCCAGCTTCACGCGGTTGAACCGGCCGATCTGCCAGTCGAGGGCGCCCCGGAACGCCAGACGGTCCTCGGCCGTCTTCCGCCAGCCGTCGTTGTCCCACCCGGCGACCGGGAAGGAGGTACGGAAGCCGTAGGGGTTGTAGCGGATGTTGTCGGACCGGCCGGCGACGGCCTGTGCGAAGTCGATGTCCGAGCGCTGCGGGTACGCGAGCATGCTGTCACGCGGAACCGCATTGCTGCGGTAGGCCTGAATGAACTCCTCGGACGGATCGAACCAGTCGAAGCCGGTGATCGTCGGATTGTCGGTCCCGTACAGGTCTCGCAGCGCGAACTCGACGTTGCTGAAGGAGAAGCCCATGAACGGGTCGCGATTGTCCTGGTACCACTGCGGGTCCCCCACTCCGAACTGATCGCGATCCCAGCCGTAGCTGGCCTTCAGGTCGAGCGCCAGCTGCTGGTCCGCGCTCTGGATCAGCGTCTGGAACCAGCTGAGCGACAGGATCTGCTCGACGTTGAGGCCCGCGCTGATGTCGTCCGGATTGTAGATCGCGTTGAAGTTCAGCGATCCGTCCCGGCCGTAGTTCTGATTCCGGTTCCGGGTGTAGGCGAAATTGATTCGCGAACCCCGCGGGAGCTGGAAATTCAGGTTGCCGGTGAACAGCCCGGTCTGGTTCCAGCCCGTCGGATCGGTCCGGCCGTTGTCCCACGGCGTGAAGTTCGGAGCCGTGAGAACCAGCGAATCGGTCGCGCCGGAAGCCGCGGAACCGCGGCTCAGCGTGAACTCCGCCGCCTCGCCCGCCGCGCACAGCGTCGAATACTGACTTCCGGCCGGGCAGGCCTCGACACCGTTCACGACGTAGCGCTCGGGCGCGTTCTCGGTCAGGAACCGATCCCGGCCCTGGACCGTTCCGGCAAGGAAGAAGCTGAGCGGACCGAACAGCGGACCGCCGAGCGTCGCCTCGAGCCGGTTGAAGTTCGTGCGCCAGTCGTCGCTCGGACTGAGCTGGTCAGTCGTGTATTCGAGCGATCCGGTGAAGCGCGTGCCGCCCGTCCGCGTGACGTAGTTGACCACGCCGGACTGCGCCTCGCCGAACTCGGCGGAGAAGGCGCCGACCGTGACGTCCACCTGCTCGAGCGCGTTGGTCGGAACATCCACGTTGTTCGACGTGCCGGTGCCGAACTGCCGGGTGAGCACCCCGTCGATCAGCACCGCTTCCTCGTTCGGACGGCCGCCGCGGATCGAGGTGCCGCTGTTGGTCTCGACCACTCCGGGCGCGAACGATACGACGCTGGACGCGTTATCGAGCGGCAGCTGGTCGACGGCCTCGCCCTGGACGATCGCTTTCGTGGCGGTCTGGTCACGCGGAACCAGCGGGTTCCGCTCACCTTCCACCGTGATCGCCTCGAGTTCTACGGCCGTCTGCTCGAGTTCGAAATTGATGGTCGTCGTCTGACCGGCCAGGATTCGCTCTCCCTCGACGACGACTGGCCGGTAGCCGATGAAGCTGGCTTCAATGTTCTGAAGACCGGCCGGCACTTCGTTGATGAAGTAGAAACCCTGGTCATTCGTGATGTTACCGAGGGTCGTGCTGGCCACCCGAACCTGGGCGCCCGCGACGGGAGCCCCGGTTGCGGCATCGGTCACACGGCCCTGGACCTTACCGGTCGTCTGGGCGAACAGCGGACTCGCAATGAACATCGCAAGCCCGGCTGCGGTAAGGCCCGATCTGAGAGCCCCTCTCAACAAATCACGCAGCATGGATCAATCCTCCTCGGGCAGTACGGAGAATCGTCGACACCGGGCCAGGGGAGCGGAACACGCGGGTCAGGGGCCCGCGCTCCGACCTGGCTACCAGGTCAACAGAAACCGAGAGACGGCGTATGACGGAAATCGAAGGACGACTTCCGGAGGTACGAACGAAGGATCCGTCGATATTGCCCTCCCCGTGTTCGGGGGAACCCGTTGCGTAGCCGGACGGTCTGGCTACCCGGTCATCCTGTGGCGGAATTCATGCACGAGAACCCGGATTCGTCGGGCCTGGCAACGAACTCCGAAGGACGAACAAAACGCTGGTCACGACATTTATGTCCAATGCGCCGCGGAGGACGCACGACACAGCCTCAATGTCACGGGCCCGCTCGGGGACCGGCCGACAGGGTACGGCGAAACTGGTCATGCCCTCTCGGCATTGATTGCGCGTCCGATCGGCAGTCAACGATCGGCCACCCGCGAAGCTTACCGGCCCCTCGATACCCTGTCAATAGCCATCGCTGGCATCGCTCGGACCCGGAACTTGCGCCGGCGAACCGCTTTACGGCCACCTGTGCAAGTGTGCGACAAGGTCGCGGCACGGGGCCGGTCTGTCAAACTGCGTCCTGCGCCGGGTCGTCCCCTGTCGACCCGGACCCGCCATCGCCAATCTCGACGCGGACGAATCGCCGCTTTCCTCGTTGAACAACGAACGACCCCCGCGGAAGGTGACACCCGGTATCGGATACGGTCTCGCCGTCCACCCGGATGCCGCCCTGATCGATCAGCCGACGGACTTCGGACGTCGAGTCCGCGAGCCCTGCCTGCACCAGCACGTGCGCGATCCAGATCGTGCCGCCTTCCTGTGGCTTCAATGCGACAGTCTCCATCTCGTCGGGCGCGGCGCGACTCCGGTGCACACGGTCGAAGTGCTCCCGCGCCTGGCCGGCAGAGTCCACGTCGTGATATCGATGGACGATCCGTTCCGCGAGCCAGCGTTTGGCGGCGAGCGGGTCGGAGTCGGCCTGGGCGGCTCGCAGGGCCCGCTCGTCGGGCTCGGCACCCGACACCAGCGTGATCCATTCCGCCAGCACCGAATCCGGGATCGACATCGTCCGGCCGAACATCTCGGCGGGCTCTTCGGTCAGGCCGACGGTGTTGTCGTAGGACTTGGACATCTTCCGGTCGCCGTCCGTGCCCCGCAGCAGCGGAAGCAGCACGCAAATCTGCGGCTCCTGGCCGGCCCGCTCCTGCAGGGTCCGGCCGAGCAGCAGGTTGAACTTCTGATCGGTTCCGCCGAGCTCTACGTCCGCCTCGAGCGCGATGGAATCGTAGGCCTGCATCATCGGGTAGAGGAACTCGACCAGGGTGATCGGCTGCTGCTCCGCGTAGCGGCTCGCGAAGTCGTCGCGCTCCAGCATCCGGGCCACGGTGTACCCCGACGTCAGCCGCAGGACGTCCTCGAGGCCGAGCCGCGACAGCCATTCGCTGTTCCGTCGTATCTCCGTGGACTCTGGATCGAGAATGCGGAAGACCTGTTCCTCGTACGTGCGGAGGTTCCGTTCGATCTCCTCCCGCGTGAGCATCGGACGGGTGTCGCTGCGACCGGACGGATCGCCGACGAGCGCCGTGAAGTCGCCGATCACGAACACGACCCGGTGGCCGAGCTCCTGAAACGTGCGCAGCTTGTGAATCGAGATCGCGTGCCCGAGATGCAGGTCGGGCCGGGTCGGATCGAAACCCTGCTTCACCACGAGGGGTTCGCCGGACGCGATGGAGCGCTCCAGCTTGTCCAGCAGCTCCGCCTCGGGAATGATCTCCGACACGCCGTCGCGGATCAGATCGAGTTGTTCGCGCGCATCAGGAAACATTGGGGACGGCCGATCTGTACCTGTGTACATGATTGACGGGAATCGGTGGACTGAACTCCTCGCGGGCCCATGCGGACCGGCGGGGGAGCGCGAAGGATAGACATGGCATCAGGCGGAAGCAAGAAACGAGTGCCGGGACTGGATGGTGTCGCCGCCCGGCTTCGCAGCCCCACGGCCCGCTGGGTGCTGGCATCCGGGGTGCTCGGAGCCCTGGCCTTCGGCGCCGGACTGTCGATGGGAACCTGGTCGCACATCTGCGATGGCTGTCCTTCCATCGCCCAGATCTACGCATTCGAACCGAAGGAGGCGACCCGCGTCTACGCCTCGGACGGCAGCCTGCTGCACGAATTCGCGGTCGAGAGGCGGACGGCGGTTCCTTACGCCTCGATTCCCGCGCACGTGATCGACGCGTTCGTCGCCGTGGAAGACCGCCGCTTCTGGGATCACGGGGGCGTGGATGTTCCGCGCACCGCCCGGGCCGTCGCGGAGTTCGCGTTCGCCGGCTACGATGCTGCCGGGGGAAGCACGATCACCCAGCAGCTGGCCGGGAACATGTTCGCGGCGGTGGTGGATCGACGGGACATATCGGTCCACCGTAAGCTGCGGGAAATGAAGGTGGCCCGGTCGCTCGAGCAGGCGTTCACCAAGCAGGAGATCCTCGAAGCCTACCTCAACCAGATCAACTTCGATGGCGTGTACGGTGTACAGAACGCGTCGCGGCACTACTTCGGCAAGGACGTCCAGCAGTTGAACCTGCCCGAAGCCGCGACGCTCGCGGCGATGCCCGTGGCGCCGCGGCGGTACTCGCCCACCCGGAACCCGGAGCGGGCGGTCGGGCGCAGGAACCTCGTGCTCGATCTGATGCGGAATCAGGGCAGGATCTCCGACGAGGAAGCGGCGGCCGCCAAGTCGTATCCGCTGCTGCTGCGGGAAGCCGACGGCGACGGGACTCCGGCTCCGTATTTCGTGGAGTGGGTGCGGCGAATCCTGATCGACCGCTACGGAACGAATCTGTACGAGGACGGTCTGCGCATCTACACAAGCCTCGATCCGGTCATGCAGGCCGTGGCCGATTCGGCGGTGGCGGAACAGCTCGCCTGGATCGAGCGACAGCCGGGCTTTCGCGCTCCCACCTACGCGGAGACGCGGGACTGGGACGACGAACGCCTGGAGGGCGTGAACATGCCGTACCTGCAGGGGGTGTTCATCGCCCTGGACCCGGACAACGGAGACGTACTGGCGCTCGTCGGCGGCCGCGACTTCGAGGACTCCGAGTTCAACCGGGCGACGCAGGCCCGCAGGCAGCCCGGCTCGGGCTTCAAGCCCTTCGTATATACGGCCGCGATCGCTTCGGGCATGCCGGCATCGGAGGTGATTCTCGACACCCCGGTGGAATTCCCGCAGCCGGACGGTTCGGTGTGGTCCCCCAAGAACTTCACCAACGACTTCGCCGGGCCCCTGACGCTGCGTGATGCCCTGCGCAAGTCGGTGAACGTGGTGGCCGTCAAGCTGGGGCAGCGGGTGGGCATCGAGACCGTCGCCCAGTACGCCCGGCGCATGGGGATCACCACCGACATCCCGCGCGTGCCCTCGACGGCGATCGGCGCCCCCTCGGTGCGGCCGATCGAGATGGCCGAGGCCTACACGACGTTCGCGAACCTGGGCGTCCGGGTCTCGCCGCGGCCGATCCTCCGGGTGGAGAGCTCGGCCGGCGATGTGCTTTGGGAGGCGCCGATCGAACGCGAGGAAGTGATCGACGAACAGACGGCCTGGATCATGGTCTCGCTGATGCGGGACGTGGTGGACCGCGGATCCGGAATCCGGGTCCGGGCGCTCGGGGTCCCGGCCAGCGTCCCGGTGGCCGGAAAGACCGGAACGACCAACGAAGCCACGAACGCCTGGTTCCTGGGATTCACGCCGGATCTGGTCACTGCGTCCTGGGTCGGGTTCGATCTTCCCTCGCCGATACGCAGGGACGCGCAGGGAGGCCAGGACGCGGCTCCGATCAACGCCCGCGTGCTGAAGTCCTACTACGCCACGCACCCCGCTCCGGAGCCCTGGCCCCAGCCCGCCGGAATCGTCTCACGACGCGTGGATGGAACGACCGGGCGGCTCGCAGGAGAATGGTGCCCGCCTGAGGCCGTCTACACCGAGTTCTTCGTGCAGGGCACGGAGCCGAGATCTAGTTGCGACGCGCACGGGGCGTGGGGCGCGCTCGATCCGCTGTCAGGCGAGCCCGCCGACTCGCTAGCTCCTCCGGTCTCGGAGGACTTCGACTTCTGACCTGCAGCAGGCTCCCGAGCCTGCGACCCGCGGACCGGAGCGGCCTTCAGCGACGCAGGCGCTCGCGGCCCTTCTCCACCGCTTCGCTCAGCCGTTCGGTGGTGACGTCCGCGCGGCTGCGGGCTCTTCCTGCCAGCCGACGTGTCTCTCGCGCAGTGCGGTCGGCGATACGGCGCGTTTCCTCTCGGGCTTCGTCGAGCGCCTCCGTGGCGGTGTCGCCCAGCTCCTCCGCTTTGCGCACGAGCTGACGCCGGGTGCGGCGACCGCTCTGGGGAGCCAGGAGCAGCGCCGCGGTCGTTCCCACCAGCGCGCCCAGGGTCATACCGACGATGAAGCTCAGTGCGTCCCGATATTCAGAGTTCGCCATTCTACCCTCCCAGGTCTGGTCCGGGTGCGATCCTGCCGGCGACCGGTTCCTGCGGTCGGGCGTGCGCACCTGTCGTAATCTGTCGTGCCGGGCGACGGAAACCAACTGTCGTGAGCTTCGGGCGCGCAGGATCAGGGAACTCGGAGCCCTGCTCCTCCCGGCCGCTTGCCCGCGTTCTCCCCATGGCTACCTTTCCTCCCGGACATTGCGACCGCGAACGGAAAGACGCGCACGAAGGGAGAACGGGGCAGGCCATGGGCGATCGACGACCGAGCGCTTACCGGGACTGGAAGAGCTTCGGCCGGGCATGGGCCGATCTCGGCCTCGGCGATCTGCTCGTCGTCGAGCCGGGAGCGGGTGTGCTCGAGATCCGGATCGCTCCGCCGCCGTCGCTCGCCGTCGACGAAGGCACGCTCGGGGCTCTGTTGAGGAGCCTGCTGGAGCAGCTGGCCGGCGAGCCCGTCGCCGTCGCCCCGGGACCGGGGCGCGGTGGGACGGAGGACGATCCGCTTCACTTCCTGGTCGGGGCCCCACGCCTGCTGGCACGCATCGGCGCAGGATACGAAGCGGGTCGGAGCATCGCGGAGCTGATGGAGGGAGCCTGGACCTGACCCCGGGCGGCGGCCGCGTGGTGGCCCTGGACTACGGAAGACGCCGCATCGGCGTGGCGATCTCCGATCCGGGACGCATTCTGGCCTCGCCGCATGGGGCGATCGAGCACCGGGGGCCCGCCGGCGAGCCGCCGGACGGACTGCTCGCGCTGCTTCACCGGCTCGAGCCCGCCGAAGTGCTCGTAGGGATTCCCTTCAACATGGACGGCAGCGCCGGCGAGATGGCGCTCGAGGCACGTCGGTTCGCCAGCGGACTTCGGGCCGTGCTCGGGATTCCGGTCGTCGAACGCGACGAACGCCTGAGTTCGCTCGAAGCCGATCGCAGGTTGAGCGAATCGGGGCTGCCGCGCGGCAGGAGGCGCGAGAAGGGACGGAGGGACATGCTGGCGGCGGCGGTACTTCTCGAGGACTACCTGGCGGAGAGCTGAATGTACAGAGGGTCCGGATCCGAAACGGGAAGCGTACGCTACGGAGGAGTCGTGAGGGCGGGCGCCGCGCTGCTCCTCGTCTGGGCGGCGACCGGCCTGGCTGGCTGCACGAGCGCCGATCCCGAAGCTCCCGAATCGACGGCCGAGCAGACCGAAGTCC